>Ga0209526_10002103_pt1 | contig 13407 bp, 12 predicted proteins | sample JacPinW_OM2H0_M1_FD_188566 | JGI IMG/M metagenome (GOLD analysis project Ga0209526, IMG submission 188566) | Forest soil microbial communities from Algoma, Ontario, Canada - Jack Pine, Ontario site 1_JW_OM2H0_M1 (SPAdes) (version 2) | ecosystem: Environmental > Terrestrial > Soil > Boreal... | reverse complement strand
GACCGAATCCGTAGTGTTAATCTCAATCAACTGCTGAAAAACCGCGCGCGCTTCCTGATCGATTTTCGTGCGTTCTGGTCCCCCTGCCCGCACCCCGCAAATTTGCGCGCAAGCCAGTATTGCGGCAATCCGAACTGTCATCGACATGCTCTGCTCCAGGAAACAATTCAGCCTAATCGCAGCCCGCCGTCGCGTCAAATTCGCCGGGGTTGCGGCGGCCAGGACGGAATCAGAATGGTGAGGATTGTAAATCCTGCGTCCGTGAGCGCAAAGTGCCCAGGACAAGCCACGAGACCAGGGTCGCAAACTTTTCATCCTGCGACCATGGAGAGCCAAACGGCCGGCCAAGTTTCGTGACCCGCCGCTGAAGTTCCGCCGGGCTGAGGGAAAATGCTTCCGCGCAATGCTCCAGCAGTTCTCGGTCTTTGGTGCACGCTAACCGCAAACCACAACGCGCGCTCGCGCCGCGAAGAACTTCGCGAAAGAGTTCGCCATCCGCCGTGTGAATCAAGGCGTGAGATGCCAGAATCTTTTCCAACTCTGGGAGCTGCCTCCCCGAAGCAAGCAGTAGCCCGCCCCGATCCAACTGGTACCCCCGTTTCTCCAGGTCAACTTGGACAGCGTGGAGGGAGAGATAAGCGAGGTTTTCCGCTTCTGTCCGGATTTTTGAAATGAATTTAGAGGCATCTTCCAGGCGCATTTTCTCCGCGGTGTGATACGGCTGCCGGAACTTATAGCTGAATGTTTCCACCAGCTGAACGCGCTGGCGGCTCAAAACAGTGAGCACTCCTTTTTCAAGCGACACTGCCACCAGGGCAGTCCAGCCGGAGTGCACGCGAAAACCAACCGCAGCCTTCTTCATGAAACCTCAGCAGTAGAGGAACCTAAGAATGCATCCCGGCAAAAGCAGGGTCAAGAAGAACCAGAAATCTGGAGAGCCTGATCACTTGGTTTCCCTTAGCGCGGTCGACGTGTTTGCGTCGAAAAAGGCGGTTGGAAGGATCACCAAACTGGTTGTTTTCGAGCCAATCGTCCCATCTGCTATTCTATGCGCCGGTGGATGTGAATGGCCGAATTTCCCAAAAAATTGCGAAAGAAAGTTTTGCAAGGCAAGATCGCGCTGGTAGCCGGAGCGACCCGCGGCGCCGGCCGTGGAATTGCCACCGCACTGGGCGAGGCAGGCGCGACTGTTTACTGCACCGGACGCAGTTCACGGGGACGGCCCGCAACGCCCGGCCGTCCTGAAACGATCGAAGAAACCGCGGAACTCGTCACCGCCGCCGGCGGGCACGGCATTCCCGTAAGAGTAGATCACACCAAGCCTGCGGATGTGAAAAAGCTGGTTGCCGGTATCAAACGTCGGCACCAGGGACTGGACATTCTGGTCAACGACGTGTGGGGCGGCGACGCGCTCACGGAATTCGGCAAAACCTTCTGGACTGTCAACCTCGATAACGGCCTGCGCATGCTGGAGCAGGCAATCCATTCGCACATCATCACTTCCCACTACGCGGTTCCGCTGATGCTTGGTCGACGGCAAGGAATTATTTTCGAAATTACAGATGGAGATGCTTTTTACTACCGCGGCAACATTTTCTATGACTTGGTGAAGATTTCCGTCATACGGCTGGCCTTCGCCATGGCCCGCGAACTGCGCAAACGAGACATTACTTCGGTAGCGTTGACACCGGGCTTTTTGCGCTCTGAATCCGTACTCGATCATTTTGGCGTCACCGAGGCCAACTGGAAGGAAGTCGGGAAAAAGAAAAACGCGAATGTAAACTCCAAGGATCAGAATGACTCTCCTCAGGATTTCCTGGTGTCCGAATCGCCGCGGTACATCGGCCGGGCGGTGGTTGCGCTTGCGGCAGATCCAAAGGTGAAAAAGAAAAGCGGGCGAGTCTTCAGTTCCTGGGCACTGGCCCGCGAGTACGGATTTACCGACCTTGACGGCACTCAGCCGCACTGGGGCAACCATGCCAGGAAGAAGTACGGGAAATACAAAATCTGCGATGAGCGATTTTATTCCTACTGGGTTCCCGGCCTTATAGAGCTGATTTTCCCGGATTGGTTTTGATCGCCGATTTACGCACAAAGCCGCCAAATAGAATCGCCAACAAGAGCACTCACTTGGGCCCTTCACCCTCTAGATGCAGGCACCCGCTTTGTTCGACCATTCGAGCTGGATGGTGTAGTTCCCAAGCGCGCGTGTTTTCCATGCACAAATATCACCGATTTCGCCATGGGTGTCGTCGTACCAGCCCTGTCCAGGAATCGGATCGGTGATCGCCTCGCACAATTCGTGCGAACTCGTTGACGTAAGCGCATCGACGACAGCCAAGCCGCCGGTGCACCCGGAACATCCCGGATACGGCATTACTGCGTAGTACACGTTGCTGCCGAAACTGTCGTGGTAACCGCAAAATGACTGGCACGATGCGCTGCCTCCTTGGACGGCCTGCACCCCGTTCGGCAGATAAACGAAATAAAGAGTGTTGCTGTTAGTCGGAGGCAATGTGCCGGCGCCGATCTCTCGCTGCAACATTTGCTGGATCGCACTGTCCTGCACAACACCGCTGGGCTCCGGCGAAGTCACGATGGTCGTGCCGATGTGCGAGCCGCGGCCAATGGCCTGACCGGGGACACTGTATTCTCCCAGCTGGTCAATCAGTTGGCTGGTCAAAATGAAGTCGAAAAATTGATTGATTTGCTTCAGGAACGCATCGTTGGCAGCTTGCTGCCAGCTGGATCCCCAGAAGACTGTAAATACTTGAACAGCAGTCAGAAGCGGGCCATTGCGATAAGTGAGATGAGCCGCGGCTGCGGCAGCATCTGCTGGGGCAGCCCCTGGACGATGCATTGGAACCACACGGATCGGGTGTTGCGCCGCACCCTGCGATTTCATCCGGCGAAGTTTCATAGCCATGATCGATCTGCTCCTTAAGGGTATAGAGATCCATGAAACGTAAAAACGGAGGAATTCTGGTGGGCAAAATCACGGTATCCAACGGCAACGCAAATGTAAATGGGACTTCAGCGTCCTAAACTCGGCGACTTGCTGCCGCCTCTGGGATCCTCTCGTCTATCGGAACGAAACTAATCCGTGTATGTCATTTCCGGAACCTTACCGCCGCTCCGAGTTGCCGTGCCGAATCGTCTCGAATAAACTCAACACTTCTCTTCTCCTGGAGGTCATCCATGGTTTTTTCGCGACGTCGCTCAATGAAAATCTTCGCAGTCTGTGCCCTTTTTCTGGCCGGTATGGCCGCCGGCAGCATACTCACGCGAAGCGTCTCGGCTGTGAACAAATTCGGCCAGCCGAAAACCGTCCTCCATGTCGTCGCCTACAAGTTTCGCGACGCTACCTCGCAAAACGATCAGGAACAAGCCATCGCCGGCATCAAGGATATGGCCGCGAAAATCCCCGGCATCCGCAACATCTGGCTGAAAACCGAACGCACCCAACTCAGCAATTTCAGTGGTGTTTATGCGATCGAATTCGCCAGCCAGGAAGCCGCCGCCGACTATGCCGAAAGCCCCATCCACGAAGCCTGGCGCAAGAAATGGGAACAACTCCGCGAAAGCAGTCTTTCCTTCCAAATTTCCAACTGATGCAACGTGGGAGTGCTTGCCACCGTGAACCTGCCAGCTAGGACTCCCCTGTTGGTCGCTTTCCTGCCTTTCAACTACATCGGCCGATGGCGCTACTCTTCCGGTTCTTCCCGCGTGATTCCAAATTTCTTCCGCAAAAACGAATCCAGAAACGTGTCCGGCAGGGCTCTCTTCGCGAACGCCACCCATTTCGCCAGCGAAGTCACCAGATACCGTGCCTTGGGGTGCGCCGCCTCGACCGCCTCCAGGATCACCCGCGCGCAATCCTCCGGTGTGGTCTTCGATTCGCCGCGGCTCTTACTTGCTCCCTCAAACGATCCGGAATATACCTTCGCGTACGGGCTGCTTGTCGCTGCCTCTAGGTACGGTTGCGCCAGTTCCTTCGCCGTGTGCTGAAAATTCGTTCGTATATACCCCGGCTCGATCAGGATCACATCGACCCCAAAAGGATACAGCTCCAGCCGCAACGCATTCGAAAGCGCTTCCAATGCGTGCTTGCTGCTGCTGTACGCTCCATACGCCGGCGGTGTCACGATTCCCGCCACGCTGCTCATCATCAATATCCGCCCGCTGCGCCGCTCGCGCATGTGCGGAAGCACCGCTTGGGTCACCCGCAGCATGCCAAACACATTCGTCTCAAATTGCTTGCGCAAGTCCTCCAGCTTCAGCTCTTCGACCACCGCCATATATCCAACGCCGGCATTATTGATCAGCACATCAATCGCGCTGCTGTTTTGCAACACGCTCTGCACCGCACGCTGCACCGACCCGTCGTCGCAAACATCCAATTCCATCGTCTCGATGGGCAGCTTTCGTTCCGCCGCCACGCGCTCCAGATCGGCGCGCTTCTTTAGGGACCGTCCCGCTGCAACCACGCGGTACCCCTTCTCCGCCAATAGCAACGCTGCCGCCCGGCCCAATCCATCCGTACCGCCGGTGATTAGTACCGTCTCCGGAGCACCCATAAGCCTCCCCTGCGAACGCGGCCATTTTACGCAGTGAGGGGTGTGGAAGCCAGCGCGAACCACAACAATTCTCGAACTTTTTCGATTATTTCTATCTCGAGCAGACAGGAGGAAAGCCGAAACCTTCCGAGAGGTGGGGCGCTAAAGAATAGGCGAAATTCAATCCGATATTTCGTTCACTGCCGCACAAATTCCTTACCGGGAAGACGCCGCCAGATTAGAGTACAGCGTTTTGCCCCCGCTCTCGGCTACCAGAAATAATCGGGAGTGGTCCACTGTTTCCAGAAGATGCGCGATCCCGTTCCCGTCCGAGAGAACATAGCAACGACGACCGGAATTCCACAGCGAGGTAAATTGGCCGTCATCGACAAATACCGGCCGACTGTCCGGCGCGTAAGATCCATACTCCAGGTTATTCCTTCTTCCATTCCAGAGAAGTGCGGAAGTGTGCGCATAAAAGAAAACGGAAGAAAACTGATAATACTCCCCGTTGATAACTAGCTGCCCGTGGGGCGCATGAATCAGCGCAGAAGCAAGCGGTCTCGAGGAAAGATACGGATCAAAAACAACGAGAGCAATACGGCTGGCCTGGTAGAAAAGAACCATCGACAGCGCAATTACAAGAAAACTCAAACGCCCGCGCAGGAAAAAACACGCCAGCATGAGCCCGAGAAACGCGATGCCCGCTAGAATCAGCGGCAAGCAAAGATACGCGAAAGATTGCAGCGTCAGATCCCCCATGTGGCCAAGCGACAGGGTGTACGCATCCGGATGTTGCTGCAATGCGCGAGAAATATCCCCCGGTGCGGCTACGTTTCGCACTAAAAACAATAAGATCGCGATGCACATAACACACAGAAGGCCGATCGCGCCGAGCACTCTTGGAGCAACCCTCGCCCAAACGCTGTCCGTAGCCATCGCGCAGCCCAATATCATGGCCAGGGCTGGATAAACCGGCATGGAGTAGTATTCCTGCGTGGTAGAAAAAGTAAAAAAGATCAGAACGAACCCTGTCCAGCACAACGCGAGCATTCGCGTTCGACTGCCGCGGTCTTCGGCCTTGTAGCGCAAACGAAACGCAGCAGGAAAATATACACTCCACGGGAAAAGCCACAGAAGATGCAATCCCCAAAACGCCAGCCGTGGCACCGTGTTGTAATCGCGCGGATAACGCAGATTCAAGAATCTCAGAACATGTTCGTTGATGAAATAAAACCAGAAGAAACCGTGATACTCTCCCGGCCCGCTGTGCATCGAGAAATTAACAAATGGCGGCATTCTGAAAGTTGCCAGGACATGCCAGGGGGCTGCAATCGCAAGCACGATAGCCGCGCCCGAAATCACGTGAAGCCTTTGCCAAATATGCCTCGAGAAAAGTTGTTTTTTCAGTAAGAGATAAACAAAAATTCCTCCCGCAGGAATAAGTACCGCGATCAATCCCTTGAGCAGCAGCCCTATTCCAAGGCTTGCGGCAAGGGCAATTGACCAGCGCCTGGGATGCTGTTCGTCCTCCTCGATCGATCGTTGAAAACTCCAGAAGCACATGCAAATACTCAGTGTGAGCATCACATCGGGAATTTGGATTCGCGTGAAAAGAAATAATCCGATGCAAGTGGCAATCACGATCCCGGCATTGAATCCTATCCGCCTGCCGAACGCCCAGAGTGCGTAACGCCAGGTCGTCCAAACTAGCAAGACCCCCGCCAAAGCTACGGGAATGCGCGCAGCCCAGTCATGAACCCCGAATATCCGGTAGGAAAGTGCGATCAGCCAATAGATCAGTGGCGATTTCTCAAGATAAGGAACCCCATCCAGGCGTGCAATCACCCAATCGCCTGAATCGAGCATGTTGCGAGCGATTTGCGCTTGCACCGCATCCACGTCGTCCATCAGCGAGGGCGGCGAAATGATGCACGCGAAAAAAACGGCAGCAGCCAGTAGTACGAGGATCAGGCCGGCCGGAAAACGGTCTCCGCCTCTAGCGACTTCTGAGTCAATTCCGGCCCGGTCTGGATGTTCCAGTATTTGATCCATAGAAAGAGAATCAACAACCCCCACAAGTGAAAGCCCAGATTGGCGCGGCGTTCGAGATGATCGCGAATTAGCCGGGCCATCTCGTCGGGGCAGAACAACATAGTCTCGCGGACGGCGCCAGGACTCAACGTCTCTTGCAACAATTCGCGTAGCGTCCCGCGCAGCCAATCGTGAGTCGGTATATCCAAGCCGTTCTTGGGGCGCTGGAGCACCGAAGCGGGCAGTTTTCCTTTCATCAGATTTTTCAGAATTGCTTTTTGCTGCCTCCCCCGAATTTTGAAATTCTCCGGGAGCGAAGCGGCAAATTCCACAATTCTGTGGTCTAAATACGGTGGGCGGACCTCCAGCGAATGGGCCATGCTCATGCGGTCCACCTTCTGCAGCAAATCATCGGCGAGGTAGTAGCGCTGGTCGAACGCGAGGTATCGGCTCAATTGGCCATGGACCTTTGCGCTCGGAAGATCCGCGCCAAAAAGATCTCCCGCCGAGGCATGATTCATTCGCAACAGCAAATTTGATTGCTGCGCTCGCGTAAATGAACCATTCCAGTAAACGTGGGCCTCATCCTCTGGCAACATCGAACCTTCCATGAACCTTTTGATTTTATATTCCAGACTGATTTTGTCGTCGGAAACGGGCCAATAGCGAAGAAGCGATAGGAGTAACCGGCGCGCCGTCTTTGGAAAATATCTGGCGTACTTGGCTAGATGATCGGCGCGATAAGTAATATAACCGCCGAAGAGCTCATCGGCTCCTTCCCCACTCAGGGCTACCTTCGCCGTCTGGCGAGTCAATTTGGAGAGAAACCACACCGGTACGGCGCCAGCATCGGCAAACGGCTCGTCGGAATAATACGCCAGCTCCTCGATGGCTCCCGCCAGGTCTAGGCTCGGGTTCACATCGAGTTCGTGGTGTTCGGTGTCATATTTTGCCGCCACTTCGCGAATATACCGGCTTTCATCGAAGCTCCTGCCTTGAAAACTGATCGAGAAAGTCTTCAGCCGGCCCGACGTCGCTGCTCGAGCGTAGTGCAGCAGCGCGGAGGAATCCAAGCCCCCGCTAAGCCAAATGCCCAGCGGAACGTCAGAGATCATGTGATCCCGCATGGAGTTTCGAAGGAGCTCGTCGAGTGACTCTTCGGCGGAAGCTTCCGTCCAGTTGGGATTTTTCTGGTAGCTCGGCTTCCAGAAGGTTTCTACGCTCACTTTTCCGCTTTTCCACTGCAAAACGCAGCCGGGTGGCAGCTTTTCAATCCCCTGTATGAGCGTGAAAGGACCGGGAACGTAGTTCAGCGCGAGGTAGTGATGTAGCGCACGGAGGTCCAGTTGCCGTGGAATTTCCGGGTGGGCGAAAATGGATTTCAGTTCCGATCCGAAGTAAATGTCTTCGGCCTTACGGTGAATGTAGAGTGGTTTGATCCCCAGCCGATCACGGACCAGAATCAGCCTTCGCTCGCTCTCTGTCCATAGCGCGGCTGCAAACATCCCACGCATGCGTCTGAAGCAATCCGTATCCCATTCCAAAAAGGCATGCAGAAAGACTTCCGTATCACTGTGAGTTCTAAAGTGGTGTCCCGCAACTTCGAGCTCCTTGCGTAATTCACCGTAGTTATAGATCTCTCCATTGAAGACAAGCACGGTGTCGCCATTGTCGCTCGAGAAAGGCTGATCGCCGGCGGCCAGATCGATGATCTTCAGGCGGACAGCACCCAAAGAGACGAATTCCGATTCAAATGTTCCCTGTTGGTCGGGGCCTCGATGCCAGAGACGGTCTGTCGCTTCGCGAATGGACGAGCTAGTAAACGAATGACACCAATGGGTATAGCCTGATATCCCGCACACTATTTACTTGTCTCCATCTGCGCCATCGCGGGCAAGTCCTCGAACTGCGATGACGCAACAACGTGCAACTTTAGAGGCAAATTCAGGCATATAGGTTGGCTGGGTAGCGCTTCCCGCATGCTGATCTCTGCTCGTTTTTGTCGTCACGAAAAACGTAGATGCCTCGAGCGACATATCTGCAGAATGCAACACGCCTGCCAAACGTATTAAGAGTTCGTAAGTGTCAGAATCTAGAGGCTGACTGCCAAGGATAGCGCAGTGTACAATGCCAGTCCGCTGAACACGGTGTCCCAATGCCGACACCGCGAGCAAAGGTATTTGTTCCATCGTATATTCCGGCCGGACAATATCCCCCCGTTTGGGACTCACCTGCTCCGCTGCTTTTTTGCCCTTGGCCCTACCGCTGTCGCGACGTGCGTTGCTTCCCTCAATACCCGCACGAGCTCTTTCGCGCTCTGCGAAAGCGGCCGTCGCCTCGGAAGGATCACGTCCAGACTCCGTCGCACTGGTTCCGCATCCGTAATTTGCAGCGGACACAGTTTTCCCCGCTTCAGCTCATCCACCACCGCAATTTGCGGCAGAAAAGCCAGTCCCAGCTTCCGCAACACCATCCGCTTGCACGCCTCAATCGTCTCGACCTCCAGCACCACGTTCGGCAGCAAACCATCTCTCCGGAATAAACCGTTCACCAACGTCCAATCGCTCGATCCACGGTCGTAGGAAATAATCGGCACGGACTCGAGCTCTCCCAACCGTAGCTTTCTTCGTGCCATCGCTGGATGCCCCGGATGTCCCACCAGAATCAGCGGGTCATCCCTCAATTGGATCGTCTCGACCTCCGGATGATTCAGCGACCTCGCCAACCCCAGGTCCACTTCCCCATCCAGAACCATCTTCAAAACTTGCGCGGAGTTTCCGCTTCGCACGCTCACCACCACTTCGGGGCGTTTTTCCTGATATTTCTTCAGCACCCCTGGAAGCAAGTAAGTACAAATGGACAACGAAGCGGCAATCGGCAGCGGCCCGCCCGGACTCAGATGTAACTCATGCACCGCTTGCCGCGCGATGGCCACCTGCCGCAAAAGCTGCTCCGCGTGCGGCCGTAAAGCTTTCCCTGCAAGCGACAGCGAAAATTTACCCGGCGCACGGTCAAAAAGCTTGGTGCCCATTGAATCCTCGAGAGTACTAATGCGCGCGCTAACCGCCGGTTGGCTGATTCGTAGAGCCTCTGCCGCCCGGTGAAACCCGCCATAAGTTGCAACTGCCAGAAATGTTTCGAGTTGGAGTATCTCCATGCCCGTACATCCTCCCTAATTCGCCCTAAATTCATCCTAGTCGTACTGATAGAAAATGTCTATCAGCTTGATAGAGACAATTCGTTTGACTGACTACCCTCGTTCTCGCACAATCGCATTCCTCTGAACCTGAACCGCGGGCACGGGGTTTACCGGCTTCTAGCGTTCAAAGAAAGCGAGAAATCCCGATGTCCAACAATCAAACTCACAACGCTAAAGGGCTCGAAAATCAATGGCGCTCGAATCCCCGCTGGCACGGAATCAGCAGGCCCTACAGCGCGGATGACGTCGTTCGCCTTGGTGGCACCGTGCAGGTCGAACACACCCTCGCTAAGCTAGGCGCCGAACGCCTCTGGGATCTTCTGCATCGGGACTCCTACGTTGCCGCCTTGGGTGCGATGACTGGCAACCAGGCGATCCAGCAGGTCGAAGCCGGTCTGCAGGCCATCTATGTCAGTGGTTGGCAAGTCGCCGCGGACGCAAACCTTTCCGGTCAAATGTATCCGGACCAAAGCCTTTACCCCGCGGACAGCGTTCCTAACCTCGTCCGCCGCATCAATCAAGCCCTCACGCGTGCGGACCAAATTCATCACGCCGAAGGCAAGAACGGAAAGTATTGGTTTGCCCCAATGGTCGCCGACGCAGAAGCCGGTTTCGGTGGCAACCTCAACGCCTTCGAACTCATGAAAGCCATGATCGAAGCTGGCGCCGCTTGCGTGCATTTTGAAGATCAGCTTTCTTCCGCAAAAAAGTGCGGCCATCTCGGCGGCAAAGTCCTCGTCTCCACCACCGAAGCCATTCAAAAACTCGTCGCCGCTCGCCTGGCCGCCGATGTTATGGGCGTCCCCTCGCTCATCATGGCCCGCACCGACGCCGACAGCGCCAATCTCCTGACCACCGATGTCGACCCCCGCGATCGCGAATTCTGCACTGGCAAGCGCACCTCGGAAGGCTTCTTCGAAGTCGAAGGTGGTTTGAAAGCCGCAATCGCCCGTGGCCTCGCTTACGCGCCTTACGCCGATCTGATCTGGTGCGAAACTTCCAAGCCCAATTTGGAAGAGGCCCGCGCTTTCGCCGAAGCCATTCACGCGAAGTATCCCGGAAAATTCCTCGCCTACAATTGCTCGCCCTCGTTCAATTGGCGGAAACATCTCAGCACCCAAGACATCGCTCGCTTCCAGCGCGAACTCGGCGTCATGGGCTACAAATTCCAGTTCATCACCCTGGCTGGCTTCCACGCCCTCAATCACACCATGTTCGAACTGGCGCGCCAGTACAAAACCCTCGGTATGACCGCGTATTCCGAGCTACAGGAAGCCGAATTCCAGAGCGAGCAAAATCATCAGTACGCCGCCGTGAAACATCAGCGCTTTGTCGGCACCGGTTATTTCGACGCAGTCCAAAACGTCATCACCAGCGGCACCGCCTCCACTACCGCTCTGGCCGGCTCAACCGAAACCGCGCAGTTTCACGACCTGCCCTTGAACGGCCACAAGCACCCTCAAACCGTCACGTCTAACGTTTGACTTGACGCCATTCCTCGTCCGGAGCCACAGTATTGGCTGGAAAGGTCTTTTTCTTTGCGAGGCCGAGGCTCTGGAGTCTGTCTGAGGACTTATGTGTCGGACCTTTAGGTCCGATAAAGGTCTGGCATTTGCTGTTACAGTTACAGCCGCTATAGGGACTGTTTTTTCTGTCATCAGACAGACCCCCTATAGCTCGGGCGTAATATCCGGCTTGGTGTCTTTTCCCGTGAGGCAGGTTAGAAAGGAGAACGGTAGATGGCTTCGGTGAGGTCCCGACCCGATGCGCCAGGATTTCCCATTAACACTGCACCCTCGGGCGCTCCCGCGCGCGACCTTCCCGCAGGTTTTCTCCAATTTCTCGCGCCACTCCATCGCCGCTTCTCGCCGCGTCAACAAGCTTTAGTTCGCGAGCGGCGCGTCGCGCTCGAAGACTCCCTGCGCGGCAACAAGCCCGCTCACCTGTTGCCCACTGCGCGACTCCGCGAAGATTGGAAAATTCAACTGCCGCACTGGTGCCACGATCAGCGCAATCAGATGACTGGCCCGGCCGACGAAGCCGAATTGGTCGTCAAAATGCTCAATTCCGGTGCCCCGGGCGTGATGCTCGATCTCGAAGACTCCATCGTCAACGAATGGGACCACCAACTCTTGGGACTGGAAAACATTCTGCACGCGCTCAGAGGCAAGCTCACCTACGAAGACAAAAAACGAAACACCCAGGTTGGCATCCGCCCCAGCAACACGGTGATCTGGATACGTCCTCGTGGGCTTCACCTGAATCAGGCTGGCCTTTTCGATGGCGAACTCTGCTCTGCATCCTTGTTCGACGTCGCGCGAGTCGTTTTTTCCCTGAACCCTGCAGATCTCAAGCATCCCCTGGCGATCTATATTCCCAAGTCCGAATCCGCCGAAGAAGCCTTGTTCTGGCGCGATCTCTTTCAGGAGCTCGCGCGCATCAACGGCTGGCCGCGCGATTTCATCAAGTGCATGGCCCTTGTTGAATCTCATCCGCTTGCCTATCAAATCGAAGAATTCCTTCACATCTTGGGCGAGCACATCCTTGGTCTGAATCTCGGCCGCTGGGATTACATGGCCAGCTTCATCAATTTTAATCTCGACGACCCGCGCTACGTCCTTCCGGACCGCAACACCATTCCCATGGACGTCCCATTTTTCCAGAACCTCCGCCTCCTGCTCCCGGAAATCTGCCATCGCCGTGGCATTCTCGCGATCGGCGGCATGACCGCGCTATATCCCAGCCGCGAAGATACCGAACTGAACGCGCGCGCTCTCTCTGTCCTCGAAAAAGACAAAAAGAACGAAGCCAACTGCGGAATGGACGGTGCCTGGACCGGCCATCCTGACCAGAATCAAATCGCCCTCGAACAATTCCCCGTTCCCAACCAGCTCTGTCGCCTCACAGCAAACTTCGAGCGCTATCCTGATCTCCGGCCGGCGCCCGAAAATGTTGGCAAGCGCACTCTGGCCGGCACACGCGCAGCCGTGCGCACCACAATCCGCTATCGCAACGGCGTACTAAATGGAAAGGGCGCCAGCCTCCTCGATGGCTACATGGAAGACCTCGCCACGGACCGCATCTACCGCTTGATGCTGACCCAGCGCATAAAGCACGCCAGCGAAATTACAGTGGAAGATGAAAACGGCCAAAACGTGCCGCACTCCTACGAACTTCTTGCCACGCTATTCGACGAGGAATTAGAAAAGCTAATCGCCAACCCGCCCCGCAACGAACGCGGCTCCTCCGAATCCCTGCGCCAAGCCCGCCGCATCGCCGAATCCATGATCGTAAACAACGAAATCGATCCTCAATAAGGCCGCGTGATGTTTATTTGTGTTGGTCGATGGTCTAGAACGTTGGGAAAGAGTTCGCTCGCCGTGTTGCTGATATGCATCGGCGGTGCTGTGGGCCTTTTTGTACCGGCTGCGCGGACAGGCGTAGCCGGTGCATCAGCGCAGATTGCAAACGGAAATTGGGTGCTCGCTTGGAACGATGAATTCGACGGTGCAGACGGATCCGCACCCGACCCGAAGAAATGGACCGCGGAAACGGGCGGCGGTTGGGGAAACAACGAACTGGAATACTACACGGCGCGGCGGAAGAACTCGCGGGTGG
>Ga0209526_10002102_pt1 | contig 13408 bp, 10 predicted proteins | sample JacPinW_OM2H0_M1_FD_188566 | JGI IMG/M metagenome (GOLD analysis project Ga0209526, IMG submission 188566) | Forest soil microbial communities from Algoma, Ontario, Canada - Jack Pine, Ontario site 1_JW_OM2H0_M1 (SPAdes) (version 2) | ecosystem: Environmental > Terrestrial > Soil > Boreal... | reverse complement strand
TTGGTCCAGGACATTTCCGACACATGGATCAGGCCTTCGATCCCCGGTTCGAGCTCGACGAAGGCACCATAGTCGGTGATGTTCGTCACCCGGCCCTGGAACCGCGCGCCGGCCGGATATTTCGCCTCGATGCCTTGCCAGGGGTCCTCGAGCAATTGCTTCATGCCGAGCGAGATGCGGTGGGTTTCGTGATTAACCTTGATGATTTTTACCCGCACCGTCTGGCCGATCGCCAAAACCTCGGTCGGATGATTGACCCTCCGCCAGGCGACATCGGTCACGTGGAGGAGGCCGTCGATGCCGCCGAGATCGACGAAGGCGCCGTAATCGGTGATGTTCTTCACCACGCCGTCGATCACCTGACCTTCCGCGAGGTTGGCGACGATCTCATTGCGTTGCTCGGCGCGGGATTCCTCGAGCACGGTGCGGCGGGAGACGACGATATTGCCCCGGCGGCGGTCCATTTTCAGGATTTGGAAGGGCTGCGGCGTCTGCATCAAAGGCGTTACGTCGCGGATCGGGCGGATATCGACTTGGCTGCGCGGCAAGAACGCTACGGCACCGTCGAGATCGACGGTGAAGCCGCCCTTGACCTGGTTGAAGATGATGCCTTCGACCTTTTCTTGTTTCTCGAAAGCCTTTTCGAGTTTGACCCAGCTTTCCTCGCGCCGCGCCTTGTCGCGCGAAATGACCGCCTCGCCGAGCGCGTTCTCGATCCGCTCAAGATAAACCTCGACCTCGTCGCCGACGCTGAGCTTGCCTTCACGGCTGGGCCCTTGAAATTCCTTGAGGGCAACCCGGCCTTCGGTCTTCAGACCGAGATCGATGACGGCGACGTCTTTTTCGATCGCGACGACAAGCCCCTTGACGACGGTGCCCTCGAAGGCCTCGTTTTGGCCATAGCTCTCGTCGAGAAGTGCCGCGAAATCCTCGCGCGACGGCGCGTAGGTGTTTGTGGATACCATTCGTTCTCCTGATTGCCCGAATGCGGACGGCGCCGGGGTTTTGGGTTGGTTATGCGTCTTGTCCGCCCGCGTTCGCCGCCATTGCGGAAAACCCGCGCCAGATTAGCGGGGCCGGCGCGGGGACGGCGGCAAGAAGCAGGGTTCAGGCTGCTATGTAGCAACACGGAGGCTAGGCGGCAAGGGGCGGGAAACAAACGTGCCGAGCTTTCGCGCGCCGTTCGATCCGTTGCAAGACCCATTTTCGTGCGGCGCTCATCGCGAACAGGGACGGAGGTGGCACGGAAGAAACTTATCCGGCGCGCCGCAAAATTTGGCGCGCCTCGTCTTGCCTTTGGCCAATCCAGATTCTTGTGGCTAGCTCGGCGGAATTGTGAATGTCGAGGTTCTGATAGAGCTTTTTCGTAGAAGCCACAACAGAGGAGAGTTGGATGCCGAGTTCATCCGCGATCACAGGCTTCGTTTTGCCAAACGCGAGCTGAATGCCGACTTTCGTCTGCGCCGGCGTGGCGCCGCTTTCCCGCAAGACACGGGCGGCATGGGCGACGGCATGTTCGTGGAGTTCGATCGTCACCGAGATGAGACAGGATTTCGGATCCCTGGCGGCGTCTTCCGGAAGCGTGCCCGCTGGCGCGAGCCATTTCGCATCGAGCGTGAGAACGCCATAGGCGGTCGAAATTTGCATGCGAGGCGGCGCGTTGGAACTGCCTTTCGCGGCGCCAGTGATCTGCCGGAGAAGCTTTAGAACTGGCGCGGGCAGACTTTCGCGTTCGGGTATGGGTCTTGAGAAATTGAAATGTTCTCCCGCGAGAACTCTGAGCCGCTGTTCGAGGCCTGGCGTCTGAAAGACGAGCTTTGCGTCAGCCGTCAAAATCAACTGACCGCTTCGCACTGGTGCTCCTGCTGCGCCGATTGGAGCCTCATCCTCTTCATTCCCGGAATTAGACCGCCGGAACGCGTGCACGAGCCAGGGCCGCAGCCGGTCGAGACGTTGCACATCGTCCACCGTAAACGGGCGTGCGCTGCGTGGACGTGTCAAGTTAATTGCGCCTATACTCCGCTCGCCATCACCGAGCATCGCGTCTAAAATCCAGCAGGAATCGACCGGCGCCTCGATCTCCCGATAATGGCGGCTCTCAAGCCAGCCTCGTCCTTGCAAATGCAAAAGCCAGCCGATGCCTACCGCGCGAAAGGCCGGCCCAAAAGTCAAGGACGCAGGACTCCATGGATCCTTCGCAAAAGTCCAGAGGCGCTCGCGGAGGATTGCCACTGTCTCTGGATGTTCGCTGAAACCGCCATCGGGCGTGGCGTCCCGCTTCAACAGCATGATACGGGACCAGCCATGCGGAATGATCTCGTGCAGCAGGGGTGTAACCGCGATCATCGCGCTCTCGGGCGGGAGCCCGAGGCAGCACAAGGTCTTGAGATGTTCGACCGCCCCCATAGGTTCCTCCCTCGCCCGTTGGCGCATTTTAGCAGCACCGTCGCCCCATGAACAGGGGGCGCGGGGGAATGCGGATTGGCGTTAGAGCTTATCAGGGACGGGGCAGTATTGGAGGCATCGGGATTTTCGGTAGCGGGTGTCCTCGATGTTGCCCAAGTCTGACTCTGATCAGTCGCGCTCCCCAACACGGACGATTAACCGATGGAGCCACAGGTAAAACATTCATGAAAGGTTTGAAGCTATGACAATACAAGCCATGCCAATACAAGATTCGATTTCTAAGCAAGCTTTGGTTTCCTTGATCAGCCAGCTGATCTTCGGCCGTCCCAGCGACGACGATCCGCGCCCGCCTGGACCGGCGGACCCGGTGATCTTCAAAGCCTTGCAGCGGACGCTATGGGTACTTGGATTCCCGGTGCCATGGCGAGCACAAACGGCGTTCAGCCCGCAACCCGAACCTTGGGTTCAGGTTGCGCTCAACCCGCAGCCGCTTCCTCCGAGAACCTTGTTCTTTGCAGCGATCGCGCAAGAGGTGATCGAGCGCGCCTCGCTGATTCAAGAGACCGCTGACGCGCTGACAAGCCAAGGTGAACGGCAGGGTATCATTATCGTCGGAGGCTATGTCTCCAGGTTTGCCGATGTTTGGTGCGATATCGGTCGCCTCAAGTGGCCGTTTCCTGGGCCGCGCCCGAATTGGCTGCCCGACGAGCCCGGCGGCGCGGATCTGATCGTGACCGGCGTGCAGTTCCAGCGCGCGGCATCCGAAACATTCGACGGCCAGCTGAGACAAACATTTGCCGACGCCGGAGCCAAGATCGTGCAAGCGGGTGTAGCCAAGCTGCAATGACGCCTTCTCCCAGCGACAACAACGTTCCCTCGCGCCGGTCTACCGCTCGGCGCGAGGAGATAGTGCATAGGTCTCATCTCGCCACGCCTTGCACTTGCATAAGTATTAGAGTGCGGCGGCTCACTGGCGGCTTGCAGTTTTGCGGCGCACCATTAATACTGGCCGAGCGATTCCGGCACTCGGACCATCGAACGTGACCATTTCCGCCGCCATCCATCATGTCACCCACTATAAGTACGACCGGCCGGTCGTTCTTGAGCCGCAGACCATCAGGCTGCGTCCGGCGCCGCACTGCCGCACCAAAATCCCCGCTTATTCGCTGAAGGTGACGCCGGCGGAGCATTTCGTGAACTGGCAGCAGGACCCGCACGGCAATTGGCAAGCGCGATTCGTCTTTCCGGAGAAAGTGACGGAGTTCAAGATCGAGGTCGATCTGACCGCCGAACTTGCGGTAATCAACCCTTTCGATTTTTTCATCGAGCCCTATGCCGAGCAATCTCCCTTCGCTTATGAGCCCGAATTGAAGGCGCAGCTCGCGCCCTATCTCGATGCCGAACCGCTGGGCCCGCGCCTCGCGGCCTATATCGCGGGCTTGCCCAAGGGTCCCATCCACGTCGTTGATTTTCTCGTCGATCTCAATACCTCGTTGCAGAAGTCGGTCCGCTATTTGATCCGGATGGAGCCTGGCGTCCAGACGCCAGAGGAAACCCTGGAGCTTGGCTCCGGCTCGTGCCGCGATTCCGCCTGGGCGCTCGTCCAAATCCTGCGCCATCTCGGCCTGGCTGCGCGTTTCGTCTCGGGCTACCTCATTCAATTGCGCGCCGACATCGAGCCGGTGGACGGGCCGAAAGGCACGAAACAGGATTTCACCGATCTGCACGCCTGGGCCGAGGTTTATCTGCCCGGCGCCGGCTGGATCGGGATGGACGCGACCTCGGGAATGCTCTGCGGAGAGGGGCATTTGCCGGTCGCCGCGACGCCGCATTATCGCTCCGCCGCGCCGATTTCCGGGCTGGTCGAGCCAGCCAATGTCGATTTTCATTTCGATATGCGGGTCACCCGCGTCGGAGAGGCACCCAGGATCACTCTGCCTTTTTCAGAATCTGCCTGGGCGAGGCTCGACGCGCTTGGCGAAAAGGTCGATGCCGATCTCGTCCGCGACGACGTCCGCCTGACGATGGGCGGCGAGCCGACTTTCGTCTCGATCGACGACTTCGAATCGGAGGAATGGAGCACCGCCGCCGTCGGACCAACGAAGTGCACCTTCGCCGACAAATTCATCCGCCGCTTGCAGGCACGCTTCGCGCGGGGCGGCATGCTGCATCATGGCCAAGGCAAATGGTATCCGGGCGAGAGTCTTCCCCGCTGGAGTTTCGCGCTCTATTGGCGCAAGGACGGCATTCCTATGTGGAACAATTCCGCCCTCTTCGCGGAAGTAGCCCGGACCGCGCCAGCCGGACCTGAAACATCGGCAAAAGCCAGTGTGGCGCTGGTCGAGGCACAAACGGCGCAAGCCGGCATTCTCGCCACGGGCATAGCCGAAAGGCTCGGCATTGAGACCGAATGTATCTTGCCCGCCTATGAAGACCCCGCGACTTGGCTCGTCAAGGAAGCCAATCTGCCGGAAAATACCGATCCGCTCGATCCGAAAATCGAGGATCCGGAAGAGCGCAGCCGGATGATCCGGACTTTTGCGCGGGGACTTACAAAACCCGCCGGCTATGTCCTGCCGGTGCAGCGCTGGAACGCGCAAGCTGGCCCGCCGGGCGGCGCGGCGCGTCCGCGATGGCAAAGCGAAAAATGGGCTTTGCGGCGCGGCAACCTTTTTCTTGCCCCTGGCGATTCCCCAGTCGGCTACCGGTTGCCCCTGCCATCGCTGCCATGGGTCCCGGAATCGTCCTATCCGTCTATCCTCGAGCAGGACCCGCTGGAAGAACGCGGAGGCCTGCCGGACCGCGACGAGATCGCCCAGCACTTCCGCGAGGTGGCCACGCCGGGCGCGCGGCAGGAACGCATCGAACAGGAGGTGATCGAGGGCGCGGTGCGCACGGCGCTGTCGGTTGAACCGCGCGACGGTGTCCTGTGCGTCTTCATGCCGCCGGTCAAGGCGCTGGAGGACTACCTCGAACTTCTCGCGGCGGTCGAAGCGAGCGCCGAGGCGGCAGGCCTGCCAGTGCATATCGAAGGCTATCCGCCGCCCATCGATCCGCGCGTCAACGTCATCAGGGTCACGCCCGATCCTGGCGTCGTCGAGGTCAACATCCATCCAGCCGGAAGCTGGCGCGCGCTCGTCGACACAACCAATGGTCTTTATGAGGACGCCCGTCAGGTACGGCTCGGCGCCGACAAATTCATGAACGATGGACGCCACACCGGCACCGGCGGCGGCAATCATGTCGTGTTGGGCGGACCCACGCCCGCCGATTCGCCGGTGCTGCGGCGGCCCGACTTGCTCAAAAGCCTGATCCTCCATTGGCAGCGCCATCCCTCGCTTTCCTATCTCTTCTCGGGACTCTTCATCGGCCCGACGAGCCAGGCGCCGCGCGTCGACGAGGCCCGGCACGATCAGCTTTATGAGCTCGAAATCGCTCTTGCCAACACTCCCCGCGCGGGCGAACCGGCGCCGCCGTGGCTTGTCGACCGCTTGTTCCGCAACCTGCTCGTCGATGTGACAGGCAGCACGCATCGCGCGGAAATCTGCATCGACAAACTATATTCGCCTGATAGTTCCTCGGGGCGGCTTGGACTGGTCGAATTCCGGGCCTTCGAAATGCCTCCCGACGCGCGGATGAGTCTCGCGCAGCAATTGTTGCTGCGGGCGCTCGTTGCCTGGTTTTGGCGAGAACCGCAGCAAGGCGATCTCGTGCGTTGGGGCACGGCGCTGCACGATCGTTTCACCCTGCCGCATTTCGTCTGGGAGGATTTTTTGGGCGTCCTCGCCGATCTGAGGCGGGCGGGCTATGCGTTCGAGCCCGCCTGGTTCGAGGCGCAGTTTGAATTCCGTTTCCCCTTTTATGGCGCCGTCGAGCATGGCGGCGTCAAGCTCGAGCTGCGGCAGGCGCTCGAGCCCTGGCACGTGATGGGCGAGCAAGGTGCTTCGGGCGGAACCGTGCGCTATGTCGACTCCTCGGTGGAGCGTTTGCAAATAAAGGCAACGGGACTAGTGCAAGGCCGCCACGTCGTCGCCTGCAACGGGCGTCGCGTCCCCCTGACTGCGACTGGGACTTCCGGCGAAGCGGTTGCCGGCGTGCGCTTCAAGGCCTGGAAACCCGCCGCCGGCCTGCATCCCACAATTCCGGTCCATGCCCCCTTGACCTTCGACATCGCCGACGGCTGGAACGGCCGCGCGCTCGGGGGCTGCGTCTATCATGTCGCGCATCCCGGCGGCCGTCACTACGAGACCTTTCCGGTCAATAGCTTCGAGGCGGAAGCACGCCGTCTGGCGCGCTTCCAGGACCATGGCCACACGCCGGGCGCTTTCGACGTGCCCCCCGAGGAGCGTTGCGCCGACTTCCCGCTGACCCTCGATCTGCGCCGCCCCCGCGTCATGTGAGACGCGTGGCCTCCGTCTCCCGGTTCGATCAAGAACGCGCCCGCGCGCCGTCCTGCGAAGCATCCGGCAATCCTGCGCGCCGCTCATAAACTGGAGCTGGCAGCCACACCTTAACCAGTCCTTAACCATACGTTGCGTAAATCGGCGAAAGCGATTTTGAGGCGCACTCGTGACAGAAGTTGCCCGCCCCCGTCATTCCATAAGGTTTCATGGCCGCTCCTACCACGCCATGGTTCTGGCGCCAGAGCCGCCCATGGCAAACTGGCTTGCCGAGCTAGACACATGGCTCGAACGTTCGCCGGGGTTTTTCTTCGGGCGGCCGGTCGTGCTTGACGTCGCGGTTCTTCAGCCCGGCAAGCAGGGCCTCGCCGAGGTTTTGCAAAACCTCGCCGCGCGCAACATCAAGGTGATGGGCATCGAAGGGGCCGAACCGTCTTGGCTCGACTTCGCGATGCCGCCGCTGCTTTTGAGCGGGCGGCAGGCCAACGTCATCCCCGGCGACAATCCTCCCGGCGCCGCGGAGGCACCTGCTCCCGCTCCTTTTTCCGATCCCGCTCCGGACGCGGCGGCGCCTCCTTCCGACACCCCTTCTCCTCCCGGCGATGCTAGATCCGCTACCACCGTGGCCGCGACACCCCAGCATCCAAATTCCATGCTGCTGGACAGTTCGATCCGCTCCGGCCAGTGCATCGTGCACCCCGAGGGCGATGTGATTGTCGTCGGATCCGTGGCCTCGGGCGCGGAGGTGATCGCCGGTGGTTCGATCCATATCTATGGAACGCTGCGGGGCCGGGCGATCGCCGGTTCACGCGACGCCCGCGCGCGGATTTTTTGCCGCAAGCTCGAAGCCGAGCTTCTTTCGATCGACGGCCTTTACATGGTGGCCGACGATATGCCCGCGCACCTGCGCGGCCAGCCGATTCAGGTCTGGCTCGACGGTGATTCAATGATGATGGCTCAGGACTGAGACAAATTGGGAGACAGCAACATGGCCAAGGTTTTGGTCGTAACATCGGGCAAGGGCGGCGTCGGCAAGACGACCTCCACCGCGGCGTTGGGCGCGGCGCTGGCGACGGCGGGCAAAAATGTCGTGCTCGTCGATTTCGACGTCGGGCTGCGCAACCTCGATCTCGTCATGGGGGCCGAGCGCCGCGTGGTCTACGACTTGATCAATGTCGTTCAAGACGACGCCAAGCTCGCGCAAGCTCTCATCCGCGACAAGCGCGTGCCGACGCTGTCCCTGCTTCCCGCCTCGCAAACGCGCGACAAGGACGCCCTGACCGATGAGGGCGTTGCGCGCGTCATCGCCGAATTGAAGGAGAAATTCGATTGGGTGATCTGCGATAGCCCCGCCGGCATCGAGCGCGGCGCCACGCTTGCCATGCGCCATGCCGATGTCGCGATCGTCGTGACCAACCCCGAGGTATCCTCGGTTCGCGACTCGGATCGTATTATCGGCCTTCTCGATTCCAAGACCGAAAAGGCGGAAAAGGGCGAGCGCGTCGAAAAGCATCTCCTGATCACCCGCTTTGATGCCGCGCGCGCAGGACGCGGCGAAATGCTGAATGTCGAGGATGTACTTGAGATCCTTTCCATCCCCCTGCTCGGAATCATCCCGGAAAGCTTCGAGGTTCTGCGCGCATCCAATCTCGGCTCGCCAATCACCCTCAACAACCCGGTGAGCGCGCCGGCGCGCGCTTATTTCGATGCGGCGAAGCGGCTGAACGGCGAAGCCCTGGATATGACAATTCCAAGCGACAGGAAGGGCCTGTTTGGCAAGCTGTTCGGACGGAGGGCGGCATGAAACTCCTCGATTTTTTCAAGCGGCCGCGCACCGCGCCGGTCGCCAGGGAACGGTTGCAAATCCTGCTCGCGCATGAGCGCGCCGTCTCCGGCAAGTCCGATCTGATCGCTATTCTTCAGGAAGAAATCATGGCGGTGATCGCCAAGCACTTCCCTGTCGACTCGGAAGGGATCAAGGTCAAGATGGAGCGCGGCGAGGTGGTCTCGACGCTCGAGGTCGAGGTCGAAATTCCAACTCCCATGTGCCCAAGCTTCCCATTGCCCGCCAAGGCGGCTCCGGCCGAACCCCCCTGCGCGGCTGAAGCCGCGGAAGCGGGCAGCTAAAGCCAAGTCTCATTAACGAGAACCCATACCGAAGCCGTCCTTGCGAGGAGCTAAGCGACGAAGCAATCCAGGGGCAGCCAAGCGGCTCTGGATTGCTTCGCCTGCGGCTCGCAATGACGGCCGGGGCCACGACCTTCGCCGGTTGCGGTCTTTGCCGCGATGCAAGGCTATCCGACAAAAGTCGGGGTGCCACGCATCGCGAGCCCTTGGCGTTTTGACCGCCACGCCTTGCGTTTGGCGCGGACATGCTCAAATGAAAGGCGCGGGGGAGTTAGGGATACGCTATGAACAATATCGGCATCGGCGATCAGGCCATCGAGGCCATGCGCTTGGCCGGCGTCGGCTGGATCTTCGCGTTCTTTGTCGTCGGCGCAACGATTCTTGCCGGCCGCTGGCTGGTCAGCTGGCAAATGCGGAGGATTGAGAGAATCCTGGGCCGCAAACCGGAGGATTGGGATACGCCGGGCTCTGGAAGCAGCAGCAGCGCGGGGGACCCGCCTCAGGGCTAGGCGGCAACACCTTACGCGCCCTCAAGGCAAAGCCATTGCGTCCGTTTGAAAAATAATAACAATGATGGCGTTTTGCGCCCGGCGTGGGCGCGCCGCTTCGCCGCTTGCAACGGTCTCGGCCCCATACCCGAATTGGTGGATCAGGGTTACGAGTGCCGTGTATTTCGTGATACGGGGAAAAGAGGAAAGGTGCACGTCATGGAAAGTCTTATCTGTAGGTTAGGATTGCTTTTGGCGGCTGTTGCGCTGCTCTGCCTTTTTCAATTGGCGAGTGCCGTCGCCCGGGAAGATCGGGAAGATCCTGAAGATCCAGAAGATAGGGGTGCGGTCTATACTATGACGAACGACCCCGCCGGCAACAAGGTCTTGGTTTTCGATCGCGCCGCGGATGGCCGCCTGACCTTCAGAGGCGCTTTTTCAACCGGAGGGCTGGGCACGGGTGGCAGGGGAGCCGGACTTCGGACTCGGTAACGCCGGCGCCCTCGCCCTGAGTGAGAATAATAGCCTGCTGTTCGTGGTTAATCCCGGCAGCGGCGACGTTTCGGTCTTTGCTGTCAAGAAAAAGGGCCTACAGCTACTCGACCGGGAAAGCTCCGGTGGGAAAGAGCCGCTCAGCGTCACCGTGAACCAAAACCTCGTCTACGTGCTCAACGCCGGCGGCAACGTGGGTGCGAGCGACAATATTACCGGGCTTGTGGTAAATGGTGAGGGCAAACTATCGCGCGTGCCCAACTCAACTCGACACCTCAGCGCTGCCGTCACCGCCCCCGCTCAAATCAAGTTCACACCGGACGCCAGAGTGTTGGTTGTCACTGAAAAGACTACCAACATTATCGACACGTATGCGGTGGGCAGGGACGGGCGGGCCACCGGACATATCCTGACCCCCTCCAAAGCTCAAACGCCGTTTGGCTTTTACTTAAGTAACCGCAATCAGCTTTTCGTTTCGGATGACTTCAATGATGCTCCAGGCGCTGGCGCCCTTTCTTCTTACCTGGTCTCCGGCGACGGCCACCTCCGGCTCGTCAGCTCCGCGGTCCGTGCAAACGAGAGCGGTGCCTGTCGGACGGTTGTCAGTAACGACGGGCGTTTCGCCTATATTTCAAATACCGTGAGCAGTACCATCTCTCTTTACACCATCAACAAGCGGGATGGCAGCGTGACGTTTGACAAGAGCTTCCAGAGTCTTTTCTCACCCACCGATTTGGAATTCAGCCGCGACGGTCGATTCTTGTACGTGCTGAATCCTGACCAGAACTTGAAAGGCACCCCGGGGATCACCGTTTTTCGGATGAACCCGCGAGACGGCAGCCTCATCCCCTTGCCGGGTGTGAGTGGACTTCCGAGGAGCGTCGACGGCTTGGTAGCTCGCTAAGATAGGAACTCGGCCTGGGAGGTTTCTACGCCAAGTCAGCTCCCGAATGGACGGGTTCGAGGTGCAAGGAGATTGACCATGGGAAAGTATGTTGATGGTTTCGTTCTTCCCTTCCCAAAAAAGAACGTGGACCTTTACCGGGAGTTCTCGGGGAAAGCCGGCAAGATCTGGCGGGAGCATGGCGCGCTCGAATATATCGAGTGCATCGGCGACGACGTTAAGCTCGGCAAGGTCACGTCGTTCCCGCAAGCCGTCAAGCTCGAACCGGACGAGACTGTCGTCTTTGCGTGGATCGTTTATGAGTCGCGCGAGCATCGCGATCGGGTCAACGCCGCTGTCATGGCGGATCCGCGCATGGCCGATATGAACCCCAAAACGCTGCCCTTCGATGGGAAGCGCATGTTCTGGGGCGGGTTTGAGGTTCTGATCGCGCTTTGAACGTGCGAATTATTGAGCGGCCGGCGAACGCGCACCTGCGGCACGGGCGAAACGCCGCGGGGCTAGACGCCACCGCTTATCGCGCCCCTCCCTGCAAATCCATTGTGCCCGGCTGAAAAACCATCACAATGATGGCGTTTTGAGCACGGGGGCGCCATGCTTGGCAGCATCTGGCCATTTCTGAAGGACCCGGCCAATTTAGCGATTCTCGGCTCGATTGGTGCCGGATTCGCGACCATTATCGCGGGTGCTTGGGCTGTCTTCACTTTCTTCGCCAAGAAAAGCGAAAGAGGTCCTTCGGCGCCGAGCGTCACCGCCGATCACGGCAGCGTCGCGGCTGGCCGGGATATCACTGCGCCGGTAACGCTCGGACTCGACGAGAAGGGGGTCGGACAGGAGGTTCGCAAAGCTCAGGAGCCGCTAAGGGACGAGCTTGAACGGCTGGCGGCCCAGGTCGCCCGCGACAATGGCGTCGAGATCGCCCCTCTGCGCGCAATCCTCGTCAAGCTCGGTGAAGCCGGTGTCAAGGACGAGGATATTCCCAAAAGGCTCGACGAGAAAGCCGAGGAACTCATCAAGCTCCGCGCCAAAGTCGATGCGCATCAACAAGGGTCGCCGGGCCTCGCGGCTATAGCGCAAGAGGCGCAGGCGCTCATCGTCAAAGGCGATCTTAACGGCGCGAGTCGCGCGCTTACCGCTCGTCGCGAAGTGTCACGAACGCGGCGGATCGACGCCAGCCGCGAGGATGCGGAAATCCTGGCACTGGAGGCGCGGGTCGATGATCTGCAGCTCGCCTATCGCACCGCCGCCGAAAAATATGCCGAAGCGGCCGCGCTTGTCGTGCCTTTCGACACAGAGCAGCAATGGCGTTTCCTGCTCGATCAAGCAGGCGAACTCTACAAGCAAGGACACGAATTCGGCGACGACGCCGCGCTGACCGAAGCGATCGGCGTTTATCGCCGGTGCCTCGCTCTCGCGCCGCGTCCGGAAAGACCGCTCGATTGGGCGAAAACGCAGATGAATCTCGGCAATGCGCTTAGAGTGCTTGGTGAGCGGGAGAGCGGGACGGCGCGGCTCGAAGAGGCTGTTTCCGCCTTTCGCAACGCCTTGCAGGAATTTACCCGTGCGCGCGCGCCGCTCCAATGGGCCCAGACACAGAACAGCCTCGGCCTCGCGCTCTGGCGTCTTCTCGGCGAGCGGGAGAGCGGGACGGCGCGGCTGGAGGAGGCTGTCGCCGCCTTTCGCGAAGCCTTGCAGGAAAATACCCGTGCGCGCGTGCCGCTCGAACGGGCTGGGACCCAGACGAATCTCGGCATTGCGCTCCGAGCGCTCGGCGCGCGGGAGAGCGGAACGGCGCGGCTCGAAGAGGCCGTTTCCGCCTATCGCGAAGCCTTGCAGGAATTGACCCGCGAGCGCGTACCGCTCCAATGGGCCAGGACCCAGGTGAATCTCGGCGTGGCGCTTTCGAGCCTCGGCGAGCGGGAGAGCGGGACGGCGCGGCTCGAGGAGGCCGTTGCCGCCTTTCGCGAAGCCTTGAAGGAATGGACCCGCGAGCGCGTGCCGCTCCGATGGGCCGTGCCCCAGATGAATCTCGGCAATGCGCTCCGAGCGCTTGGGGAACGGGAGAGCGGGACGGCGCGGCTCGAGGAGGCCGTTGCCGCCTATCGCGAAGCCTTGCAGGCAAGAACCCGCGCGCGTGTGCCGTTTTTGTGGGCACAAACGCAGGAAAACCTCGCCGAGGCCCACCTCGCGTTTTTCGGCAAGGACTCCCAACCACGTCATCTCGACGATGCGCTTGAAGCCGTCGATGTGGCTCTCGAAGAATTTTGCAAGGCCAAGGCGGATTTCTACATCGAGAAGGCCGAGTGCCTGCGCGAAACAATCTCGCGGCGAAAGGCAAATTATAGCATCACCGCGTTCTTGCGGCTCCCCTCCTAACGACGTTTTTTAGACAAATCACTCGAGTTAAAGCTTAAACCTATCGCAATTTTCCGCTTGCGCCAAATCTTGGTTCGTACCTTGCCACGCGCTACAAAAGTGCGTTTGCGCAAAGTGTCAATCGTACCAAAATGTTTCATGTAAATCGAGACCTGGGCGCGGGGGCGCCATTTGAGGCGGTACGAGGGATTGAAGCGTGCTGCAAGACGGGGAGA
>Ga0209526_10002101_pt1 | contig 13410 bp, 11 predicted proteins | sample JacPinW_OM2H0_M1_FD_188566 | JGI IMG/M metagenome (GOLD analysis project Ga0209526, IMG submission 188566) | Forest soil microbial communities from Algoma, Ontario, Canada - Jack Pine, Ontario site 1_JW_OM2H0_M1 (SPAdes) (version 2) | ecosystem: Environmental > Terrestrial > Soil > Boreal... | reverse complement strand
GAGTCCCGGGAACGCAAGTCGATTCTCCTCTTTTCCTCGGGCATTAACTATTTTCGCGGAGGCTCTGGTATCGCGGATCCTGACCTGGATTCGACCATTGAACGCGCCCAGAAAGAAAACATCAATATCTGGACAATCTATGCCCGTGATACGGGGGGTGGTGGGCGCAGTTCGTTCCGCACTTTCAATGCCCAATCCAACCTGACGCGGCTTTCGGAAGAAACCGGCGCCAAGTCTTACTACCTCGGTTTCGGCGAACCCGTTAATCTCAAGCCATACTTTGACGAAATCCAGATGCATCTCAACAACCAATATCTCCTGACGTTCGACGGTGGCAACGGCGGCGGGAAAAGAAAAGGCCGGTTCGATCGCTTCCATGTGGCGACCGAGCTTCCGAACACAAAGTTCCTCACGCCGTCGGCGGTGTTCCTCCCCGCGGGCAGGAGCTGAAGGAGCAAGTTAAGGAAAATCCGGCAAACAGAGAGGCGCTCGCCTTCGGGTGCGCCTCTTTTTTGTGTGAGCCTTGTGTCATTCCCGTGAAGGTTTTTTCTCGTTTCCACTTTCACTTTCCGGACGTACTGGACAGCGTTAATACAAGCGCGCGTTTGTCGGTACCAATCCACAACTGACCTTAACTTCCGAATAGCGCGTCATGAACGAAGCCGCCCGGCGGCGGACGCTACGCGTGAGGTGAGGGAGCGGTGGTTGCCTAACGGCTGAGATAAGTTTGGGTCACAAGGAGGCATCCCCGTGACCCATTTACGCAAAATGATGCTGGAGGAACTCCAGCGTCGTAATTACTCAGAACATACCACACGCTATTACATCCGCACAGTTGAAGATTTTGCTCGACGCTTCAACCGCCCACCTGACCGCTTGGGGCCGCGACACATTCGTGAATACCAAGCCGAACTATTTCAGAAGCGGAAGTTGTCGCCGGGGACCGTTACGATACGTTTAGCCGCTCTGCGGTTCTTCTACATCAAGACTCTGAAGAAAGCCTGGAGCATCGCCGAGACTCCCTATCCGAAAAGAGTAGTTCACCTTCCGTCGATCCTGAGCCAGGAAGAAGTCGCGCGACTCATCGATGCAGCACGCACTCCTTTTCATCGCACTCTACTCATGACCCTCTATGCTACCGGCGCGCGCTGTGCCGAGTTGACGCAGCTGAAGATCAACGACATCGACAGCAAGCGCATGGTCATCCACATCCAGGGCGGCAAGGGGCGCAGAGATCGCGATGTCATGCTCAGCCCAAAACTGCTCACGGAACTGCGTGCCCATTGGCACCGCTTGCGCAGAAAACCTAGCACCTGGTTATTTCCAGGCAACCACCACCACGCCGGGGATCAACCCATCGATACGAAAACACCCCGTTACATCTGCCGGGAAGCCTCTCGACGCGCGGGCATTAAGAAAGCCGTACATCCACATACCTTGCGTCACTGCTTCGCCACGCATCTTCTCGAGGCGGGCGCGGATCTGCGCACCATTCAGATCCTGTTAGGCCATCGTGATCTCAAAGAGACCACCATCTACCTCCATCTTTCCGAGCGTCATCTCCACGCGATCGCGAGTCCTCTGGACTCGCTGCAGCTGAAAGACAGGTCAGCGCAGGAGGAGTAGATGAGCCGGCCGCCCCTCGAGGTGGCCGATCTCATCCGCAGCGTGGGAGCTGCCTTCGTCGAACGAAATCGCCAGTGGCTCAGCTGGAAGCATGTCAAAGTGCTGCTGGCCATTGCGCGGTGTCGCACCGCCGCACTCGGTGGTCATCTCGATGAATGCACCCGCTGCGGGCATCGTGCCACCATTTCCTACAACAGCTGCCGAAATCGACACTGCCCGAAGTGTCAGACCGCGGCCCGCGAACGCTGGATCGCCGCACGGCAAAGAGAACTTCTCCCGACGCGCTACGTCCATGTGGTCTTCACACTTCCTCCGCAGCTCGCGCTACTGGCCTTGCAAAATAAGAAAGTCGTCTACGATCTGCTGTTCCGCGCCAGTGCAGAAACACTTCTCGAAGTCGCTCGCGATCCGCGACACCTCGGCGCGGAAATCGGCTTCTTCACCGTGCTGCACACCTGGAGTCAGAAGCTTGGACTCCATCCCCATGTCCATTGCGTCATTCCCGCCGGTGGCCTGTCGCCTGATCACACCCGCTGGGTAAAATCACGCGACCGGTTCTTCCTTTCCATCCACGTGCTTCGTCGCGTTTTCCGCGGCAAGTTTGTTGCTGCTCTCAGACAAGCCTTCCGGGATCACCAGCTCGTCTTTCATGGAAACCTGACACTTCTCGCTCAGCCCAAAATCTTCGCTGCCTGGCTACGGCCACTGTTCAGAAAAGACTGGGTGGTATATGCGAAACCACCTTTCGGTGGCCCTGAGTATGTGCTCCAGTATCTGGGTCGCTACACCCATCGTGTAGCCATCTCCAATCATCGCTTGGTCTCATTTGCCGAAGGCAAGGTCACTTTTCGCTGGCGCGATTCTGCTCACAACAACGAACAGAAATTGCTGACTCTTTCTCTCGATGAATTCCTGCGCCGCTTCCTCTTGCACGTGCTTCCCAAAAGTTTCGTGCGCATTCGGAACTTCGGCTTCCTCGCCAACCGCAGGCGCGCCACGCTCCTGCCGCTTTGCTTTCATTTGCTAGGTTCAGCACCGCACACAGAACAAGACATATCAGGCAGCAAAAACTCAAATGATCTTTGGCTCTGCCCAAAATGCGGTGCACCGATGAAAGTCATCGAGAGACTCACTGCTGCCGAGATCCAACTTCGTTCTCCTCCCGCCCTGGTCACTGTTGCCGCATGAAACGACTCTCTACCACACCAAACCTTTGCGTGCTTCAGCGCGCTCAGTCTCTCTGTGCCTTGCCGTTCTACAAACCGCGTCTTGCTTCTTTCTCAAGCCTTCTCCTCGCACCAGTTTTGCGCTTTCCTCACCCTTTCGCTTCTCACTGTCGTCTGTCGTGCTCTGCCGCACAGCCTAGGAGTATCTCAATACCGCATCTTCCCTCCATTGAATTTGCATAGGGCCCGCGTCCGCCGCAACCACGGGCGGCTTCCTTCTAACGGCTTTATCGAATGCGCGCAGAGCAACATGCCCGCCTCAACCTCCCCGAAAACGCGCATCCGATAAAGCACTAGCGTTAATCAAGACTTAGGCTGTTGCGTTCAGATGGGTGGGAAATCATTGCAGGTACACGTAGATGCTTAAATCGTCCAAATCCTCACCCTAGCCGGTTACATTCGGGGGACTCCGTGCGTTGACATGCCTGGTTGAGCACGCCATTCTGGAGGATATTTCGCATCATGTTTTTGCAATCGGGAGAGACGCCTCGGTGGAAACTGCGAAGCTCATACTTACCCTGATCGATGAAGGCTACGAGAAACGTACCTGGCATGGACCCAACCTCAAGCAATCCATACGCGGAGTCACCGCAAGGCAAGCCGCATGGCGGCCCGAGGCTGGTCGCCACAATATCTGGGAACTCACGTTGCACGCAGCCTATTGGAAATATGCCGTGCGGCGGAGGATCGAAGGCGGAAAGCGTGGGTCCTTCGTTCTCCAGGGGAGTAACTTCTTTCCCCGCCCCGAAAAAGGGAAACAGAACGAAGCCGCATGGCATGCCGACAAGCAACTGCTCGAACGCGAGCACCGCGCCCTGCGCGAAGCTGTCGCAAGAGCGTTAAAGACGCCGCAAGCCGAAAGATTTTTGCCGCAGCTATGGGGCGTGGCCTTTCATGACACTTACCATGCCGGCCAGATTCGCTCATTGCGGCGATTGGTGGGTGCGGATTAATGCATGGCAGCAAAGCCTGCGGCACAGGCCGCAAGGCAAGACGCGACGTTTTCAAGGCTGATACCGCCAATCGTCGAGAACCGAAACCCGCAACTGAGACTCGTCAAATCGCTTTATTGTGGCGTGTTACGAACAAGTGTGAAATCACTTTTCCGGTAACCGCGTTAGCGTTTATCAGACTTTGGCTTTCTCAAAGTTGTGTGAGAGAGGCGGTGCGAGGCCGCGACGTAAGTGTGATTACCATTTTCCACCCGAAATAGAAGACAAATGCAAAAGCCCAAAGCAGGACCACGTAAAGGCCCAAGGCAGACGAGCGCAATCCGACATGGACTATGTAAAACCAGAGTACCGACGGAAACAACATATGAGAGCGCAATGCTTCAAAAATTATCGCTGTAAGCAAACAGGACAACCCTAGGAATGCGCCGTAAAGTGTTGCTCGAACTAGACGGGATCCTACAAATGAAGCGCGCGCCGCGCTGAGTCTTCGGTCCAACGCCCATCCCACCCCGTACCAGAACAAAACAATACCTGGCAGTCGTCCGACGTCAGAAAAATACAATCCAAATGCCTCAAAACCACCCGTCCAAACTGTGAAATAGAAGCTAGGCCCATTCAAAAGTTGAGCCAATAGCCTTGCGGGTGCCTGAAATGCCTGAGGAGTGTCGCTATGACGCGTGTAGATGGCCCAGATTTCCATTTCCTGTTTGGCCGCGAAAATCATCAGGACCGAGGTAATTCCGAGTGCAACGAATGGTAGGATTCGCGCCCAGCGTACATTCCAGAGCATTGCCCCGAAGACCATCATTGAATATTAGACACCAGTAACTTCAAGTGGTGCCCTCGCTGAGCAATGTCGATGTCCGCAGAGTCATTAGTCGCGTAAGTGCTCAAGTGGGCGATAGGTCGCGTAACCGGAAAAGTGGCCGCTAGTGGTCGGGCTGGGACCGCGCGGCTACCTCTGATGAAGTTGCCGGTTAGCCTTCGCGTCGGCCTTTTGTGCCGCCTTCAGCGACTTTTGTTGCGCCTTGGCCGCTCGCTTCTGGGCTTTCTGCTGTAGCCTGGCGTTTCTCTTCATCAATTTTTGTTGTTTCCTGGCCTCTTTCGCGGATTTGCGCTGATATTCCGCCACGCTCATCTGTTGAGCGTGCAGTGGGATCACGCACGAAGCAGTTAATCCCGCGAGCAATACGAGAAGAAGGCGTTTCATCGTAAGATTTGGTTTGGCATCAAAACCCAAGTCTATACCAAGACGTAGGGGTCAAGTGGTCCCGACTCTCGCCTCAGGACGTGATAAGTCGCGTTACCGGAAACTTGATAAGTTGCCGGTTGAAGAATCGCAAAAGTCACGACACAAAAAGGAATCGCACCAGCGCGACTCCGAAGGCAACGGCAAATCCATAACGAAAACTCTCGATCCGGGTTACTTTCTGCCCATAGCGGCTCAGCATGGAGCCAATGAGGGACATAGCCAAGCCCGTAAGAATGGGACTAAGCAATAAATTGATTCCGTGGAGCCTTGATGAGTGCACTAGCCGATGGGGAAAGATAAGAAGGCTCAGCCCACCTGCCGAGGCACCGAGGAGTGCATAACTTATCGAGGCAAGTAAAGTGTTTTCAAATCGGAATGTCTCGAAAACTTTGGCATTCGCCCGCAAGGCAAGGTCCGAGAGAGCCGCTACCGCGAGGTCCAAGAAGAATTCGCCAAGCAGTTCCGCACACATAGCGAGCAGCAGCTCGAATAGAGTCTCGAACATGTAGTGATGCAATTTATGCTAAGACGTGATCATCCGCCAATTCCTGAGGAGTCGCGAAACCGGACATCATGTAGTTTTGGCTGATTTCAAGGTTCCGATAAGCGTTAACCGGGTAGTGAGTCGTTACAAGGTGCGTCCCGGCGCGAACTATTTGCCGTAAGTCGTCATCTGACCGATGAATCCCGAGCGGCCCACACGATACATCGTGTGTTTGATAGTAGTGCCTGACATGGTTACGACCCACACACTGTTCTCAGAGGGGTCCAATGCCGCGGACAAAGGTCACCTCCCGATTAGTTACCGGACAGCTGGCTTTTTAGGCTGATTTTCAACGTTGCGGCCGGTTGCGCGTCAGTAAAAACGTCAGTACCGAGGAATCAAGACTGACTCTTGAAGATTTTGCTAGCCCCCAGCCGTAGCTTTTGGCATAAGGCCGCCGCGCTATAGGCAACTGAGAAAATCAACGGAATTGGAAAGATGATTCGTTCCAAACACTCACCGCAATCAGGCCCAGGAGGGGAGAAAAGCAATTTTAAACGGCTGGGGCCTTGCGTATAAAAATACCAAGTGAACCACGCGGCTGGAAGAGACCAGGCGAATAGGTCCGCAAGGTGAACATTTTTGCGATTAAAATAAAAGCCAGTCGCTAGCCCGAGCGCGATAGGAATCGCGAAAGTAGGACTCTCGGATAAATCCTCCATCAGTTTCGGATTCGGATGAAAAATTACGCTCAGCAAAGAAGAAACAACCGCTGTGAGAATAAAGCCCCCTAAAGGTAAGAAAAACAAACACAGAAATGCATTCACCCCTACTCAGATATATTTCTGGGCCAAGTCCACCCCTGGCGGCGGCTCGTTCTTTGTGCCACAGTTACCGCAGAAATTGTCAATTTGACTAAGTTCAGTACCGCAGTCTGGGCAGAAGGCCATACGTGATTCAGGGGCTAAACTTACAACACTGCTCTCCCGTGTCCTCCTGTGCCTTGCCCCGAAGTATTATCACAACTCTTGGCTTAACACCTGGTAAATTCGCGTAATCGTAAACTTGAAATTCCACATGGACGATTAATGCGTTATCTCTAACGACGCCTCACCAAGGGCAATGGCTTAGTCTGCGCTCACACTCGAGCGTACTTAGAAGCCCGAGAGGTTAATTCTCAGGACTGTTCTGCAATTTCTCGTGCGCATGTAGGCGCCGATGATAAAGCGCGTCTGAACCGTTCTGGACGGAACTGCGAAGCTCGAGCAGACGCTTGATAAAGCGCTGCGCGCCTTGTACGGCGCCAACATCCCGCACCTCGTCACGGGCGGCTATGCTGTGCAGGAATATGGCTGCCTGTTTTCAGACTCGAAGAAGTAGTTGGTGTCCAAAGCGCAGAGGCGGACCAGGCGTTCCGGACCGGTGGGGCGAGACGCACAAACAGAATAGCTTTGTTACTAGTCCCTCTCCGTGGGAAGGCCTGCCTCGCGCCAGCCTTTCCAGCCGCCATCCATCGATTCCACATTGGTGTAACCCATTTTCTGTAGGCTCTCCGCCACCAGCGCGGAGCGAAATCCGCCGCCGCAGTATAGAACAAGTTTTGCGTCAGTCTGTGGGACCCGCTGTTCAATATCGCGTTCAATAATTCCTTTGCCAAGGTGTAGCGCACCAGGCAAATGTCCTTGCATCCATTCGTTATCTTCGCGCACATCGATCAACATGAAATTTTCGCCGGCGTCGATGCGCTGTTTTACGTCAGCGACGTTGGTTTCCTTAATCTTGGCCTTAGCCGCGGTGACAAGTTTCATAAACTGTGCTGCATGTGCCATGTGGGCCTCCAAAAAATTGTCTATGAATGGCAATCTCTACCGTAGCGTAGCACGCGACATTAGCCCGCAACAAAGCGCAGGATATTGCACAGAAATCGAATGAGCGGGAGTCAGGGCTTGCTTGTTGGCGACGCGGTTCCTGACTTTATTGTGGCTTTGTTAGTTGATGCTTTGGCGGGTGCGAGTTTGCAGGTGCGCTGCACTTCGGAGCCCGCAGAACCGGCATGGAAGCGGGTGGATTCCCGCACACGCGTGCGCAATCCATCGATCACCGCTGGAATCGGATCTTGCGGAACGCCGCGAAGGGTAAAAATGATCAGCGCTGCTTCTCCGGGCGAGTCGACGCTCGAGCCGATGCCCACGCCTTGTACGCCCGCCTGCTTCATCAGACCTTCGACGTGCGCGGTGTGCACGGCTTTGGCGCGGGCCATTTCCGCGTCGGAAAAGGAGTACACCAGTTGCGGTGCCGCCACTGATTTTTCGAGCATAGCGCTGTCTTCCGCTGAAATTGCTCCGCGCTTATCAAAAAGCGGCTGCTCGATAATGCGGGTTCGAACGCCGTCAACCTGTGCGGGCAAATTCGCTCGCGATTCTCCCGGGGTCACAAAAAACAAAATGGCCGGCTCTTTGGGATTGTCGTAGCTCTGGCCCACGCCGACGGCCTGAACTTCCGGATGCGCCAGCAATTCCGGACCATGCAAATCGCGTGTTGTCGCAGCTTTCTGTATGATTTCCGCCGCGAGCGAGCTGGGCACCACCGTCTTCGCCGAATGCAGCGCAGTGGGCAGTGTGCACCCGACGACCGGATGAGGGCCGCCTCCGACGAAGGTCGCGGCGGTACTCCCACTCTTGAAAAAATTCAAAACATCAGCGACGGGGTTGCCAACGGTATCGGCGCTCGATCCCGCATAAAGCAAAGCCACCGGGGTGGCCGTATCTTGCGTAACGATCAGCGAGCCGGAGTCGCCCTCACCACTGAAATCGCCGCCTACCACCCCTATCTGATTCGTGTAGTTCACCGTGAACTTGGTTCCGGTGCCATCGCAATTCACGGTGTAATCCACGCTGGTGGTGATATTCGTGGCCTCGATGGTGGAACAAGTCAATCCGGTAGATCGGCCAGATTTCGCGACCGCCCGGCCTACGGCCAGGCTGCTCACAGGCAACCCTGCGCCCCCTTGCGGAGAGGCGGCTACGGGAACTCCGTTGGAGTCTACGGTAGCGCCGAGGTAAACAATTTTTCCGGCAGGATCAACTTTTCCTAGGACGACTTGCGCGATGGCCGCGTCGATATTCTGACTGGGGTTCGCTTGCAAATTGGAGAACAGGGACAAATTCGCAACGGTGTTGGTTCCGGTGGTGGTGCAGGTTGCAGTATCAATCAGACCAGGCTGCACGATGGCATCTCCCACCGTGCCAGCGTCGCTGCGCGCCAGGATGTGGTTGTCACTCAAGATGTATTGCGTGGCGCCACGAGTGACCAGTGAGCCTAGGGTGCCGCCGCAGCACGTGACGGTGTTTTTCGCGGTGTTGTTGACGAAATCCTTGGCGTTACTGCCCGAAGAGCCAAGCACGACGGGGAGGGGTTGAGCGTTGCCATTGTCGGGAACGACCGTTACGGTGGCAGTTCCGCTGGCGGTAGCGTCTGCCTGGGATACGGCCGTAATGTTCACGGTGGTCGTTATGGTATTGCCCTGGCTATCTGATTTTGTTGGAACCGCGCTGGGCGCGACATACAACCCGGCACTGGAAATGAAGCCCAGTTTTTGACTTCCGCCCGGCGTAGGCGTTGAATCCGTCGGCTTGCTCACCTCCCACGTCACGGCGGTGGTAGAGCTGCCGGTGACTGTCGCGTTGAATTGCTGGGTGCGAAAATCCGAGACAGATGCCGTAGCAGGCTGCACCGAGACTTGTATGCCCGAAGCTGATGCCACGACGGTTACCGTGGCGGAGCCCGACTTGGTGGAATCCGCTTGCGAGGTTGCGGTCACGGTGATCTTTGCGGGATTCGGCACTGTTGCCGGCGCGGTGTACACACCGGTGGCTGAAATCGTGCCATTACTTGCCCCACCGCTCACGCTCCAGGTGACCGCCGTATTCATGGTGCCGGTGACCGTCGCGGTGAAGGTCACTGTTTGGCCGATTAGTACGGTACTTTTCGACGCAGTGACCGATACGGAAATGAGGCTTGATGGCGGTGCGGTGCTACTCCCTCCCCCACAAGCACTGACAAAAAAAATGATCGATAGAAAAAATAGCCCTATGGCTGCTCGAGTCATGAATGTTCCTTGGGGGGACTATCCCTCTCTAAACTAGCATGGCCAGGGCTGGCATTGCGGCGGGCGTCGTCGCCGTTTCCGAGTGCAGACATCAGAGAGAGTTGGATGAGACGCTGATATAGTGCGGCTCGCGAACCCGTTATTAAGAATCCTCAGCGCGGCAAAAGGTTGCGCACACCTGATGCCTCTAGAACGGCTAGAACCTCAGTCCAAGTCTCTCCAATTCGGTCCCGAACATACTTCGACCAGCAGGGGGACCGCGATTTTGTGAACGCCTTCCATTTCTTCTCGTACCAATTTCGAGACGGCTTCGAGCTCATTTTTCGGCACCTCGAAGACCAGCTCGTCATGCACCTGCAAAATCATTTTGGCCTGCAGGTTCTCTTCGGTCAGACGCCGGTCAATACTGATCATAGCGAGCTTGATAAAATCAGCGGCGGTGCCTTGCAGAGGCGAATTGAGCGCGGTGCGCTCCGCGAAATTACGCAGTTGAAATTGCGCGGAGTTAATTTCGGGGATCGGGCGAATTCTGCCGAATAAAGTTTTGGCTACTCCGGTGGCGCGGGTGTCCGCCAGTGTGTCGTCGAGATATTGTTTAACACCGCGGTATCGGGCGAAGTAGGCGTTGATAAACTGCGCGGCCTCGCGGTTGTCGATATTCAGTTGCTGCGCCAAACCGAATGGCGAAAGCCCGTAGATAATTCCAAAGTTGATGACCTTCGCGGCACGGCGGTGCTCCGCGGTCTGCGCCATTTGGCCCACGCCAAAAACTTCCTGCGCGGTGCGTGCATGGATATCTTCGCCGCTGTTGAAAGCTTCCAGCAAAACAGGGTCGCGTGAAAAGTGGGCCATGATGCGGAGCTCGATTTGCGAGTAGTCGGCGGAAAGCAAGACCTTGCCTTCGTCGGCCACAAAAGCGGCACGGATCTGCCGTCCCAACTCGGTTCGAATCGGAATGTTTTGCAGGTTGGGATCGGAGGAGCTCAAGCGTCCAGTGGCTGTGCCGGTCTGCGAATAACTCGTGTGTAGCCTAGCGGTTTCGCGGTTTACCAATTTTGGCAAGGAATCGACATAGGTCGATTTGAGTTTGGCGATTTCCCGGTACTCAATTATTTTTCGAGGCAAGGGGTGCTTGGCCGATAATTCTTCCAGAATATCCACAGCCGTCGAACGGCCTTTGACACGCCCGCGACGTTGCGAGGGCTGCAGGTTCAACTTGTCGAATAGAATCTCCGCCAGCTGCGTTGGTGAATTGACGTTGAATTCCATGCCGGCAAGTTCCCAAACTTCTTTTTCCAGCCGGCGTATTTCTGTTTCCAGAACCTGAGACATGGCATCGAGCGCTTTAGGATCGACGCGAATCCCGGCGCGCTCCATGTCCGCCAACACCGGAGCGAGGGGCAAATCGATTTTTTCGTATACGTTTGTGATCTGTTCCCTGCCAATCTGCGCCTGTAAGGCTGGAGCTAGCCGCTGCAGAAAATCGGCGCGTTCTCCGGGCCCGCCACCCATCATGGAATTGAATTGCCGCATGACCACGTCGGTAAAATCGTGATTCGCCGTAGTGGGGCGCAATAAATAGGAATAAATTTGCGTGGCGTGCAAAACGTTAGTTATTCGGCCCGTAAGCAAATGAAACAGTTTTGGATCGTGGACAATTTTGGGCCGCCGTGGATCGCTCAGCAGCGGTCGCAACGCTGCGAGCGCTTCGCCCTCTTCGTCCATCCACACGGCGCGCCCTTCGCCAGGTTTGTAGGACACTTCGATGGAGGCAATGCGCGTGCCGAAGCCTTCGGATTCCCGATCGCCGGCCTCCAGATTCAGCCAAATCGCAATCGGCTGTTCCACGGGGATATGCGAGAGATAGCCGCGAAATTCGCCGGCATTCGCGAATTGCAAGTAATCGGTCTTGAGCGCCGGGCCGGAACTAACAGGCGCGGTAGCAGCCACGGTTTCGGATCCTAATTCTTTCAGCAGTGAATTGAATCCGAGCTCGCGATACAGCGCCGCTAGCAGCGGCAGATCAGGCTCGCGCCGTAGCAGGTTATCCAGGTCCAGCGTGATAGGTACGTCACTGTCGATTTTGGAGAGCTCTTTGCTCAACAGCACGTACTTGCCATTTTTTTGCAGCGCTTCGCGATAGCTCGATCGCTTTACTTCAGCGGCCCGGCGCAGCGCTTCTTCCGCGGAGCCAAATTGCAAAATTATTTCTCGCGCGCCCACTTCTCCGATGCCCGGTTTGCGGCGTTCACCGGGAGCCGGCTTCTCATTGGGATCGCGCGCCCCGGGAATGTTGTCAATGCTATCGCCCATCAAGGCCATTACATCAGTGACTTTGTTGGGAGGCACGCCGAGGATCTCTTCCACCTTTTTTTCATCTACAATGACATCACTTTTCGCTGCGCCGGTGCCGGTACGCAAAACTTTGACCCCATCGTGAACCAGTTGCAGCATGTCTTTGTCGTTGGTGACCAGCACCACGTCTACGTTTGCCTTGGTGGCTTGTTTTGCGAGCGCGCCCAGGACGTCGTCAGCTTCAAAACCGTCCCATTCGAGAATCGGCAAACGCATGGCTTCGCACAGGCGCCGCACGAAGGGCAGTTGGATGGAGAGTTCATCCGGCATTTTGGGGCGGTGCGCTTTATATTCTTCGAAGAGTTTGTCGCGAAAGGTGGGCTTGCTGGTATCGAAAACGATGCCCACATAATCGGGCTGATAATCTTTCAATATTCTCCGCAAAATATTGTTGAACAGAAATGGAACAGTGGTGGGGACGCCGGCGCTGGTGTTCATGCGCACCATCGGCGCAAAGAAAGCCCGGTAGATATGGGCCATGGCGTCGACTAAAAATAATTTTTTCTTTGCTAAAGGCATCTGCGCGAGTATAGCAAACGCTCCGAAACGAATAGGCCAAGGGCCGGCGCGAAAGTTTGATGCAGAAATCGGTGCAAAATCGGCCGGTCAGGGCTGAAAACAGCCAGAACGCAACTCAATTGTTTAGGTGCAAAATTATGGTTGAGTATTTGAGCGGCTTTTTATTACTGCAGATCACTGCAGACTAGGATCAACTTCCGGCGGAGGTTGAATCACCAGCAAGAGTTTCGTTCCTGCTTCCAGGCGGACGTTCTTTCCAGCCGACAATAGCACCGTGCCGTCCGAACCTTCCGATAGCGGCGTGTATACTTTCAAGTCGGACCCGCCCAAAGCCCCTTGGCTGTCAGGCGTCAGCATGCCTTGCTTGGTCATGCCACCCTGCGTGGCGGGAAGCCCCGATGACTGAGCGCGAGATGCCGATTCGGTGCTGGCCGGAACGACCGTGGGATTCGAAACGTCTCTAGGACTGAAGTCTTCTGCCGATGGATACCCTGGGCCGCGCTCTTCGGTTGCGGGTACCGCTCGGTTGGAGATGGAACCTCTCCCTGCCACGAGCGCTTGTATACCTGCATTCATCATCACTTCCTGGCCGTTCTTCAAGATCGCCTTGTCGAATCGCACAAACAGCGCCGAACCTTTTCCGGTTCGTGCCGAAGAAGCACGTACGAGGTGGCCATGAATTTTCGTGCCCTTCGGGAAGATCACCGAGCGCTCATAAGTAACGGTCTCGGCGGTCTCGGCCGTTACCGGGTCGCCGGCTTTATTGCGGCTGGCGTCCAGAGGCGTAAGCAAAATGGCATTGAAAGCCGTTCCAACACAAAACGGCGCAATAACCGGATCGGGAACTGAAGTTGATTTCCTGGCGTCTGCGGCTGTGTCCGGCGGGG
>Ga0209526_10002100_pt1 | contig 13410 bp, 10 predicted proteins | sample JacPinW_OM2H0_M1_FD_188566 | JGI IMG/M metagenome (GOLD analysis project Ga0209526, IMG submission 188566) | Forest soil microbial communities from Algoma, Ontario, Canada - Jack Pine, Ontario site 1_JW_OM2H0_M1 (SPAdes) (version 2) | ecosystem: Environmental > Terrestrial > Soil > Boreal... | reverse complement strand
CACCGCCTGCGGTGAGGAGACGTTGTAGGCCAAGGCGACGCCGCCCCAGCCACCGCGGTCGTCCACGGCGCTGTCCTCCGCGAGCTTGTCCCGTCCCCAGAGCGCCAGGATCATGCCGCCCGCTTGGAAGAAGACGACGTCGCCATCCGGCGACTCGCCGGACCAGCCGAGCGATTCGTAAAAGGCGCGGGCGCGGCCGACATCGGAGACCCCGAGCGTGACGAGGGAAATGCGCTGGTCCATCCCGCGAGCATCGCACGGGTCGGTTCCGAAGAAACTTGTCGTGGGTGTCCTCTGGCGCCTCGGGCGTTCGTAGCCAGGGGTGAGAGACACCCACCAACGCAGCCGGCGAAACTTCGCCGGCTCATCGGAAAGGACAGCACGATGACTCAGTACCTCCTGGCCGTGCACCACAGCCCCGACACCCCGCAGCCCGCCCCCGAGGAGATGCAGAAGGCGTTCCGACAGGTCGACGCGTTCAACGAAGAGCTCAAAGTTGCCGGCGCCTGGGTCTTCGCCGGAGGCCTCCACCCACCGGAGATCGCAACGGTCGTGCGCGTCGAGGACGGCGAAGCGGTCATGACCGACGGCCCGTTCGCGGAGACCAAGGAGCAACTCGGAGGGTTCTGGGTCATCACGGCGCCCGATCTCGACGCCGCGCTCGCGTGGGCCGCCAAGGGGTCCGCCGCGTGCATGGGGCCGGTCGAGGTCCGCCCGTTCCAAGACGAGCCCGAGTCCTAACCGACCGTGCCCGCTGTCGACGCTGCAGATCTCGAGCGGATCTTCCGTGAGCAATCCGGTCGGGTCGTCGCGAGCTTGGTCCGGCTCTTCGGTGACATCGACATCGCCGAAGAGTCGGTCCAGGAGGCGTTCCTGGTCGCGAGCGAGCGGTGGCCGACGACGGGCTTGCCGCCCAACCCCGGCGGCTGGATCACCACGACTGCCCGCAACCGTGCCATTGACCGTCTGCGTCGTGAGGCATCCCGCCATGACCGCCACGCCCAAGCTGCGTTGCTCCACGAGCGTGCCGAACCGCCCGAGCCGGCGGGCGACGTGAACGACGACCGGCTCCGGCTCATCTTCACGTGCTGCCATCCGGCACTGGCTCCGAGCGCGCAGATCGCGCTCACGCTCCGGCTGCTGGGAGGACTCGAGACGCCGTACATCGCGCGAGCCTTCCTGGTGCCCGAAGCGACGATGGCCAAACGCCTCGTGCGCGCGAAGCAGAAGATTCGCGACGCGAAGATTCCGTACCGGGTGCCGGGCGGCGCCGAGCTTCCGAGCCGCCTCCGACCGGTGCTGGCGGTCATCTACCTCGTGTTCAACGAGGGCTACACCGCGTCCGAAGGCGACGACCTCATCCGCGCCGACCTCTGCGCCGAGGCGATCCGTCTTGCGCGCCTGCTCGCGGAGCTCATGCCCGACGAGCCTGAGGCGCTGGGATTGCTCGCGCTGCTCCTCCTGACCGAGTCGCGACGCGCCGCGCGCACCGCACCCGACGGAACCATGGTGCTGCTTCCCGATCAGGACCGCGGCCGCTGGGACCGCGCCCTCATCGCGGAAGGCCAGGCAATCGTGCGGCGCTGTCTCCGCCGCGACCAGCCCGGCCCCTACCAGATCCAGGCCGCCATCAACGCCGTCCACAGCGACGCCGCAACCGCCACGGAAACCGACTGGCGCCAGGTGCTGCAGCTCTACGACCAGCTCCTCGCGATCGCCCCGAACGCGGTCGTTGCGCTCAACCGCGCGGTCGCGCTGGCCGAGGTCGAAGGTCCGGAACCGGCGCTCGCCATCGTCGACGGCCTCGACCTCGAGACGTACCACCTCTTCCACGCCACCCGAGCCGAGCTCCTCGTCCGCCTTCACTGCTACGACGATGCCGGCCGCGCCTACGACCGTGCGCTCGCACTGGCGAACAACGCCGCCGAGCACACCCATCTCGAACGAAAGCGCGAAGCGCTGGCCACCCCGCACCCTCGCAGGCCGCGGTCGACCTGAGCGACACCGGACCGCTCGCGCCTGCACCGTGAATCAGACCCGCGCGAGCGCATCCTTCGCGAGTTGGACGAGCTGGTCCTGGCTGACGGGTTGGTCGTATCCGTTCACGTGAATTTCCAGCGCGTTGCCACCGAGCTGCACGGTGATGGTGCCGACCTTCTGGGCCGGGTCCACGTTGGCGTACGCCGGATAGGGCAAACCGTTGACACGCTGCGTCGACGGCGGTGGGAAGACATAGGACGGATCGTGTGCGTAATCCGTGCGGGTTCGCACGACGATGCCCTTGGCCTGAACCCCCGCGGTGAGACTGAAGCCGCACTGGGACACGCCCGGTGCCCCTGGTGTGGACTGCACCGCGTCGAGGGCCGTGGTCCCGAAGACCGGTGCCCTCTCGGCCTTCGTGAGAAGCGAGCATGGCGAGGGCAGGGTCTTCGTCGCGCTCAGCGGGGCGCCCGGGATGATCTGCGCGAGGCGGCTTCATCGCTCGACGTCCGAGCACGGCACCTTCATGACACCGGCCGGGTTCCGTCAGGCAGCGTTGAGCTCGGCCACCTCTTCGGGCGTCAGGCGCACCGACGCGGCTCGGACGTTGTCCTCCAGGTGGGGCACTGATCCGGTGCCCGGGATCGGGAGCATCGTTGGCGAGCGGGCGAGGAGCCACGCCAGCGCGGCCTGGTGCGGGGTGACGTCGTGTGCTTCGGCGACCCGCGCGACGGGGGAGTCGCGACCGATTGTGCCGGCCTCCATCGGCGCCCAGGGCAGAAAGGCGATCGACTCGATCTCGCAGCGGTCGACCATCGATTCGGAGCTGCGGTCGACGCGGCTGTAACGGTTCTGCACGGACACGATCGGCGTGAGCTGCATGGCCTGGTCGAGTTGGGCTTCGGTCACGTTGCTCAGACCGATGTGGCGGATCTTCCCCTCGTCCTTCAGCTCGACGAGCGCCCCGACCGAGTCCTCCAACGGCACGTTCGGGTCGGGACGGTGGAGCTGGTACAGCGGAATCTGCTCGAGCCGGAGCCGTTGCAGGCTCTCCTCGCAGGCGGCGCGCAGGTGCTGCGGGCGCCCGTCGGTGTTCCAGTCTCCGGGCCCGGGGCGCACCAGGCCGCCCTTGGTCGCGATCACCACATCGTCGGGGTACGGGTGGAGCGCTTCGGCGATCAGGCGCTCGCTGACGAACGGGCCGTACGAGTCGGCGGTATCGATGAAGTTGACGCCCAGCTCCACCGCCCGGCGCAGCACCGCGATCGCCTCGTCGGGATCGCGAGGGTCGCCCCAGATCCCCGGCCCGGTGATGCGCATGGCCCCGAACCCGAGCCGCCGCACCGTCAGGTCGCCGCCGAGGTCCAAGGTTGCAACCGCCTGATTGCCAGTCGAGAGATCGGCCATCGTCGTCCCCTTCTCGGTGTGGTCACGGGTCAGCTAGTGCGAACGACCACGCGGTCGGCAGTATTTCCTCCCCGACCAACCTGCGCCCTGCGCACCAGCATCCCGCCCGCAGCCCGCTGCCCGGCGCGGCGCGGACAGGGCCGTCGAAGTCTCCGTATCGCTCGCGGGCCTGCGGTTGTGGGCGCGGATGAACCTTCGCGAGGATTCGGGCGTGACGGTCATCGGGATGTCGAACCTTGCGGTGAAGGTCGCGGACCTGGATGCGGCGATCCGGTTCTACGAGCGTGCAGGCGCAGAGATCCGCAACCGCATGTCGTGGGCGGGCTCCGAGCGGGCCGACGTCGTCCTCGGCGTGCTCCAGCTGACGCTGTTCACTCGAGCGATCTACGAGGACGCGGTTGATGTGCCGCCGGAGGGGTTCCTGCATCCGGCGTTGCTCACCGATGACCTCGACGCCGAGCTGAAGGGCCACGAGGTCATCTGGGGTCCCGAGGTCGTGTCCGGCCCGTTCGGCACGCGCCGCATCGCGTTCGTCAGCGCACCGGGAGGGATGAGGCTGGAATTCATGGAGCAGCTCGAGTAGCTCCGGCGCGCCGGTGCCGGCGTCGCGGTGCTCCGACCGCTACCGCTATATCTCGGCGAGCAGACCTTCCCAGCCCCGAAGTTGCAGTGATCCGCTGAAGGCTTCACCGTCACGGGTCCGATCGGTGCCGACGCGCACGCGACCGTCAACGTCGTCAAGGGTGACGTCAGTGTCGGAGCAGTTGATCACCACCGCGTGGCGAGCACCTCGTCGCCACGCCCAGACCCCGTCCGGGGCGGGCACCGCCGCGTACGAACCGGTGCACAGGTCCGGCGTCTGCTGACGCAGCGCGATCAGGTCCCGCGCGAGGCACAGCATGGATGTTGGATCGGCTCGTTGGCTTTCCACATTGCACGTCGTGTCTCCGATCGGGAGCCACGGCCGGGTGCCAGGCTTGGTGAAGCCTCCGCCCGGGGCGTCCCGCCACGGCATCGGCGTTCGCATGGCGTCCCGCCCTGCGTACGCCGGCCAGTACCGAACCCCGAGCGGATCGCGCAGATCCGGCGGCGCGACGACTCTGTCGCCGAGGCCGATCTCGTCCCCTTGGTAGAGCACGGGTGTCCCTCGGAGGCCGAGCAGCATGAGCAGCGCAGCTCGGGACTTGCGCGGGTCGTCGTGCGCCCACCGGGTCGCGAATCGTGACATGTCGTGATTGGAGCCGGTCCACGCCGGCCATGCGCCGAGCGGGAGGAGCGCGTTGGTGCGTTCCACGACGTCTCGCATCGCCGCGGCGTCGAAGGGCGCGTTCAAGAACGGGAAGTTGAACGCGAGATGCAACTCGTCGAGGTCCGCGCCATAGAAGCCGCCCAAGGTCCTGAGGTCGTCGACGGGCGTCTCGCCGAGGAGTACGCGGGGCGGGTCGTACGACTCTGCGATCTGGCGCCACCTTCGCAGGACGTCGTGCAACTCCGGCCGGTTCGCGTTGTAGACGGGCCTTTGCCCGAAGACCTGCATCTCCCACGGGTCGTCCGGAGTCGAGGGCGGATTGTCACGCAACTCGACGTCCTTGATGATCATGTTGCACACGTCGATACGGAAGCCGGCGACGCCGCGGTCGAACCAGAACCGCAGAATGTCCTCGAATGCGTCACGAACCTCGGGGTTCCACCAGTTGAGATCGGGCTGCTCACTGAGATGGTTGTGGAGGTAGTACTGGCCCGTCGTGGCGTCGAACGTCCAGGCCGGACCGCCGAAGCTGCTGACCCAGTTGTTCGGGGCCGAGCCATCTGGCGACGGGTCGGCCCAGACGTACCAGTCGCGAAACTGCGAGGTAGCCGACGAACGCGCGTCGACGAACCATTTGTGTTGGTCGCTCGTGTGGTTCGGGACGAAGTCCAACAGGACCCGTATTCCCCGCCGGTGCGCTTGGGCGATCAACTCGTCCAACACCGAGAGCGTGCCCAGGTCGGGCTGCACGTCGCAGTAGTCGGCGACGTCATAACCCCAATCGACATTCGGTGAGACGGTGATCGGGCTCAACCAGATCGCGTCCACGCCCAACCAGTGCAGGTAGTCGAGGCGATCGATGATGCCCTGCAGATCACCGATCCCGTCGGCGCCCGAATCGGCGAAGGAACGAGGGTAGATCTGGTACAGCAGGCCCGACTTCCACCATGGTGCGCCGTCGTCCACGGAGCCACTCGGCATCGGCACACACTATGGGTATTGACGCTCGCGACGGATGCCTCCTGGAGCGCATGACGTGGCCGGCATGGGGCAAGCTGTGCGGATGCACGGGCATGGCAGATGAGCGCACGGTTGGCATCCGACGACGAGGTCGCGGCGTGGCGCGACGACGGCTGGGTCGTGCTCGAGGGCCTCATCGGGCTCGACGAGATGGACAAGGCCACGACCGACCTGTGCGAGGTGTTCCCGACGCCGGAGCAGTACCACGCCGATCCCGCCGGCGAGACCGAGAGGTGGCTCGGCCGCCTTCCGCCGTCACGCGATCCGTTCGTGTGGCCCGCGACCGGGCCCGGCTTCCGTCCCGAGCAGCACCGATGGCAGGCGCTGTTCCCATTTCCCGGAAGCGGCGGGTTGAACCGGCTGTGCGTCCACCCGTCGATCGTCGACTTCGCGGAACGCGCCTTGCAGACGACCGACCTCCGCTTGTACCAGGCTCAGATGTCGGCGAAGTACGCCGGCACGACGAACTACGAGCAGCCGATGCACACCGACCGGAACCACTCATGGCTCCCGGTCCGGATGGAGCCGCCGTGGTGGCACATCGAGGCGTTCCTCTACCTGTCCGACGTGCACGAGGGCAACGCGCCGACCCACCTGGTACCCGTCGGCGACGCGGTCGGGCGGTCCCCCACGGAGCCGCTGATCATGCCGAACCGCGACCCTGAGCTCTATGCCGCGGAGCGACCGGCCACGGGAGTACGCGGGTCGCTGCTCGCATACCGGTCCGACGTCTTCCATCGCGGGGTCGACCTCACAGAACGGGGGAGCGCCCGGTTCCTGCTCAACGTGAGCTTCAAGGCCGCCGCCCAGGACTGGATCGGCTACCACTCCATCCAGTCGCGTGCCGTGTCGCACTACTGGGATGCCTTCGTCGGGCAGGCGACGCCGCGACAGCTCGAGCTGTTCGGCTTCCCCCCGCCCGGTCACCCCGTCTGGGATGAGGCGCTCGTCGACGCGACCTCGATGCGGTACCCGGACCTCGACCTGTCACCGTGGCGAGCGAAGCTGCCGGAACGCGGCGTCGACGGTTGACGCTCGTATATTGCCGCCGGCGGGACATGCGTTTACGGGCGATCTACTGTCTCCCGGACGGCTGGACTTTGGGGGGATCTCGTGGTGGTACGCCGAGAATCGGGCACGCGGCTTCTAGGGATCCGGGCGGTCGTCGCGACCATGGCGCTGGCGACGTTCTTGACCGCGTGTGGCAGCTCCGGGAAGAAAAGCTCGGTGACGACGACGACAGGCGGCGGCCAGTCCACTGCCCTCGGCGTCGGCGTCACGCCGACGGAGATCAAGCTCGGCGTCGCGCTGATCGACTTCAACTGCGTGAAGGACTTCGTCGACTCGATCCGCGTCGACCAGGACAAGGTGTACCAAGCGTTCATCGACGACATCAACGCCAAGGGCGGGATCAACGGTCGCAAAGTCTCCTCCGTGTACGACACCTATTGCCCGATCGGAACCGCAGGCGCACTTGGCGTGTGCACGAAGTTGACCGAAGACGACAAGGTGTTCGCCGTCACCGGCAACTTCTTCGACTCTTCCGGTGACGGCCAGGTCTGCGTCGCGAAGCAGCACCAACGTGTGCTCGTGTCGTTCAACCTGACCCAGGCGATCATGGACAAGGCGCCACCCGGGCTCATCATCTATCCGGGGGCAACCAACGAGCGAACAACCCGGGTCGTGCTCCAGCTCCTGCAGAGACAGCGCACTCTCGCTGGGAAGAAGGTCGCCGCACTCGGGGCAACGCAGCAGTCGGGCGTGGTGAACGGCACCGTGCTGCCCGGTTTGAGGAAGCTCGGGGTGCAACTGGGTACCACCGGCATCCTTTCGGTGACCGGATCCACCGACCAGTCTGCCGCGCTGACCCAGCTCGACAGCTTCATCGAGCGATGGAAGGGCGAAGGTGTGGGCGCGGTCTTCCTGTCGGGCAACGAGGTGTCGTCGTCGCAGTTCGTCACCAAGCTGCGCGGCGCGATGCCGAAAGTCGTCCTGGTCGTCGACAACACCGACGTGAAGACCGCCGGACAGGATGCGACTAAGGCCGGCATCAAGCCGAACCCCTACGAGGGCATTCTCTCTGCCGGTGGGCCGTTGCCGCTCGAGTACGACCAGAGCGCCAACTGGAAGTACTGCGCCGCGATCTACGAGAAGTACACCGGCAAGCGCGCGCCCAACTCGCAGGAGGTCATTCCCGGCCCCGGCGGCAAGACGCTCGAGACCAACGCGTCGATCAACGATGCGTGCCAGCTGATCACGATGTTCCGCGACATCGCCACGCGGGTCGGCAAGAACCTCAACAACGCCAACTGGACGACCACGGTCAACAGCTTCGGCCACATCGACAATCGCGGGTCGGGGCCGTACTCGTCGCTTCACACAGGGAAGTACGACGCCGAGGACAACTTCCGCCTCGAAGCCTTCGACTCGTCCGTTGGTACCAAGGGGGACTGGCGCGCCATCACCCCGGTGGAGAACACCCCCGGCGGATAACGAGGTCGGAAACCGACAATTCATGTCCCTGACACGCGCGTCAGGATCAAATAGCATCCCAACGCTCCAGGTATTCGCGACCGGGCACGGCTCGAGGCGGGACTGACGTGGAGGAGACGCGCCAGGGGGATGCGGCCGCACTCGCGGCGGCGGTGCTCGACGAGGAGGCCGCGCGTCAAGCAGCGCAGGCGCGTGCCCAGGAGCAGGTGATCTTCCCCGACGAGCTGTTGCCGGGGGTGAACTCCGAGCCGGTCAGCTTCCACGACGCCTTCGCGCGCGGCGGAAAGCTGATGTTCGTCATCCTCAGCCTCCTGCTCGCGTTCGACGAGCTCGAAGGGGCCGCGATCCAGGTCCTCGGCCCGGAGATCCGGTCGACCTTCCACATCAGCGAGGGGACGATCGTCTTCATCGCGACCGCCTCCTCGGCGTTCTTCGTGCTCGGTGCGGTCCCGATGGGCTGGCTCGCCGACCGGGTCAGGCGCGTGCCGATCGTCGGTGTCGCGAGCCTGTTCTTCGGGGCCTTCGTCTTTGCGTCGGGCCTCGCGGTCAATGCATTCATGCTGTTCTGGACGCGGTTCTTGACCGGGATCGCCAAGGCCAACAGCATCCCGGTGCACCAATCGCTCATCGCCGACAACTATCCGATCGGCATCCGCGCCCGTATGGCGGCCTTCATGGGCATGGGGGCGCACGGCGTGGGCCTCGCGAGTCCGGTGCTCACGGCGGCGATCGCAACCTGGTTCGGCGGACCGGAGGGCTGGCGCTGGGCCTGGTACCTGCTCGGGATTCCGGTCGCTCTCGTCGCGCTCGGTGCATTCGCGATGAAGGAGCCGCCGCGCGGGCAGTTCGAGAAGGACGACGTGCTCGGCGAGGTGATCGAAGACGAGAATCCGGCGCCGATCTCGATGGAGTCCGCGTTCGCGCGGCTGAAGAAGATCGCGACCATCCGGACGGTCCTCGTCGCGTTCTGCGCGCTCGGGTTCGGTCTCTTCAGTCAGGGCGAACTGGCCTCTCTCTACCTGAACGACAATCTTCACGTCCATCACGCCCTGACGCGCGGCTTGATCCTGAGCCTCTCCGGCATCGCCGCGCTCCCGATCCTTCCGTTCGTAGGCCAGTACTTCGACAAGGTGTACCGGCGCAACCCGGCTCGGGCGCTCGGATTGGTCGGGGCGCTCATCCTGCCCTCGGCGATCTTCACGCCCATCCAGTACTCCGTGCACAACACGACCTGGTTCTGGATTCTCGGCGTCCCCCAGGCGGTGCTCACGACGTCGGCATTCGCGATGACCGCTCCGGTGCTCCAGGCAGTTGTGCCGTACCGGCTCCGCGGCATGGGGACGGCGATGTCGACGATGTACATCTTCTTCATCGGCGGCTTCGGAGGCGGTGTCATCTCCGGCTTCTTCACCGACGCGATCGGCGTGCAGGGAACCGTCATCGCGCTCGGTGTGCCGACGAGCATCATCGGCGGGCTCCTGTTGATGAACGGCGCCCGGTTCATCCGCAACGACCTTTCGCTCGTCGTCGAGGAGCTGCTCGAGGAGCGGGAGGAGTACCACAAGCGCCACGAGCTCGGCCAAGAGCCGCCTGTGCTCCAAGTCGTGAACGTCGACTTCTCCTACGGACCCGTGCAGGTCCTCTTCGACGTGAACTTCGAGATCTTCCGCGGCGAGTGTGTGGCGCTCCTCGGCACCAACGGCGCCGGGAAGTCGACGATCCTGAGGGTCGTGAGCGGCTTGGAGGTGCCCGACCGCGGCGTCGTGCGCCTGAACGGTCGCAACGTCACCTACGTCGCACCCGAGCAGCGCGTGCGCCTCGGGATTGTCTCGCTCCCGGGCGGCAAGGGTGTGTTTCCGAGCCTCACGGTGGCCCAGAACCTCGCGGTCAGCTCGTGGCTCGGCGGCGGCAACAACGCCGACGTGGAGCATCGCATCGACGACGTGCTGACGCTCTTTCCCGAGCTCGACAAGCTCCGAAAACAACCGGCGGTCAGCCTCTCGGGCGGTCAACAGCAGATGCTCGCCCTCGCACGCGTCCTGATCCACCGGCCCGAGGTGTTGCTCATCGACGAGTTGTCGCTCGGTCTCGCGCCCGTCGTGGTGCAGCGCATGCTGCAGATCGTCGACGAGCTCAAGGCACGTGGCCAGACGATGGTGATCGTGGAGCAGTCCCTGAACGTCGCGCTCGAAATCTCCGACCGGGCGATCTTCCTCGAGAAGGGACAGGTCAAGTTCGAAGGCGCGGCGAGTGACCTCCTCGCGCGCGACGACCTCGCCCGCGCCGTCTTCTTCGGGACCGAGGGCGGTTGATGCTGGCCTCGATCCTGCAGCCTCACATCTGGACTACCAACCTGCTCGTGATCGGCCTGGTGCGCGGCCTGATCATCTCGCTCATCGCGATGGGCATCGTGCTCGTCTACCGCTCGAGTCGCGTGATCAACTTCGCAGTCGGAGACCTCGGCGTCCCCGCCGCCGCGTTGCTCGCCGTCATGGCCGGCAAGTCGCACTGGCCCTATTGGCCTTCCCTTTTCCTCGCCGTGCTGACCGGTACTCTCGCCGGCACGGTGGTGGAGCTGGTCGTGATCCGGCGCCTGTTCCGCGCGCCGCGCGTGATCGTGCTCGTGGCGACGATCGGGGTCGCCGAGCTCGCACGTGCGGTCACGCTCACCTTGCCCGGGTACCGCACCGGCCGGCTACAGAACGCGTTTCCCAGCCCGATCACCACGCAGTGGCATCTCGGAAGCGTGACCATCAAGGGCTCGCAGTTGCTCGCGCTCGTGGTCGTTCCGCTGATCGCGACCGGGCTCTGGTGGCTCCTGGGTCACACTCGCTTCGGCATCGCAGTGCGAGCGTCGTCCACGAACTCCGATCTCGCCCGACTCACCGGGGTGAGCCCGAAGCTCATGTCGACCGCGATCTGGACGATCGCAGGGTTCCTCTCGGCCATCTCGATCATCCTGTACGCCACCGAGCAGGGATCGTCGGATCTCGTCTCGGTGGGACCCGAGACGCTGCTTCTGGGTCTCACAGCGGCGCTGATCGGTGGCATGCGGTCGTTTCCGCGTGCCGTGGCAGGCGCGGCCGGCGTCGGCGTCTTGTACCAACTCCTCGTATACAACTTCCCCAACACGGTCGGCCTGGTGCAGTTCGTGTTGCTGATCCTCGTGCTCGTGCTGGTGGCGCGGATGAGCCGGGCCGACGACTCCGGTGCAGAGAGCTTCGCCTTCGCTCCGCGCGTTGCGCCCGTGCCGGAGCGGCTACGCCAGATCTGGTGGGTCCGCCGCATGCCGCAGCTCGTGGCCGCGGCCGCGTTGCTTGTCGCCATCGTGCTGCCACTCGTCGTACGCGAGTCGTTCCATCATCAGACCTACGCGATCATTCTCGGGTTCGCGCTGTGCGCGGTCTCCGTGACCGTGCTCACCGGCTGGGGCGGTCAGCTGTCACTCGGCCAGATGGCGTTCGCGGGAATCGGGGCACTGAGCGCGGCGGCGTTCGTCCGTGGGGTCTCGCTCAACATCGGCTGGCGGTCGACCCGTCTCATCAGGGGACAGCTGCCGAAGGTGCCATTCGTTCCCGCGCTGCTCCTGGGTGCGCTCGTCGCGTGCCTCATCGCCGTCGCGGTGGGCTCGGGTGCCTTGCGCGTGAAGGGACTGCTCCTGGCGATCAGCACGATGGCGTTCGCGATCGCCGCGCAGTCCTACATCTTTCCGCGGCCCCTCTTCGCCGGCACGGAGAATTCGCTCACCGTGCAGCTCCCACGGGGAAAGCTCGGCCCGCTCGACCTCGCGCACCTGAACCGCAACTATTACTACTTCACGCTGGCCGCGCTCGTCGTGGTGCTGATCCTCGTGGGTCACCTGCGCCGCACTGGTATCGGGCGCACGATCATCGGCGTGCGCGAGAACGAGCCCGCCGCGTCGGCGTTCACGGTGTCACCGACGCGCGCGAAGCTGACCGCGTTCGCGGTTGCCGGGTTCGTGGCCGGACTTGGTGGAGCGATCCTCGGCGGTGTAGCCGTGACGATCGGCTACGCGGATCGCTTCTTCCGCATCGAGGACTCGCTCACGGTCGTCGCGCTGGCCGTGATCGGGGGGCTCGGCAGCCTTGCGGGCGCGGTTGGCGGAGCACTGTGGGTCATCGGTTTGCCGGCATTCTGGCCGAACAACAAAACGGTGCCGCTCTTCACGTCGAGCATCGGGCTGCTCATCATCTTGTTGTACATCCCCGGCGGCTTCACCCAGATCGGCTACTGGGTCCGCAGCTCGATCGTGAACTGGCTCGAGAAGCGACTGCCGCCGGCGCCGGCGAAGACGTTGACCGCCCCGCCCGCGTCGCTCACGCGCGCCGCGGCACGCGAAGGGGTACGCGTCAACGCCGACGGAAGCGTGCTCTCGACGACCGGCCTGACCGTTCGCTTCGGCGGCATCGTTGCGGTCGACTCGGTCGATTTCCGCGCCAACCACGGAGAGGTCATCGGTCTGATCGGCACGAACGGTGCGGGGAAGTCGACGTTGCTCAACGCGATCGGTGGCTACGTCCCCAGCAGCGGCAGGGTCGAGCTCCTCGGCAAGGAGATCGCCGGCTTGCCCGCCCACCGCAGAGCGCACGTCGGGCTCGGCCGCACATTCCAAGCCGCCACACTGTTTCCGGAGCTCACCGTGCGCGAGACGGTGCAGCTCGCGCTGGAAGCACGCCACGCCACGTCGTTCTGGGGCTCGCTCCTCTGGCTACCGCCCGCAACGCGGGCCGAGCGTTCGAAGCGAGCCGAGGCGGCCGAGCTGATCGACTTCCTGGGCTTGGGTCGATATGCGGACCGGTTCATCGCCGAGCTGTCGACGGGCACCCGCCGCATCGTCGAGCTGGCATCCGTGCTGGCGGTCGCGCCTCGTGTGCTCTGCCTCGACGAGCCGACCGCGGGCGTCGCACAGCGCGAGGCCGAGGCGTTCGGGCCGTTGATCAAGCGCGTGCAACAGGAGCTCGACGCGACCTTGATCCTCGTCGAACACGACCTTCCGCTGATCCTCGCGATCTCAGACCGGGTCTACTGCATGGAGGCCGGTGCAGTCATCGCGGAAGGCACACCGGACGCCGTTCGCGAAGATCCTCTCGTCATCGGGTCGTACCTCGGCACCGACGAGCGCGCCATCAAACGCAGCAACGTCTGACACCTGCAGAGGGTTCGGCGTACGCGCGAAGACCTACGCGCGATCGAGGATCTCGGCCGCGGCCCGTTCGCCGGAGCGTACGGCGCCGTCGATT
>Ga0209526_10002099_pt1 | contig 13412 bp, 12 predicted proteins | sample JacPinW_OM2H0_M1_FD_188566 | JGI IMG/M metagenome (GOLD analysis project Ga0209526, IMG submission 188566) | Forest soil microbial communities from Algoma, Ontario, Canada - Jack Pine, Ontario site 1_JW_OM2H0_M1 (SPAdes) (version 2) | ecosystem: Environmental > Terrestrial > Soil > Boreal... | reverse complement strand
AAACAGGAGTATCGCGATGGGGTCCCGCCTCCTCTCGAGGGGCTTTTCGCGATCGTCACGGACGTGGGCGGCGGGATGCGGTGGACGCAGGCGGTGCTGCTGACGAGAGCGCTAGCTTGCGGACGGCGAAGTCGTGTGGTCCTGACGCCCCGACGCTGGTGTCAAGTTGGCGGAGTAATCCGCCGATGACGGTGGCAAACAAGCCCGGTCACAAGAGCACGAAGGAAACCGTTAAAACCATTGCGCGGGGAATGCCGGGTTGTTCCGGTGTGACCGTGGTGACTAACGCGCGTGTTTTCTACACACCACGCGCGGCTATCGGGCGCATCGGGCGCCCGGCATTCCCTGCGCCCTCTGAGGTTCAGAGGGCAGGACGTCAAAGCAAACCTCGCGCAAAACATGCGGCGAGATCGCGAAGCTGTAGCTGGTTGAAATTCCCCCCGCTGTCATCGTCCGCCACCGGGTCGGCGCATCGCGCCGCCCGATGACAGGCTCCGGCGGACGATCCAGTATTCCAGAGACGTCAGTGATAGACCCGAAAGGCCGCGGCGTACTGGATCCCCCGCATGCGCGGGGTATGACAGTTGTTGTGAAGCGGCGAAGTGCCCGCCCCTCAATTCAACACCCGCTTGCAGTCCGGGCTGTCGAGCGAAAACGTCGGCACGTCGATCTCGAACCGCTCGCCGCTCTCGCTTACCATCTGATAGCGGCCGGTCATGAAACCGGACGCGGTTTGCAGCGGCACGCCGCTGGTATATTCAAAACGTTCGCCCGGCGCGAGCACGGGTTGCTCGCCGATCACGCCCTCGCCGCGGACGTTCTCTTGGTGGCCTGTGGCGTCGGTGATGATCCAATGCCGGGTCTGCAGTTGCACCGTCTCGTTGCCGGCATTGGTGATGACGATGGTGTAGGACCAGAAATACTGGTGGTTTTCGACCGACGAGCGTTCCGGCATGAAGTTCGGCTCGACGGTGACTTCGATCTGGCGGGTAACGGCGCGGTACATGCGGGCGGTCTTCCGGAATCCTTCAGATGCCATCATAGCGAAAAGTTGTTCCGGAACCAATCACCGCCCCGACATGACGGCCTCCCCGTCGTCAAAAAATTCGGGACCGTCGTTTCAACATAGTTTCGACCCAAAGGGCCGCGACCACCGTAACTTGCTTGCAACTGTGGGATCGATACTATCTGCCGATACCAATTTTCGTGTCGGGCAAGCGCGTAAGGCCGACCCCTGTTCAAGACCTCGTCAAGACCGGTGCCAGATGACGTCCATTGCCGATCGAATTGCCGGGCCACCGCTGGCGGCGCAAGCGGATGCGCTTCCGCGGGACGCCGCGGTTGCGCCAGCACTGCCGGCGATTTCATTTCCGGTCGGCAGCGAGCGCGAACTGCGGCTCGATCTGTTTCGTGGGCTAGCGCTGTGGCTGATCTTCATCGATCATCTGCCGCCCAATCTCCTCACCTGGTTCACGATCCGCAACTATGGCTTTAGCGATGCCACCGAAATCTTCATCTTCATCTCGGGCTACACCGCGGCGTTCGTTTACGGCCGCGCCATGCTGGAGGTCGGCTTCGTGGTCGCGACCGCGCGCATCCTGCGGCGGGTCTGGCAGATCTATGTCGCGCATGTGTTTCTGTTCACGATCTTCCTGGCGGAAATTTCCTACGTCGCCACCAGTTTCGAGAACCCGCTCTATTCGGAAGAAATGGGAATCATGGATTTCCTCAAGCAGCCCGACGTCACCATCGTCCAGGCGCTGCTGTTGCGATTTCGTCCCGTCAACATGGACGTGCTGCCGCTCTATATCGTGCTGATGCTGGCTCTCCCGCTGATCCTGTGGCTGATGAAGTTGAAGGCCGACCTCGCGCTGACGCTCTCGGTCGTGCTCTATGCGCTGACCTGGCACTACGATTGGTATCTGTCGGCCTATCCGAACGGCTACTGGGCCTTCAATCCGCTCGCCTGGCAATTATTGTTCGTGTTCGGCGCCTGGTGCGCGCTCGGCGGCGCCAAGCGGATGACGCGGATCCTGTCGTCGCCGGTCACGCTGTGGATTTCGTTGGCCTATCTGTTCGCGGCGTTTTTGGTGACGCTGACCTGGTACATTCCGCAATTGGGCCATGTGATACCGCGCCGGCTCGAGCAGTGGATGTATCCGATCGACAAGACCGATCTCGACGTGCTTCGGTTCGCGCATTTTCTGGCGCTCGCAGCCATCACCGTGCGCTTCCTGCCCAAGGACTGGCCCGGACTGAAATCGCCCTGGCTCAAGCCGCTGATCCTGTGCGGGCAGCATTCCCTCGAGATTTTCTGCCTCGGCGTGTTCCTCGCCTTCGCCGGGCATTTTGTCCTTGCCGAGATTTCAGGGGGTGCTGCACTGCATTTCGTTATCAGTATTTCCGGAATCCTGATCATGTGCGCCGTGGCCTGGATCATTTCGTGGTACAAACACTCCGCCGACAAGAGTGCGTCACGGACCAAAAGCACCGGCGGCAACGCTGATCTGGCAGGAGGGGGTTGATGAACTCGGGAGCCATCCTGGCCCTGATGCTGCTGGCCGGTCTTTTGACCGTCGCGCCTGCTTGCGCCGAAGATCCGCCTGCGCGCGCCCAGGATGCGCCTGCGCGCGCGGAAGCTGCGCCGCAGAGCTGCGAGGTCCCGGACTATTTGCTGGCGACCGATAGCGCGCTTTCCAAGGTCGCGGAGGCCGTCAAAAGCGGCCATGCGCTGGATATTCTGGTGATCGGGAGCCGGTCGTCGACCCTCAAGACAACGGAGGGAATAGCCTATCCGGGCCGGCTGCAGGCGATGCTGCGCGAAAAACTACCCTCGGTTACAATCAACCTATCCGTAGAACTACAGGAAAAGAAAACTGCCGAAGAAGTAGCCCCCGGTTTTGCCAAGCTCTTGGAAGGCAAAAAGCCTACTCTGGTGATCTGGCAGACCGGCACCGTCGATGCCGTGCGATCCGTTGATCCCGAGGATTTTCGCGCCGCGCTCGACGACGGGGTTGCTGCGCTGCAAAATGCGGGAGCCGATGTGATTTTGATGAATTTGCAGTATAGCCCGCGCACGGAAACCATGATCTCTGTGCCGCCATACTTGGATAATATGCGCGTGGTGGCGCAGCAGCGCGACATACCGCTGTTCGACCGTTTTGCGATCATGCGCCAGTGGAACGAGCAGGGCGATTTCGACCTGTTCAGCACCTTTCATGGCATTGAGCTTGCCAAGCGCGTGCACGATTGTCTCGGCCGCGCGCTGGCGAAATTTATCATCGACGCCGCGCACCTTGGGCCGGCGCAGCAGAATTGAGGATCCAGCGTCAATGAGTTTTGTCCGCCCTTTTTTCAAAATGACATCGCTGGCCGCAGTCGCGGCCGCGGCGCTCGTGCTGCTGACGCCGGTATCGGTCGTGCCCGCGCGCGCGCAATCAGCCCAGGCCGCCCGGCACGCGACGCTATCCGAGAGTGCCAAATCCGACAGTGCAAAGCCGCCGGCTCCGCCAACCAGCGAGGCCGGCAATGCCACGTCCGTCGACCAGGCAATTCCGGCGCAGCAGAAGAGCCTCACCACCAGGGCGGTGGAGAAGGTGACGCAAGCGGCAAAATCGGCCAGCAATATTTTTAGCCGCGTGCCGTGCCTGCCGCCGAAGGGAGGCGCCAAGTCGATGGGCTCGCTGCCGCACGTCGCGGGCAAGCTCGCGTCGGGGCAGCCGGTGGTGATCGTCGCCTTCGGATCGTCGTCGACCGCGGGTTACGGCGCGTCATCGCCCGAATTCAACTATCCCAACCGGCTCGCCGCGCAGCTGCGTCGGCACTATCCGGGCGCCGATATCACCGTGCTCAATCGCGGCAAGGGCGGCGAGGATGCACCGGAGATGACGAAGCGGCTGCAGTCGGAAGTGATCGATGCCAAGCCCGATCTCGTGATCTGGCAGGTTGGCACCAACGCCGTGATACGCAACCTCGATCCGGCCGAGACCGCAAAGATGGTGGAGGAGGGTGTCGCGCGCATCCAGGCCGCCGGCGCCGATGTGGTGCTGGTCGATCCGCAATATTCTCCAAGAGTTACCGAGCACGCGGAAAGCGCAAGCAAGATTGTCACGCTGCTCGGCAAGGTCGCCACGTTACGGCATATCGGCATCTTCCCGCGCTTCGAAGTGATGCGCGAATGGCACGACAGACAGGCGCTGCCGGTCGAGAGCTTTGTCATTGACGATGGCTTGCATATGAACGACTGGGGCTACGCCTGCTTCGCCCAATTGCTCGGCGACGACATCATCAAATCGGTCGGCCAGATCAAGCTCGGCATCAACGTGCCGGCCAATGTGCAGGCGTACCGGCCGATGTGATCTTGAATGAATGGCGTCGCCATTCATTCAGTGTCGTCCCTGCGAAAGCAGGGACCCATACGCCGCGGCGGAGCCGTTGGACAAAAGTGGGCGACGGCTTTGCTAGCAGCGAACATCGGTGGTTATGGGTCCCTGCTTTCGCAGGGACGACGACGGAGTTCTCAAGTTTGCTTCACGCCCGCTCCAGCGCCTCCTGCAAATCCTCGATCAAATCATCGGGATGCTCGAGCCCGGCGGAGAACCTGATGAATCCTTCGCTGATGCCGAGTTCGGCGCGCGCCTCCGGCGTCAGCCGCTGATGCGTGGTGGTGGCGGGATGGGTGACGAGGCTCTTGGCGTCGCCGAGATTGTTGGAAATCCGCGAAATCTTCAGCCCATTGAGGCAGCGGAACGCGGCCGCCTTGCCGCCCTTGACCTCGAAGCCGACCAGCGTCGAGCCGGCGCGCATCTGCTTCTTGACCAAATCGGCCTGCGGATGATCGGCGCGCCCCGGATAGATCAACCGCGAGATTTTTGGGTGTCGCGCCAGCGCATCCGCGACCTTCGCGGCCGTGTCGGTCTGGGCGCGCACGCGTACCGCGAGCGTCTCCAATCCCTTGAGCAGAACCCAGGCGTTGAACGGCGACAGCGACGGCCCGGTCTGACGCATGAAGTTATGGAGGTGCTCGGCAACGAACGCTTCGGAGCTCAAAATCATGCCGCCGAGGCAGCGGCCCTGGCCGTCGATGTGTTTGGTCGCGGAATACACCACGACGTCGGCGCCCAGCGAAAGCGGGCTCTGCCAGATCGGCGTCGCAAACACATTGTCGACGATCAGCCGTGCGCCGGCTTGATGGGCGATGTCGGCAATCGAAGAGATATCGAGCACGTCGAGCGTCGGATTGGTCGGGCTCTCCAGGAAGCAGCTCTTGGTGTTCGGCCGCATCGCCTTCTTCCACTGATCGAGATCGAGGCCGTCGACCAGCGTGGACGAGATGCCGTAGCGCGGCAGCAAATCTTCAACCACATAGCGGCACGATCCGAACATCGCCTTGGCGGCCACTACGTGATCGCCGGCTTTCAGCGGCGCCAGAACGGCGGTGGTCACCGCAGCCATGCCGGTTGCGGTCGAGCGGCCGGCTTCGGCGCCTTCGAGCTCGATCATGCGCCGTTCGAACATCGCAATCGTCGGATTGGAATAGCGCGAATAAATGTAGCCGGGATCCTCTCCCTTGAAGCGCGCCTCGCATTGCTCCGCGCTGTCGTAGACATACCCTTGCGTGAGAAACATCGCCTCGGAGGTCTCGCCGAATTGCGAGCGCAAGGTGCCGGAATGGACCAGCCTTGTTTCCGGGCGGTAGTGGGCGGTGGACGATTTGGATGCGGCAGACTCAGACATGTGACCTCCATCGTGACCATCTTCAAAAATGGTCACAAAAAAACCGGCCTGGAAAATTCCATTGGGCCGGGATCACACGTGTCCCCGGCCTGTTTAGCGACTTATTTAACGTGGCTGCAAGCCGGCCGGCTCAAATCACCACGGGATAAGTCATGCTCTTATTCGCTCGCGCCCTTTCCGTCAAGGCGGCCATCGGATAACCGGTAAAAGTCCCTATTTTAGTGGCTGGAAGGCGAAAGCCCGTTAAGGACCCCATCGTGTCGTTCACGCTTCAACCCGACGCCAACGGCATCTTGCCCGACCGCATGATCGCGGCGATGGCCGATGCCGGCCTGATCCTGCCGACCTATCCCTTTGTCGAAAGCCAGATTCAGCCGGCGAGCCTTGATCTCCGCCTCGGCGACATCGCCTATCGGGTGCGGGCGAGCTTTTTGCCGGGGCCGGGCGCGACGGTGGCCGAGCGCATCGACGAATTGAAGCTGCACGAGATTGATCTCACCGACGGCGCGGTGCTGGAAACCAACTGCGTCTACATCGTGCCGCTGCTGGAGTCGCTCGCGCTGCCGCCCGAAATCGTCGCCGCCGCCAACCCGAAAAGTTCGACCGGGCGGCTCGACGTGTTCACCCGCGTGATCGCGGACGGCACAAGGCGGTTCGACATGATCGGTGCCGGCTACCACGGCCCGCTCTATGCCGAGATCAGCCCAAAGACCTTTCCGGTACTGCTGCGCGAGGGCTCGCGGCTCTCTCAAGTGCGCTTTCGGACCGGCGATGCCATCCTCAACGCCGACGAACTCGACGCGCTGCACGATCTGGAGCGGCTGGTCGATGTCGATGACGCCGATCTCGCTAATGGCGTCGCGCTGAGCGTCGATCTTTCCGGCGAAAACGCCAATGGCTTTGTCGGCTATCGCGCCAAGCGTCACACCGGCGTGGTCGATATCGACCGCCGCGGCGGTTACACGATCGATGAATTCTGGGAGGCGATACCCGCGCGCGCCGACGGCAGCCTCATTCTCGATCCCGGCGAATTCTATATCCTCGCCTCCAAGGAAGCCGTGCAGGTGCCGCCGGATTACGCCGCCGAGATGGTGCCGTTCGATCCGCTGGTCGGCGAATTCCGCGTGCATTATGCGGGCTTCTTCGATCCCGGTTTTGGTTATGCCGGGGCCGGCGGACAAGGTTCCCGTGCCGTGCTGGAAGTGCGCTCGCGCGAAGTGCCGTTCATCCTCGAGCACGGTCAGATCGTCGGCCGATTGGTCTACGAAAAAATGCTGGCGCGGCCCGATGCGCTGTACGGCCAGCGCATCGGCTCCAACTATCAGGCCCAGGGCCTGAAACTGAGCAAGCATTTTCGGGTGTAGCAATCTCCTGCGATGCAGCAATATGACCGCCTTCACCGAGATGTAGCTTTCGGTCGCCGCGAGCTGATTGTAGCATCGCCTTGATGAACCGCCGAGAATCGGTTCACGGGCGCGAGGGAACAACCAGAGACGGGGATAATTCAATGGCTATGGCACTCACACGTGAGACGTTGTCCGAAGCCGATCATAGTGCGCAGTTGCGCAAGGCGGTGATCGCATCAACCATCGGTACCGCTATCGAGTGGTACGACTTCTTCCTCTATGGCACCGCTGCCGGGCTCATCTTTGGCAAACTCTACTTTCCCAACAACGACGCGCTAACGGCGACGCTCGCCGCCTTCGGCACCTATTTCATCGGCTTTATCGGGCGCCCGATCGGTGCCGCGATATTCGGGCACTACGGTGATCGCATCGGTCGCAAGGCCACGCTGATCGCCACGCTTCTATGCATGGGCATCGCCACCTTCCTGATCGCCTTCGTGCCGACCTACGAGTCGATCGGCATCTGGGGCGCGGTGATCCTCACGGTGTTGCGGATGTTTCAGGGGATCGGCGTCGGTGGCGAATGGGGCGGATCGGTGTTGCTGGCGATGGAATGGTCGCGCACCCACGGTCAACGCGGTCTGGTGGCATCCTGGCCGCAATTCGGCGTGCCGTGCGGCCTGTTCCTGTCAAACCTTGCCGTCCTCGTATTCAGCCAGTTGACAGGCGACCAGTTCAACATCTGGGGCTGGCGGCTTCCATTCGCGCTCTCGATTGTTCTCGTCGGGGTCGGACTATGGATTCGCCTCGGCATCCTTGAGACGCCGGTGTTCCAGCAGCTGCTGGACAACAGGAAGATCGAAAAGGCCCCTATCGTCGAGGTCTTCAAGAAACATCCGAAGGAGATCATCCTGTCGGCATTGTTGCGGATGTCCGAGCAAACGCCGTTCTACATTTTTACCGCATTCATCTTCGCTTACGCGGTCGGTACCTTGCACATGTCGCGCGATCTGATCCTGAGCGCCGTGCTGGTTGCCTCTTGCGTCTCGTTCGTCACCATCCCGCTGTCGGGCCACATCTCCGACCGGATCGGGCGCAGGAAAATGTATCTGATCGGCGCGGCGACGGTGGGCCTGTTCGGCTTCCTGTATTTTGGAATGGTGGACACCGCGGTTCCGTCCGCCGTGTTCATCGCCATCGTGCTGTCGCTGATCCCGCACGACATGCAATACGGGCCCCAGGCAGCTTTGATCGCCGAGGCCTTTACGCCGCGATTGCGCTACAGCGGTGCTTCACTGGGCTATCAACTCGCCTCGGTGATCGCCGGCGGTCCGGCGCCGCTGATCGCGACAGCCCTGTTCGCCACCTATCACTCCGGCTACGCGATTTCCATCTACATCGCCGCGTGCTCGGTAATAAGCCTTGTGGCGGCGTCGTTCATGCCAGATTACACCGGCCAGGACATTTCGAAGGAGTACGACGCCTGACACAAATGTGCAACGTCGGATGACTGAGGTGGCCGGCGGTGTGCAGGAGATAAAATGGTTGCGATGGCGAGCCATCGCCGACCTTTATCACGCCTATTTCACCGGCCTCATTCTCACCGTCGTAACACGGCGCGGCACGCCGGACGCCGCGGAATTCGTGTTTCGGGTGTTTCGCCGTCAGCAGCAGGAACGTTTTCTGCCGGGCTTAAAAAAACTCGGGCTCGGCCATTTGCCGCCGGCGGTGGCGGCGGCGCAATATCATTATCTCTCCAACTGGATCGGCGGCGTCCACGTCGAATACATGTACGAGTCCGATCGCAAGGCCTGGATCCGCTATCCGCCGCCGCGCTGGATCTGGCGGGGGACTGCGATCTGCGGCGTGCCCGGCGAAGTGTCGCGCGCGATGCTGCGCGGCTGGCACGCCAATAACGGCGTGTCGCTGGGCAATCCGAACCTCGGCTTTGTCTGCACCAAGCAGAGCGTCGAAGGTCAGGACGGCCTCGAAGGTTATTACTGCGAATATGATCATGCGCTCGATCCCGATCAGCGCCTGGTATTCGCCCGTCATCTCGAAGCACCTCAGTTCGATCCCGCAACGGCCCCGGCCTTGCCGGTTGTGAGCTGGCCGAAACCGCGGCTGGAAAAAGCCTATCGCAATTACGCGATGGAATATGTGCGGACCGCAGCACCCGTGATGGTGCAATTGTTTGGCCCCGAAGATGCTGGCTATCTCCTGCACCTGACCGGCAAATTGGTCGGCATGCAATATTTCGATGAGATCGCGCGCGGCTTTTCCATGCCTCGCGGGACTGCAAAGGAGTTCGACGAGTTCCTGCGCGCTTTGTTTGAAGCACAGGATGACGTTGCGGATATTGGCGAGGACGATAGCGTTTATGAAATCAGGCAACTCAGCTGGAAGCTGATGGCGGATGTTGCCGATTATCACCCTGCCTGCGCCAAGGTGCTCGAGGGCTTGTTCGAGGGTCTCGCTGCCGGCTGTGGTCGCCACATCGCCGTTTCGATGAGACCGGCGTCGGACGGGAAGCCGCCATTTGTCTGGTCGATCAGCTGACCTGACGTTCCGCTCTGCGGCACATCGACGACGACCTGATTGCGCAGGCGGCCCATGCGCCCGACGCACATGGAATCGGATTTGATCGTGCTAGGAAGTACCGCGGCGCGGCTAGCAGATCGGCAGGAGCGCGATCAGCAAAAGTGGAATGCGATTTTGCGTCCGATCGCGCTCGAAATAATGAAGTGGCGCATGATTTTATAGCCAAACCGCTCACACTTTGGCGGATCATGCGCATGGGAGCGAAATTTGCCCGATATTTCGGTCGTCGAAATACCCGTCGACGAGGAGGAGCGTCCGCTTCCGCCGCCGGAACCGGGCGCGAAAAATGCGCTGCTCGACGGCCCCATTTTGCGCACGCTATTGTGGCTCGCTTGGCCGAACGTCATCGCGCTCTCCGCCGGCACCTGCGTCGTCATCGCCGAAACTTCCTATATCGGCCGTCTCGGGGTTGAGTCGCTGGCGGCGATGGCGCTGGTATTTCCGTTCGTGATCCTGACCATGACCATGTCGGGCGGCGCGATGGGCGGCGGGGTTGCGTCGGCGGTGGCGCGCGCGCTCGGCGCCGGCGATGTCGAGCGCGCCTCGACCCTGGCCGCACATGCTTTGCTGATCGGCATCTGCTTTGGGCTGACCTTCATGCTGGGCATGCTGATGTTCGGTCCGGCGCTGTTAAAATTGCTTGGCGGCCGCGGCAACGTGCTGGCGAACGCCGTCGGCTACGCGCAGATTTTCTTCGGCGGCGCGGTGCTGCCCTGGCTGATGAATACGATGGCCGGGGTTTTGCGCGGCACCGGCAATATGAAGCTGCCGTCGCTGATGATTCTCTCTTCCGCGATCTGCCAGATCATTCTCGGCGGCACGCTCGGCCTCGGGCTCGGCCCGATCCCGCAATTCGGCATGCGCGGTGTCGCCGCGGGCTCGCTGATCGCTTACTCGATCAGCATCACGGTGATGGCGTGGTACCTGTTTTCCGGGCGGGCGCGCGTCGTTCCCAAGATCAGGGGACTTCGTATCCGGCGCGCGATGTTCTTCGACATCCTCAAGGTCGGCGCGGTTTCCTGTTTCTCGCCGCTGCAGGGGGTGCTCACCATCAGCATCTTCACCCATATGCTGGCGGGTTTCGGCACCGAGATCCTGGCCGGCTACGGCATTGGCGCGCGGCTCGAATTCATGCTGACCTCGGTTGCATTTGCGACCGGCATTGCGTCGGTGCCGATGATCGGGATGGCGATCGGAGCGGGACGGATCGCCCGCGCGCGGCGGATTGCGTGGGCCGGTGGCCTCGTTTCCTTCGTCTCGGTCGGCGCGATCGGCAGTTTGATCGCGATGTTTCCGGATCTCTGGGTCAATATCTTTACCCACGATCCGGGCGTGCGCGCGGCGAGCCGGCAGTATCTGGCGACGGCGGGACCGATGTACGCGTTCATTGGGCTGGCGATGTCGATGTATTTTTCCTCGCAGGGGGCGGCCAAGGTGGTCGGTCCGGTGCTGGCGCAAAGCGCGCGGCTGCTGTTCATCGCGCTCGGCGGTTGGTGGCTGTCGACGCATAACGCGACCGCCGCGAACTTCTTCGCGCTGGCCGCGGCCTCGATGGGCGTGCTCGGCGTGCTCTCGGCCTCCAGCGTTGTTCTCACGCGCTGGGGCCCGAAAGCCGGTCCTGTTCCGCAAGCCAGGCCAGCCATGTCGTAAAGTGACTTAGAGCATGATCCGGAAAAGTGGAAACCGGTTTTCCCTCGGGACAAACGCGAAGCGTTTGCCCGGAGATCATGCTCAAACAAAAGAACAACGCTAGATGCCTGATTCAACTCAGTTGAATCATGCTCTAGTGCCGCCGGTGATGCCGGTGGCCGTGGCCGCCGCCGAGATTGGCCAGCTGCATCAATTGCGGGATCATGCTCATCATTTCGCCACCGCCACCGCCGCCGAGCATGCCCATGTAATCGCCGCCGCCGTAGCCGCCGTAACCGCCGCCAAAGCCCCCCGGGATTCCGCCGCCGCCGAGCATTCCGCCAAGGCCGCCGCCTCCACCTTCCATCATCTGGCTCATCATCGGGCCCATGGTCTGCATCAAAGCTGCGAAGCGGCGCTTGCCCATCTTGGCCTTCATCATTTCGAGCATCGGCGCCATCTGGGTCATCATGTCGCCGCCCCCGCCTCCGCCGCCAAAGCCTGCGAATTGCGCTTTCGCCGGCGCTGCCGTCAGCGTGGCCAGCAGCAATAGCGCGGCTATCTGGCACACCACCTTGTGAGCTCCAGTCATGGTTCTCTCCTCGCGTGCGCAAGCTCCGCGGAAGCGGCGCAAACCGGACGCACGTGGCGAGGCTAGAGAACGCCGGCCCTGTCTTCTGTGAGAGAGATCACATTTATGCAGGCCGGCGGTCAGCCGTCCTATGCGGCCTTGCGTCCCAACGCTTTCTGCATGGCGAGCGCCGCCTGGTCCATCTGGCCGTCGACATAGGGTGCAATTTCGTGTGGCAACACGTCGACGATCCATATCAGCCGGCTGCGCGTGTCGCCGTCGGCGAACACCTGCACCGACGCGCTGTGTTGTTTCAGCCGCTCGCTGATGACGGCGTAGACCAGCCGCCGTTTCGTTTCGTCGCAATCGACCAAGAGTTCGCGTGCCACCGTGCCGTTGGCGAAACTCACGATGCGCGCCTCGCCGTCGAGACGCGAATCGAGCACGAATCCCGGAACCAGCCGCAGGTGCGGATTGCCGAAATCGCGAACCGCGGCCCAGACGTCGTCGGGCGAGGCGTCGATCGGGATGTCCTTGTGGATGGAAGCCATGGTGTTCTCCTTCTTGGGTGGGGGGAGCCGTCGTCGATTCTCCATCCCCGTCATTGCGAGCGGAGCGAAGATTCCATGGGGAGTGGATAGCGACCAAGTCTGAAGCCAGACTGAGGTTGCAAAAACCACTCAACCTGGAGACAACGATGTTGCTCGATCATCCTTCCGACGGACCGACCGCTATCCGCACGCAGTTTGGCGCAATTTTTGTGTCGTTGGAACTGAGTCGTTCGAATTGGCTGATAACGTCGCTTTCGCCTGGCAAAGGCGAGAAGATGTCCAAGCATGGCGTCACGGCCGGCGATGTTGCCGGCTTGATGCAGCTGTTCGCAGACCTCAGGCGCAAGGCGGCGGCCGGGACCGGCGAGAGCTATCCGATCATCACGATCCAGGAAGCTGGGCTGGACGGGTTCTGGCTGCACCGTGTTCTGCAACAGAACGGCATTGAGAGTCATGTGGTCGATCCCGCTTCGATCGCGACGCCGCGGCGGCGCAGGCGCGCCAAGACGGATCGGCTTGACGGCGAGACGCTGCTGCGGGCGCTTCTCGCCTACAAGCGCGGCGAGCCGCGGGTCTGCGCGATGGTGGTGGCGCCCTCGCCTGAAGAGGAGGACCGGCGGAGGCTTTGCCGCGAACGGGCGACGCTGATCGCCGAGCGGATCACCCATGTGAACCGGATCAAGGGCCTTCTGTTCTCGCAAGGGATATCCGACTACGCGCCGCTGCGGCGCAATCGGCGGTCGCGGCTCGAGACGTTGCGCACCGGCGACGGGCGAGAGCTGCCGTCGCATTTGAGGACGCAGATCGGCCGCGAACTCGATCGGATCGAACTGCTTCTCGAACAGATCAAGGCGGTCGAGGCCGAGCGGGATGCCCTGTTGGCGGCGGCGAGAACGCCTGCAAGCGAACAGGCCGTGCCGGCCCCGGTCACGATGCTGCTCGCCTTGAAGGGGATGGGCGCCAACTTCGCCGCCGTGC
>Ga0209526_10002098_pt1 | contig 13416 bp, 7 predicted proteins | sample JacPinW_OM2H0_M1_FD_188566 | JGI IMG/M metagenome (GOLD analysis project Ga0209526, IMG submission 188566) | Forest soil microbial communities from Algoma, Ontario, Canada - Jack Pine, Ontario site 1_JW_OM2H0_M1 (SPAdes) (version 2) | ecosystem: Environmental > Terrestrial > Soil > Boreal... | reverse complement strand
TCTCGGCGGTGACGGGGGTATCGCGCCCGAGCTTGCCATTGAGGTTGAAGGTTTTGATGACCCCGCTGCGGCGGGAAACCTTGACGTCGGCGCCGCGCAGCGCCTCGCCGTCAAAGCCAGCGACCGCGCCGATCTTCAGGTCGACATCGAAATCGATGTTCTTGGTTTTGCTCTTGGCGTCGGCCTCCTTGCCCGAGATCGCCGATTTGAGGAAACCGCGGGCGTCGAACACGTCGCCGCGCATCGTCACCCTCACCACGCCATCCTGGCCGCGCTCGGCCTTCAGCGTGGTCTTGTCGCCTTCGGAAGGCGAATAGGTCGGGAAGTTTGCGTTCATCAGGTCGCCGTTCTGGTCGACCTCGAGCGATCCCTTGATCGACACGCCGCCGCCGTCGATGACGATGTCTTCGAAGCGGGTCGATTGCGGCTTTGACACCACGTTGAAGGTGGCGCGGCTCGACTTGCCGGGCAATTTGACCCAGCCCGGCAGGATGTTGTCGAGCTTTAACGCGGTGAGGTCGGCCTCGATCCCCATGCGGCTGTCGCGATCACCGCCGCCGATCTTGCCGGTCAGCTTGATCGGGATCGCGCCGGAGACGGCCGGACCGAGATCGAGCCCGAGGCGAGCGCGGCTCGCGTCATCGAGGGTTGCCTGCAATTTGACGTCGGCGTCGCCGTCGGCGGGTTTGCGATAATCGAGGGTGCATTGCTGGCCGTTGATCTTGACGTCGCCCTTGACCTGGTAGCCCTGATTGTTGGCGATCACTTTCAGATTGTTCGCCTCGAGCTTCTGGTTCATCACGAGCTTGTCGGCGGCAAATCCGTTGATGTCGACGGTTGCAGCGTAACTGGTCTCCGCTTTGGTCAGCTCACCCTTGACCGGCATGCCCAGATTGACGACCGCAGTGAACGTCCCCTTGCTCGAATTGGGATCGACCAGGGCTCCCGAGAGATCGCTGAGGCGATCGGAGGTGAGAATTTCGGCCGCTGCCGGCACCGGGCCGTCGATCTTCATCTTCACCTTCGACGGCGCCGGCTTCATATGCGTGTCCGGCACCTCGAAAACGAACTCGGAGAAATTGAGCTTGCGGCCGGCCGGCGTGTCGGCCACCGCCTGCCCGATCGTCACGGTCGCGGTCCGGCCGGTGACATGCGCCCTCAAATCCGCATCGCGCACCGGCGGCAGGCCATCCACCGGACGCACCGTCACGCCTGACGCGACGATGTTGACGGCAAGGCCGTCATCCGGGATCGGCGGTCCCTTGCGCGGAAGATTCTTGATCGCGGTGTTGACGCCGACCTCGATACGCTGCAGCGAGCCGCGCTCGATGCGCTCGATCACCCATTCGCGAACTTCCGGCACGATCAGGGTCGGCCAGATCCGCTTCAGCGCCGACGCATTCATCGGCGTGCCGGCGAAGCCAAGCTGTAGCCGCGCTTCGCCGGAATAATCCACATTGCCGGTGCCGGCGATGCCGATCTCGCCATTGCTGATGTCGGCCTGCGTCAACAGCACGCGCTTCTTGTCGGTATCGAAGCGCATGCCGATGGCGATGCGGTTGAAGATCAAAGGCGGTTCGTTGTCGATACCGGCCAGCACGATGGTGCCGCCGGAAAAGCCGAGCTGCCAGTCGGAGACGTTGTCGTTCGGCGGCTCCAGATGCGCGAGCAGGGTAATGCGGTTGGCGCCGGAAATGATCTTGAAGGGCGCGACCAGCACCCGTCGCCCGGAATCCCATTCGAGGTTCACCTCGGCCGAATCGATTGCCATCGGGTAATCGGGCGTGTCGGTATCGATGAGGGTTCCGGCGCCCGCGACAACCTTGCCGCGGAAATAGGTCGGCAGGCCGTCGCGGCCGAGTTCGCCTTTCAACTCGCCCGACAGCGGCAATTCGGCGTTGTAGGTCAGATCCTTCAACCGCAGCGCCAACAGGATGTTCGCCGTCGGAACCTTGTCGGCGCGGATATCGACCGAGCGCACGCCGTTTTCCGGCGGCCCGACCGTCACCCGCAGCGACCACGGATGAGCGCCGTCCTCGCCGAGGCTGAGTGCCACCCCGCCGGCGCTTGGCCGCCGCAGACTGAGGCTGATGTTATCGAATGTCCATTTGTTGCCGCGCTGCTGATCGTCGACGACTAGATTGCCGTTCTTCAAACCGATTTCGTTGAGGTTCTGTCCGTCCAGACCCGTCAGGCTCAGGCTGTCGAGCCAATCGAGCCCCGCCAGCAATCCGGTCTGCGCGCTGCCAGGCGTCGTCGCGGCCGGCGCAGGGTCAGCGGAAGGCTGTGATGGCGCACCCGCGCCAGGCGGCGCCGGCTGACCTTGCCGGGGAAATGTCGGCGGAAGGCCTGCGTCTCTCTTGGAGGTGACGCCGGTCGCGAGCGGCTTTGCGGTGTCTCCCGCGGAAACCGTCACATAGCCGTCGGGCGTGATCCGCACCGCTAGCTCGGCATCGACCAAATTGAGGCTCTCGGCGCGAAGCCGGCCCATCAAAAGCGCGGTGCCGGACAATCTCACTTCGGCTTTCGGCGCGCTCGCGACGATGGCGTGGTCGCGGTCCCTGACAACGATGTCGCGGATGCGCACGGCGATGCGAATCCGCCCGGCCCGCTCGATCTGGGTGCCGCCGACCTCGACGGTATTGCCGTGACCGATATTGTCTTCGATCGCTGCCGCGAGCCAGGGCGTCGCCACGTCGAGATTGATCGGGCCGGCGCCGAGTCGCCACCACAGCCCGCCGAAACAGCCGGCGAAGATCACCATCAGGGCTGCGATGACGACAGCGAGGCGCTTTACCCAACGCTCGCCCGTGATCCACCTTTGCAGCGCGGCACAGCGGTCGCCGAACCGATGCAAGCCCGAATCGGAACTGGAGAGCAGCCGCCGTGCGCGATGGCCCGCCGCCTCGTCACGGTCCTGATCCCAATGGGCATCATCCCAGTGCGAGGGCTGGACGTCGGCGCGCGGATCGGACCTTTGGTTAGATCCCTGGGGCGGCGTATTCCTAGCCATTGCCTCTCGGTGCTGGCGCTCATGATAGGATCGATCGCCGCCATGGCTTCGCCCGTCGACAGGCAACGAGCGCTCCTGTGCCGGCATCACTGCCAATCCTCGATTAACCCCGTTGCTCGTCATTGAGCCCTGGGGGCACACTCAACGAGCGGGCGGGTGGTGTGTCGAATTCGTTTTAACCATACTCCGCGGCCATCGGATTTGCCCAGCCGCCGGCCCGAATCCAAGTTGGGAAACGAGACCTGCAATAGCCTAATGATTGATCCGCCGAAAGCGACGAAAGGAAGGCGTATGTCCAAGAAAACGCGCAAGAAATCCCCCAAGACGCCCCCCGGCAAGCCGGCCCGTCGGCCGTCCACAGTTTCTGCGAAGACAAAACACGCGAAAAGCAGTCGCTCAGCAACGGTCAAATCAGGCAAGAGCGCTACGGCAAAAGCCTCGCACAAGGCGGCGTCAAAACGGTTAAGATCGTCCAAATCGCCCGCAAGCGGGCCGGCATCGGCAAAGGTTTCGGCCCCGCGCGCGTCTACCGGCGAATCATCTGTGCTGGTCGCAGGTGCAAAGGCGCCGGCCTTCCACTTGCCGCGCGATGGCGGCAGCACCGTTTCGCTTGCGGACTATTTGGGCAAAAAGCTCGTGCTATTCTTCTATCCGCGCGCGGATACGCCGGGCTGCACCAAGGAAGCGATCGATTTCACACGGCTGAAGGGCGCCTTTGCCGAAATCGACATCGAGGTGCTGGGGATCTCGGCCGATCCGCCGAGCGCGCAGGAAGCGTTTCGCGACAAGCACAAGCTCTCGGTTCCTCTGATTTCCGATGAGCAGCATGGCATGCTTGAGGCCTACGGGGTCTGGGGCGAAAAGTCCTTGTATGGCAGGACGTTCCTCGGGATCATTCGCACCACGGTTCTGATCGGCACGGATGGCCGGATCATCAAAGTGTGGCGCAATGTCAGGGTCGACGGCCATGCCGACGCGGTGCTGGACGAGGCCCGCGCGGCCTAGTCAGGCAGGCCATTTCCGGAAAATTAACCATGAAGGGGTCAAATCGCTGCCGCATATTTGGCCGTACGGAACATTTCTCCGACCGGCGCGGGAGTGCCGATGTCGTATCGTTCCGGTCCGTATTCAGAGTACCCCCAGCACCATCCTCACGACCACGGCCGGGCATTAACCCGCCGGGCCGCGGCCAACGCGACTGCGCTTGCCGCGCGCGAAGCCCAGGACGGCTACACCCTCGCCCACGCCGGCAAGCAGGTGCGGATCGGTCCGGTCGTGTTCTGGATCGTGGTCGGCACCGTGACCGTGCTCGGCATGTGGTCGGCCGCGACCGCGACCTATTTCGCCTTCCGCGACGACGTCCTGACGCGATTGATCGCCCGTCAGGCCGAGATGCAATTCGCCTATGAAGACCGCATCGCGGAGCTGCGCGCCAAGGTCGATCGCACCACCAGCCGCCAGTTGCTCGACCAGGAACAGTTCGACCAGAAGCTTGAACAGATTATGCGCCGCCAGACGGCGCTGGAATCCCGCGCCACCGCTCTCGGTGCGATGCCTGATGTCACGGGATCGATCAGGGCGCCCTCGCGCGGCGCGGCCGCAACCGAGCCGACGCAGGCAGGCACGCCAAAACCGTCGCCGATCAGCGATACCGTGATCTTTGTAGCGCCGCCGGATCGTGAGGCCCGGCTCGAATCGCGCGCGCCGGTCGCTTCAGTGCCGCCGCCAAATCAATTTGCCAAGAATCAGGGCGTCGACAACGTGCTGGTCCGCCTGCAGCACTCGCTCGACCAGGTCGAGGGCCGCCAGTTGGCGGCGCTCAATGCGGCCCAGGACGGCATGGAATCGCGGGTGCGGCGGATGCGCGGCGTCTTCACCGATCTCGGCCTCGATATGGCGCAACTGGAAGCCGCGACCCCGCGCGCAGGCGTCGGCGGTCCGTTCGTTCCCGTCAAGCTTGGGCCCGACGCCGGTAGCTTCGAGCGCCAGCTCTATCGCATCAACATCACGCGCGCCCAGGTCGATCGGTTGAACCGGACGCTGGCGCTGGTGCCCTATCGCAAGCCCGTGATTGGCGAGGTCGAATTCACGAGCGGCTTCGGGGTGCGCAGCGATCCGTTCCTCGGCCGGCCTGCCATGCACACCGGTCTCGATTTCCGCGCGCAGACCGGGGATCCCGTGCGCGCGACCGCGAACGGCAAGGTGGTATCAGCGGGTTGGTCCGGCGGCTATGGCCGCATGGTGGAGATCGATCACGGCAACGGGCTCTCGACCCGCTACGGCCATCTGTCGGAGATCAATGTCAAGATCGGCGATCCGGTGAAAATCGGACAGGTGATCGGCGAAGTCGGCTCGACCGGCCGCTCGACCGGACCGCATCTGCATTATGAAACGAGGATCGACGGTGAAGCCGTCGACCCCCAGAAATTCCTGCGCGCCGGCGTCAGGCTGAGCGCCGGCTGAAACCTGCGAACGCAGCAATCAGACCACTAATTACCCATCTGGTGACCCACTTCACCGGTGATCACGTCGCCGAACAATTCCCAGCTTTCGCCGTTGAACTTCATCAGCTGCATCTGCTCGATCGGGAAAAAATCATCCGGACTAGTGTTGATCTTGATGCCAGGCAACAGAACATCGCTGGAAAAGTTCTTCAGGTTCGCGGCTTGCCTCATCACATTTTCCCGCGTGAGATCATCACCGCACTGCTTGAGAACCTGAACCATCGTCTGCGCGACCGCATAGCCATAGACATTGTTGTTGTTGGTCTGGTCGCCCTCCGGATAATATTTGTCCATGAACGCCCGCCACGTCTTCACGCCTGGATCGTCCTTCCAGGCCGGGTCGGTCGGATCCTTCAAGTAAGCCGTCGAGATAATATCCTTGGCATATTCCAGACCTGCCGGCTTCAGCACAGAGGCCACCGATGTCGAGACGTTCGCCAAAAAGAACCTCGGCTTCCAGCCGAGTTCGCCGACCTTTCTGATCGCCTGCGCCGATCCCTTCGGCGCGGCCCAGGAGAAGAAGGTATCGGCGCCGGAATCGTGCAGCGCGACGATCTGTGAATCGATCGAGGGGTCGCTCACTTCGTAGGATTTGTCGGCGATGATCATACCGGCCTTGTCGCCGAGTCCGTCGCGCAGCCCCTTGACCTGATCCCTGCCGGCGTCGTCGTTCTGCCAGAACACCGCGATCTTGCTGTTGGGGAAATGCTCCAGGATATATTTCGCGTAGATGCGCCCCTCGCTCTGGTAGTTCGGCTGCCAGCCCATGGTCCACGGAAAGTTCTTCGGATCGCCCCATTTGGTTGCGCCGGTGGCGACGAAGAGCTGCGGCACTTTCTTGGCGTTCATGTATTTCTGGGTTGCCGAATTGGACGGAGTTCCGAGCGGCTGGAAAACCAGCAGCACCTCGTCGCCCTCAACCAGCTTGCGCGCCTGTTCGATGGCCTTCGGCGGGCTATAGGCGTCGTCATACGAGATGAAGTTGATCTTGCGGCCATTGATGCCGCCTTCGGCGTTGATCTTGTTGAAATAGGCGGCCTCGGTCTTGCCGATCACCGCGTAGGCGGAGGCAGGCCCGCTATAGGGCATGATATTGCCGATCTTGATTTCGGTATCGCTTGCGCCCGGGTCATATTTCTTTTGCGCGCTCGCGGGGTTGATGAGCGCTGCTGCAATCGCGAACACCGTCAAAGCCGCCAAACCGCGTTTGCGAACCGGCATCGTTCCCTCCCGCTTGACGAATTATTTTTCGCAAGTCTGGCAAGTCGCGCGCACGCTGGCAAGCACCGTTATTCCGCGGCACGAAACGATCGAGGGTGGGACGACTACTTGCCGGCCCCTTTCGGCCGCGACACGATCTCGATCATCTTGCCTTCGTCATCGTCGGGCGCTTGGGCCTTGGCCCGTTCATACGCCGCAACCGCCGCACGCCCGACCAGAGGTGGGTCGGCGAGCAGGCTTTCGGCAAGCTTGACGGCATAGGCGGCGTCCTTGTGCCGAAGCGCCGAGGTGAACGTCGCACCGGTGAAATTGCGCGTCGCCATCCGCCTGGAGTGACGGATCACCTGCGGACTGGCGGCAACTCCGGTCTCGACCGCCTCCAATACCAGTTTCATGTCGAGGCCGGCCTGTTCGGCGATCGCAAGCCCCTCGGCAATGCCGGCGATCTGGATCGCGCCCATCAGATTGTTGATCAGCTTGTAGACCGTACCGGTGCCGACGCCGCCGAAATGCCGGATCGTGGTTGCGAGCGGCACCAGATACGGCCGCGCGTTTTCGAGATCGGCCGGATCGGCGCCGACCAGAAGCGTCAGCTTTCCGCTCTCCGCCGCATCCGGCAAACCGGTCACGGGACTATCGATATAGATCAGCCCGCGGCTGCGCAGCTCGCGCGCCATGTCGAGCGCATGCTGGTAGGACACGGTCGAGCATTCGATCGCGAGCGCACCGGCCTTCATCGTGGTCGCTGCGCCATCCTGGCCGAGCCACACCGTGCGCGACGCCCTGTCGTCGGCGACCATGGTGACGACGGCGTCGGCACCGTCGGCCGCGCCCGCGGGGGACCACGCCCATCGCGCGCCGCGCGCGATCAGGTCCGCCGCCTTCGCCTTGCTTCGATTCCAGACCGCGACGCTAAAGCCAGCATCGAGATAGCGCCCGGCCATGCCATGCCCCATGCGCCCCAAGCCGATGAAAGCGACACGCTTCATTAATCCACATCCTCAACCGCGCCGGGCGTGGTGCCGAATGCGCGCTGCGCCAGGGTTGCCGCCATGAACTCATCGAGATCGCCGTCGAGCACGCCTTCGGTGTCCGAGGTCTGCACGCCGGTCCGAAGGTCCTTTACCATCTGATAGGGCTGCAGCACATAGGAACGGATCTGATGGCCCCAGCCGATATCGGTCTTGGCGGCTTGATCGGCGGCGGCCTTTTCCTCGCGCTTCTTCAACTCGATCTCGTAGAGCCGCGCCCGCAGCATGTCCCAGGCTTGCGCCCGATTCTTGTGCTGCGAGCGGCCGGCCTGACAGACCACCGCAACACCGGTCGGAATATGGGTGAGACGCACGGCGGATTCGGTCTTGTTGACGTGCTGGCCGCCGGCACCGCCGGAGCGCATGGTGTCGGTGCGCACATCGGATTCCTTGATGTCGATCTTGATGCTGTCGTCGATCACCGGAAAGATCTGCACGGACGAAAAAGACGTGTGCCGCCGCGCGTTGGAATCGAACGGCGATATCCGCACCAGCCGGTGCACGCCGGCTTCGGTCTTCAGCCAGCCATAGGCATTGTGGCCGCTGATCTGGATGGTGGCGGATTTGATGCCGGCTTCTTCGCCCTGGGATTCTTCCAGATATTCGATCTTGAAGCCGTGTTTCTCGGCCCAGCGCGTGTACATGCGCAACAGCATCTCGGCCCAGTCCTGGCTTTCGGTGCCGCCGGCGCCGGCATGGACCTCGAGATAGGAATCGAAGCGGTCGGCCTCGCCCGAGAGCAGCGCTTCGAGCTCGCGGCGGGCGACCTCTCTCTTCAGGGTTTTGAGCGCGTTCTCGGCTTCGGTCACGACCCCGGCATCGTTCTCGGCCTCGCCGAGCTCGATCATCCCGATATTGTCTTCAAGCTCGCGCTCGACCTTGCCAATGCCAGACAACGCGTCCTCGAGCGAGGTGCGCTCCTGCATCAGCTTCTGCGCCTTCTGCGGATCGTTCCAGAGATTGGGACCTTCGGCGAGCTTGTTCAGCTCGGCAAGCCGTGCCGTCGAACTCTCGACGTCAAAGATGCCTCCTCAGCAGCCCGACTGACTGCTTGATCTCTTCGACTAGACGTTCGACTTCGGCGCGCATGATGTTCTCTGATCTCGCCGGCGTTTGCCGCCAGCCCGATGTTGTCAGGGGATGTAGCGGCGTGCGCGCCAAAGCGCAATCGGCTAGTAAAGCCCGCCGGTGCCCGGGCGCATGATGTTGCGGTCGACCTCCGGCGCCACCGTAAGCGTCCGGCCGTCGGCATCGGCAACGCCGATGACCGAGTAGTTGTCAGGCGGCGCGGTGCCCGGCTTGAACGCCTCCAGGATCGTGCCGCCTGCTTCGCCCGGGCCTGCGCGCATGCCGGTCTTGGAGACGACACGGATCAGCTTGATGCCGGCCGGCACCTTGAACGGGATCGCCGGTTTGTCGGCCAGCGCAAGCTTTAAGAAGTCGCGCGCGATGGGGGCTGCGAGATGACCGCCGGTCATGCCCCGGCCGAGGTTACGCGGCTTGTCGTAGCCGACATAGATTCCGACCACGATATCGGGCGAAAAGCCCATGAACCACGCGTCCTTTTCGTCGTTGGTGGTGCCGGTCTTGCCGGCGATCGGCTTGCCGACCTCCTTGACGACGGTGGCGGTGCCGGCCTGCACCACGCCTTCCATCATCGAGGTGATCTGGTAAGCCGTCATCGCGTCCAGCACCTGCTCGCGGCGGTCGACGAGCTGCGGCTCGGGCTGGTTCTTCCAGCCGCCCTGCGCGTCGCAGCCGCGGCATTCGCGGGCGTCGTGCTTGAAGATGGTGTGGCCGTAGCGATCCTGGATGCGGTCGATCAAGGTTGCCTTCACGCGGCGGCCGCCATTGGCGAACATCGAATAGGCCGTCGCCATCCGCATCACCGTGGTCTCGCCGGCGCCAAGCGCATAGGAGAGATAGTTCGGCAATTCGTCATAGACCCCGAAGCGCCGCGCATATTCGCCGATCAGGGGCATGCCGATGTCCTGCGCAAGGCGCACCGTGACCGTATTGAGCGACAGCCTGAGCGCATTGCGCAACGTCACCGGTCCGTTGTATTTGCCGGCCGAGTAGTTTTCCGGATGCCAGACGCCGCCGCCCTGCCCCATATCGATTTCGATCGGCGCGTCGACCACGACCGTCGAGGGCGTATAGCCATTGTCGAGTGCCGATGAATAGACGATCGGCTTGAACGACGAGCCGGGCTGCCGGTAGGCTTGGGTCGCGCGGTTGAATTGGCTCTGGTCGAACGAGAAGCCGCCAACCATCGCGAGCACGCGGCCGGTCCACGGATCCATCACCACCATCGCGCCGGAAATTTCCGGCAGCTGGCGCAGGCGGAACTGGCCCTCGACCGGATTGCCGTCTTTTCCAAACAACGGATCGGCATAAATCACATCGCCTGCCGCCAGCACTTGCGACACTGCGGTCGGCGTCCTTCCCCTTGCCGGCGCCGAGGCGGCCTTGGCCCATTTGACGCCGTCGAGCGTGATGATGCCGGTCTGGCGTTCCTTACTGACGGCGCCGCCCAACTCACGGCTGGGCTGGAAGCCGATCCGCGCCGACTGGTCACCGGTCTCCAGCACCACGGCCATCCGCCAGGGCGAGATATCCGACAGCGATTTGACGTCGGCGAGTTTCACGCCCCAGTCGCCGGAAATATCGAGCTTGGAGAGCGGGCCGCGCCAGCCCTGCGCTTCGTCGTAATTGACAAGGCCGGCCACCATGGTCTTGCGCGCCATCACCTGGATCTTCGGGTCGAGCGTGGTGCGCACCGACAGGCCGCCTTCATAGAGCTTCTTTTCGCCGTAGCGCTCGAAGATGTCGCGGCGGACTTCCTCGGCAAAATATTCGCCGGCGAAGATATGCGCGGCGTTGGTGCGGTTGGTGACGATCAGGGGATCCTTGCGCGCCTTGTCGGCATCGGCCTGCTTGATCCAGCCGTTTTCCAGCAACCGGTCGATCACGTAGTTGCGCCGCTCGATCGCGCGGTCGCGGTTGCGCACCGGATGCAGCGCCGCAGGCGCCTTCGGCAGCGAGGCCAGATAGGATGCTTCAGCTACGGTGAGTTCGTTCACCGATTTGTCGAAATAAACCAGGGAGGCCGCGGCGACGCCGTAGGCGCCGAGGCCGAGATAGATTTCGTTCAGATAGAGCTCGAGGATCTTGTCCTTGGAATAGGCGCGCTCGATCCGCATCGCCAGCAACGCTTCCTTGATCTTGCGGGCGAACGACACCTCATTGGTCAAGAGGAAGTTCTTCGCGACCTGCTGGGTGATGGTGGAAGCGCCCTGCGGACGGCGGTTGGAACCATAATTCTGCGCGTAAAGGATCGCCGCGCGCGCCATGCCCGAATAATCGATGCCGCCATGCTCGTAGAAATTCTTGTCCTCGGCCGCGAGGAAGGCGTTGATGACGAGTTTTGGAACCGCCTGGATCGGCAGATAGAGCCGCCGCTCCTTGGAATATTCGCCGAGCAGCGCGCCGTCGGAAGCATGCACGCGCGTCATCACCGGCGGCTCGTAATCCTGAAGCTGTGAATAATCAGGCAGATCCTTGGAGAAATGCCAGATCAGCCCGGCGGCTGCGGCCACGCCCACCAGGAACACGACGGTTCCGGCGGCAAACAGGAATCCCAAGAACCGCACCAGCAAGCGCATTATCGAAGTTCCGTTCCAACCCGTATGCGCCTCAACAGCCGGCGCTTTCCTCAATGCGAACATCCGACGGAACAGATAAGCGTTCCCGGATCGGACCTATAATAGCGTGGCTGAGGGCAGAATCCTCAGCGATTCCGAATACCTCGCGGCCGTTTTATAAGGCTGCCGCTGTGGCCAAACTAGGGCTTCCTTTTAATTCGCCGCTCCCGCATTTGCCAGCCGCTTGGCCAGGAAGACATCGATGGCCTTGGCCATCGATCCCACCGTTTTTGAACGCCAATTCTCCGAAACAAGGTGTTCGAGGTCGCCCTTGTTCGAGACATAGCCGAGTTCGACCAGCACCGAGGGGACGTCGGGCGCCTTCAACACCCGAAATCCCGCCGACTTCAGGGGATGCTTGTGCATCCGCACGGTGTTCTTCATCTCGCCCATCAACAGCCGCGCGAAGCGGTTTGAGAATGTGCGGGTTTCGCGCTGCGCGAGATCGATCAGGATGTCGGCGACATCGGTCGGCTCTTCGGTCAGATTGACGCCGCCAATGGCGTCCGCCTTGTTTTCGTCCTCCGCCAGCCGCTCGGCCTCGGCGTCGGAGGCCTTGTCGGACAGCGTATAGATCGTCGCTCCCTGCGCATCGCCCTCGCGGCGCGGCAGCGCGTCGGCATGGATCGAGACGAACAGCGCCGCCGACTGGTTGCGGGCGATCTTCACGCGATCGTTGAGTGGGATGAACGTGTCGTCGGATCGGGTCATGACGACGCGATACTTGCCGCTCTTCTCGACGCGATCGCGCAGCGCGAGGCCAAAGCCCAGCACCAGGTCTTTCTCCATGACATCGCCGCCCGACCGTGTGCCATTGTCGAGGCCGCCATGGCCGGGATCGATCACCACCACCGGCCGCAAATCCGGTGGCGAGGCCGGTTTTGGCGGGGCCGATGTGGATGTATCTGTCGGCGCTGCGGTATTGACGCTCGCGATGGCGGGTCTGAGGTCGGGCTTGTTCTCCGCTGCGGCCGCCTGGTTGAAGGCCGCGCGGTCGACCTCCTCGATCTCCAGGACCAGCCGCGACGGCTGGCCGTTGGCCGCATCGAGCACATAGGAATTGGCGATCTTGGCCGGCCCGGTCAGGTCAAACACGATTCGCGAACCGCCCGGCATGACCAAGCCATAACGGAATGCCTTGACCAGTCCGCGGCCGGCGGTGCCGGCCCCGACCGGCAGCCGGAAATCGACCTGGGGAATATCGACCACCACCCGGTAAGGATCGCCCAAGGTGAAGGCCCGATATTGGATGGTCTTGTCGAGATCGAGAACGAAGCGGGTCTGTTTGGCGTCCCCGGCAAGCCGGGCGTCGGTGGCGATGGCCGGCACCGTGGCGGCAATGGCCATCGTTGCCGGCGATTGGGCTTGTGCGGTGCCGACAAGGCCCGTGACCGAACACAGCAATGCTGCGGCGCACACGAGCGCTAATCCCAGCAAAATCAAATGGTTTGCGCGGCTCGCCAACGAATCCTTAGCCTCCGAGCGGCCCTTTTACCGCAATAGAACCACAGGGTTAATCGCGGCTTAAAGGCGTTTCGGTGAATAACGGTGACTGTTGTAGCACGGCGACGCTTCCCTTGCGCGGCCGGGGCATTCCACGTATGTACGGGGGGCTGACGGCTATTACTCCCGGTTGTGTCGCGTTCAGCCTCCCGTGCAGCGCCGGAACCTTCGATTTCTAGGAGATTCCAGCGTCTTTCCGCCATCTCCTTCACGCCAGCGCGGTGCGCGGCTACCAGGGAGAGGCGGTTTCGAGCCCGAGCGGTATCCGGCCCCATCTCGTTTTAGGGGCGGTTTTAGAGAGGCGACATGGCCCCTATCAGGCTCGGAACGAGCCCGATATGCGCTTTCCAGGCGGGCGCTCAACGCGCCACACCTTGCCTTCAGCGATAGACAAGGCGGCCGTTTCCGCCGCCAACGTGTTCCAGACGGGCCGACGCTTG
>Ga0209526_10002097_pt1 | contig 13416 bp, 15 predicted proteins | sample JacPinW_OM2H0_M1_FD_188566 | JGI IMG/M metagenome (GOLD analysis project Ga0209526, IMG submission 188566) | Forest soil microbial communities from Algoma, Ontario, Canada - Jack Pine, Ontario site 1_JW_OM2H0_M1 (SPAdes) (version 2) | ecosystem: Environmental > Terrestrial > Soil > Boreal... | reverse complement strand
CTCAGAGGTAGAGCAGCCGATTCGTAATCGGCAGGTCGCGAGTTCAACTCTCGCCCTCGGCTCCAATATCTCTTTACAACGCAATTAGTTAGCGGAGTCACGGAGTCACTGAATCCGGCCGGTTGGTTTCGTTGCATGATCGTTGCATATTCCGAGCTTTGCGCTAAGTGAATCCATCGCGTTTACCTGAGATTCGCTCACACTCCTAACCATCGTCAAGCCTACGTTGCTGTGCCGCAGTATCGCCTGAATTGTCTTCTCGTCCACACCAAGCGCGTGAAGGTTTGTCGCAAGGCCGCGACGGAGCGCGTGCCAGCCGTGCCACTGCGGGAGTGACGCGTCGCGCTCGTAGACATGGCTCTCGGGCTTGTGCTCTTCCTCTTGCTTTCTGCAAACCGCGCACGGTGAGAGTGCGGGAACGATAACGCGCCGGGCAAGATTGTCTAGGTTTAAGGGCTGGCCGTTGCCAGCTTGGAAGATCGGCAAGTTGGGCTGTGCCAGGATTCCAGCACGGAGCTTGTGCGCGTCGAGTGCGTCTGCCAGTTGCTTCACGACCGGAGTGGGCAAACGGCTACGCCGCGTTTTCGGCTCGGTCACCGTCCTATTCCAGACGCTCCGCGTAACGCTCAATTCTTTTCCGTCGAAGTTTTCCCACGTCAGGCCGCGAAGCCGGTTTTAAGCCTCCGCGCACACTGCGGCCCGTACGGGGTCGAAGGTTTTTGATAATAGCAGAACTCAAAAACGCCTTGGCAGCGTCATCAGCCGTGTGCGATGATCGAGTTGCGCGCCACGTAAAATTTGCCTCCTCCGATGCGACGGCGATTCTCACACTCCTCGAGTGCTTTGGAGACTCGCGGCAGACTTTTCGCACCCGGAGGGGGAGATCCCAAGAGTAATAATCCCGATCCCTAACGCCTGAAATCTGTTCCCGAACAGATTGGCGCAAATAGCAAGGCATTCTTTTGAGAGCTCTTCGCAAATTACCCGCCGGGGGCATTAAAGACAAGCAAGGTCGTTCCTTTTTCGTAGAGAATTAGAGATGGAATGGCGCGTCGTACAGGCATAGTCAGAGGAACGAGTTGCCGCGCACCCGCGATTGAGGTTTGCGCATGAAAGCTTGTGTTCTTGAACGTCCCGCGGCGGTCGAAACGAATCCCCTGCAATACACGGAAGTACCTTTGCGCGAACCGGCGAAGGATGAAGTCCTCGTTCGCGTGCATTATTGCGGAGTTTGCAGGACCGATCTGCACGTCGTGGAAGGCGAGCTCCCACCCAGAAAATCTCCGATCATACCGGGGCATCAAGTTGTTGGTATTGTCGAAAAAACGGGAAAAGGAGCGTCTCGATTTTCGGTGGGCAGCCGCGTGGGCATCGCGTGGCTGAATCGGACCGACGGGACTTGCACATATTGCCGCGAGGGGGCTGAAAATCTGTGCGACCAGCCTGATTTTACGGGATACACGGTGGACGGTGGATACGCGGAATTCATTGTCGCGCCGGAACAGTTCGTTTACGAGATTCCCGAAAAGTTTACGGACCAACATGCCGCACCGTTATTGTGCGCGGGCATCATTGGATTTCGATCGTTGCGGCTGTCGGGAATTCGAGCGGGAGGAAAGCTCGGTCTTTACGGATTTGGCGCAGCAGCTCACGTGGCCATTCAGGTCGCTCGCCACTGGAATGTGGATGTTTACGCCGCGACGCGAGATGCCCGACACCAAAAATTGGCTTTGGAACTCGGCGCAAGATGGGCCGGTGGAACATTGGCGGAGCCTCCGGTCAAGCTGGATGCCGCGATCGTTTTTGCTCCAGCCGGCGAGATCGTGCCTGCGGCGTTAAAAGTTTTGCGCAAAGGCGGAACTTTGGTCTTAGGCGGGATCCATATGAGCCCGATTCCGTCGTTCGATTACGACCTCCTCTACCAAGAGCGGGTGGTGCGAAGCGTCGCCAATAACACCCGCCAGGATGGAGAGGACTTCCTGCGAATCGCAGCAGAAATTCCGATCGAAACGCATGTGCAGGTCTTCCCGCTGACCGAGGCTAATCGCGCTCTCAATGCAGTGAAGAATGACGCGATCCCGGGTGCAGCTGTGCTGCAAGTCACTTAAGGCTGCAATAGCCGTAGGTGCGCTAGTATGGTCGAGCAATCCGAAAGGCTACTTCTTGGGATGAGCCCGTCCGGCACAGGCATCGGCAACCCCATCATCGAATTTCGCGGCGTAAGCTATGCTGCCGGCGCAAACGGCGCGCGCCCGATCCTGGATGGAATTTCGTTGGCGATTCGTCGCGGCGAAAATATCGTTTTGCTCGGCAAGAGCGGGGCAGGGAAGACTTCTTTGCTCAAGCTGATCAACCGCTTGCTGATGCCCACAAGCGGCGAAGTCCTCGTCGAAGGCCGCACCACAGCCGCTTGGGACGTCATTCGTCTGCGTCGCGGCATCGGTTACGTCATTCAGGACGTGGGCTTATTTCCTCATTTCGACGTTGCCCGCAACGTCACCCTGGTGCCCAATCTCGAAAACTGGCCCAAAGACCGCCGAGAGCGGCGCTACGTCGAAGTGATGCAGCTTGTCGGCTTGGACCCCAGCGAATTTGCCCACCGTTTGCCGCATCAGCTTTCCGGCGGTCAGCGCCAGCGGGTCGGCGTCGCGCGCGCCTTGGCGGCTGACCCGCCGATTCTCTTGATGGACGAACCCTTTGGCGCCCTTGATCCGGTAACCCGCGCGGATTTGCAGCGTGAGTTCGGAGAACTTGCGCAGCGTCTGGCAAAAACAATCGTGCTCGTTACACACGATTTGCGCGAAGCGCTCTTGCTCGGCTCGCGCATCGTCCTGCTCGATGAAGGCCGCGTGGTGGCCGACGCCTCAGCGAAAGAGTTTCCTCGGCTGACGCACCCGCTGGTACAAAAGTATGTCGCCTCGCAACAGTCCACGGTGCCACACGCATGAGCTTCTGGCAATTCTTTACCACTCACCAGGCGGAAATTCTCGCGGCTACCCGCGAGCATCTGACTCTGGTTTTTATCGCCATGATGATTGCCGTGGGCATCGGGCTCCCTCTCGGGATGTACATCGTCGGCCGTCCGCGATTACAATCGATTGCTCTCGGCGTCGCCAATATCTTCCAGACGATTCCGAGCCTCGCGCTCTTCGGGTTTCTTATCCCGATCCCTTTTCTCGGTGGAATCGGGGCCCGTACGGCAATCGTGGCGCTCGTGCTGTACGCTCTACTTCCAATCCTGCGCAACACCTGCGTCGGCCTCGGCAGTATCGATCCTGTCATCCTCGAAGCCGGAGAAGCCATGGGCATGACCGACCGCCAAATCCTCTTTCGTGTGCGTCTTCCCCTAGCAAGAAGCGTCCTCATCGCGGGAATTCGCACTTCAACAGTCATCACCATCGGCGTAGCTACCATTGCCGCGGCCATCGGAGCCGGCGGCTTGGGAACATTTATCTTCCGTGGAGTCGCAATGGTCAGCGACGCGGTTATTCTAGCTGGCGCAATCCCCGCCGCCCTGCTGGCGCTGGCGGCAGATTTTCTGCTCGGCTTGCTGGAGCGGCGGACGAAGGTTGGCTGACGTGCGCAAAATCTTTGCCCTCCTCCTGCTACTTGCGACCCTCACCGTTGCCTCCTGCCACAAGGAGCAACAGCAAAAACTCATTGTCGGCTCCAAATTTTTTACCGAACAAGTTGTCCTCGCCGAACTTCTGGCCCAACACATCGAAGCCCGCACCGGCATTCCCGTCGAAAGAAAGTCCAATCTTGGCGGCACGCTGCTGGTACATAAAGCGATGCTCAGCGGCAAGTTAGACCTGTACGTCGAGTACACTGGCACTGCGCTCCTCGTGGTGCTCGGCGAGCCAGCAACCGGGGACAGCAAAGCCGCCTACCGCCGGGTTAGCGACGAGTACGCCAAACGGTTTAGCCTCGAAGTCACCGAGCCACTCGGTTTTGAAAACACATTCGCGATGGTGGTCCGTAAAGAAGACGCGCAGCATTATCATCTCGCCAAAATTTCGGATATCGTTCCGCTCGCTCCGCAATGGCGCCCCGGCGTGGGCTACGAATTCCTGGAACGCCCCGACGGTTATAAGGGATGGACCGAGCGCTACGGCCTGAAGTTTGGCAAGCCGCCCAGCGAGTTGGACCTCGGGCTTATTTATCGCGCGTTAGTCGAAAAGAAAGTGGACATCGCCGCCGGCAATTCCACCGATGGGCTAATCGGATCTCTCGGCCTGGTTTCGCTAGAAGACAATCTGCACTATTTTCCCCCGTACGAGGCGGTGCCCATCGTGCGTCGCGAGGCTCTCGAACGTATCGCTGGCCTGCGCGCTTGCCTGAGCGAGTTGGGTGGAAAAATTTCCGTCGAGGACATGCGCCGCATGAATTTCGAAGTCGACGGCAACCAGCGAGACGTAGCCGCCGTAGTTCGCGAATTCCGCGCAGCCAAAGGTCTCTAATGTCATGCTCGATTTCTTGCTCCTCTGGGTCGCAGGATGGCATGTCCTGACGGACAACGCCTGCGCCCATGTCCGCAATTTCACCTGATCTTATTAAACCCTCTTGGGGTTTTCCTTCGACTTTCCCAATGACCATTCTCGACCTAACTTCTCGTCCTCCCGTGCATCGAATCCTCTGAGAGTCTTGAACTCACAAAGATTCTCAATCTTTTCGTAACAATCCTGTGCAGGGGCTTGTGGACTGGGTTCGTGAATTGTTTCGCCGGCGGGTGGTTACATTTTTCACGGAGTTTGAGATACTCGACCGGCCCGGGCAGTCCGAGCACCCTCCGCTCGATTCTTACTAGCAGTGAAGGGAACCGCCCATCATGCCGAAGCCAGTTCTATTAACCGTTGACGACGACCCGGATGTTTTGCGAGCCGTCGAACGCGATCTGCGAAGCCGTTACGCCGACCGATATCGCATTCTCCGCGCCGAATCGGCGATCGAGGGCCTCAACACTCTGAAGCAGCTTCACGAACGCAACGACGTTGTCGCGCTCCTTCTGGCCGACCAGCGCATGCCCGAACTCGATGGCGTCGGCTTCCTCACGCAGGCCACCGAATTGTTTCCCTCTTCCAAGCGCGCGCTTCTCACTGCCTACGCGGACACCACTGCCGCGATCAACGCTATCAACGAAGCGCGGGTGCACTATTTTCTGATGAAGCCATGGGATCCACCAGAGCAAAATCTTTATCCAGCCCTCGACGACATGCTGAACGAGTGGGCCGATTCTTACCGCCCGCCCTACGAAGGTATTCGCCTTCTGGGCACGCGCTGGTCCGCCCACGCCTATGATCTGCGTAATTTCCTGGCGCGTAACCACGTGCCCTACCAGTGGATCGACGTCGAGCTCACCACCAACGACACTTCCGTGCAGGCGCTGCTGAAGTCCGAGAATGGAGAAAACGAACATCTTCCGCTGATTATTTTTCAGGACGGTAAGCGACTTTCCGACCCCGCGCCGCTTGCGATCGCGCAGAAAATCGGGCTTCGCACGCACACGGACGTCGAGTTCTACGACCTCGCGATCGTAGGCGGCGGCCCCGCGGGTCTGGCCGCCGCAGTCTACGGCGCGTCTGAAGGCCTCCGCACCGTGATGATCGAACGAGAAGCCCCCGGCGGACAAGCAGGCCTCAGCTCTCGCATCGAAAATTATTTAGGATTCCCCTCAGGCTTAAGCGGCCAAGACCTTGCGCGCCGCGCTGTGGTCCAGGCCAGCCGCTTCGGCGTGGAAATTCTTTCCCCGCAAGAAGCCACCGGCCTGCGCGTGGAAGGTCCCTACCGAATCATCGATCTCGCCGACGGCAGCAAAGTCTCCTGCCACGCGCTTCTTCTCGCCACCGGCGTGCAATGGCGAAGCCTGGGGGTACCTGGAGAAGAATTCCTGCGAGGCGCCGGAATTTACTACGGCGGCGGCCTCACCGAAGCGATCTCCTGCAAAGGCGAAACCGTGTACGTCGTCGGCGGCGCAAATTCCGCCGGCCAGGCCGCGATGCACTTTTCCAAATATGCGGAAAAAGTGGTGATGTTGATTCGTCGCGAATCCCTCGCCAGCACGATGTCCCAATATCTGATCGACCAGGTCCAGAAAACCCCCAACATTGAAGTCTGGCCGGGGACGGAGGTCGTCGAAGTCCGGGGCGAAAAACAACTCGCCGAAATCTCCGTACGTTGCGCAAGAACAGGCACAACCGACAGCTATCCCGCGCGAAGCCTATTCATATATATTGGCGCTCTGCCGCGCACCGATTGGGTAGGCAACCAGGTGCATCGCGATGAACGCGGGTTCATTCTTTCCGGGCCCGATCTGATGAAGGACGGCAAGCGCCCGATTGAGTGGACACTCGATCGCGATCCGGGTCTGCTCGAAACCAGCGTTCCGGGCATCTTTGTCGTTGGCGATGTGCGCCATGGCTCCGTAAAGCGCGTGGCTTCTGGCGTTGGCGAAGGCGCAGTGGCCGTACAATTCATTCACCAATATTTGGCAAAGGTTTCCTAGCTCGTTTCAGGCGGCTCAATGACTCCCACGACGGAAAACAATTCCACGAAAAGAATTGCCAACGAACTAAAGGGCATCGATGCGTTCGTGGGTCTTTCCGACGAAGATCTCGAATGGTTTGCAGAGCATGCAGACGAATTTCGATTTGCTCCCGGCGAAATCTTGACTCACGAAGGGGAGCATGCCGAATTCATGATCGTGGTGCTGGAGGGAGAATTTATCGCTCGCCAGGAGGCGGCTGGTCCCGACAGTCCAGTGTTCAACTTGAAAGCCGGCGCGGTCACCGGGCTTTTGCCATACTCCCGCATGAAGCAATCCATCGTGACCAGCCGCGCCGTCACGCCTCTCCGAATCCTGAGGGTTTCCTCCAAGTTCTTTCCGGACATGCTTCATCGAATGCCAGTCCTTGGCGAACGCCTGGTTGGCATGCTCACCGACCGTGTGCGCGAATTCACCCGCTTCGAACAGCAACGCGACAAACTGGCCGCACTCGGCAAACTTTCCGCCGGGCTTGCTCATGAACTTAACAATCCCGCCGCCGCTGCAGCGCGTTCTGCAGAAGCTCTGCTCGATTGCCTTGAACGGCTCCGCAGACTCGAACGCGATCCTGCACTGAATGAAGCCAACTGCGACCAGATCTCTGCCGTCGAAACCACCATCCGCAGTGAGCTAAAACCCGCTGTCTTCAAGGATGAACTCGAGCGCAGCGACCGCGAAGAAGCCATTTCGCAATGGCTGCAAACACATGGGGTTCCCGAACCCTGGAAACTCACGCCACAACTTGTGGAAGCCAATCTCGATACCCGGCACCTCGAGCGTCTCGAAGAAGTCTCCGGCAAGGCTTTTCCCTCCGAAGTCATGCGCTTCGCCACCATGTTGGAAATGGAAAAAATCGCACAGCAGATCGGCCACAGCACCAAACGCATCTCCGCCCTGGTCCGCGCCATCAAGGAATACTCCTACATGGACCAGTCGCCTGTTCAGGCGGTAGACATCGTCCAGGGCATCGAAACCACGCTCACCATCCTGGAACACAAATTACGCAAGGGCATCACCGTCAACCGCGATTTCGCACCCAATCTTCCGCGCGTTCAAGCAAATGGCAGCGAACTCAACCAGGTCTGGACGAATCTCATCGACAACGCCGCGGACGCCATGAAAAACAAAGGCGTGCTCACCATCCATGCCGCGCGCGAAGGCGATCAAGTGCTGGTGGAAATCAGTGACAACGGTCCAGGCATTCCGAAGGATGTCCAGTCCCGCATCTTTGAACCGTTCTTCACCACCAAAGCGGTGGGCGATGGAACCGGCCTCGGCCTCGATGCCGTTCGCCGCATCGTGCGGAAGCTCCAGGGCACGGTCACCTTCCTGTCCACACCGGGCAATACAAAATTTCAGGTACGCATCCCCACCGCGCGGCTATCGAGAGGAGAGTAATCTATGGCCAGTGCCTGCACACATCTCAAGGACATACACAAGGTGCATCCCAATACAAAAGGTTGCGAGGAGTGCCTCAAAATGAGGGATACCTGGGTGCATCTCCGCTTGTGTCTTTTCTGCGGCCACGTCGGTTGCTGCGATTCCTCGAAGAACAAGCACGCCACCAAGCACTTTCTCTCCACTAAGCACCCCATCATGCGTTCTATCGAGCCCGGCGAGAACTGGAAATGGTGCTATATCGACGAAATAGATCCCGACCAAGGCTGAGCCATCAGCCCAGCCAAAGCATCAAATCCGCTGCAAGGCTTCAAGAGAGGCAATGCACGCCAAAAAGGAGCAATCCATGAGTGAACAAAACGCCGAAACGCTAATCACCCTTCAAGTAGGGTCGGAGTTGCGGATCAACAGCGATGGCACCATCATCATGGACAATCCGGAGCTGGAACTGGCCCGGGAACCCGGCGCCGCCGATGCCACGGTTTCCTATCGTTTCGATGCCGCCCGCGGTCAGCACATCCTTCGTCTACTCGACCCGGTCGCCGATCATAAGCACATGCGCCGTCACCGTCCGAACGACTAGATTGGCGTTTTTGGCAATCCTCTCTTGACATTTCTCGCCTGACGGGGCCCCGGCAGGCTAACAGGTGAAAACGAGTGGTATACGAGCGCGCCCAAGGCCCGGTGTTGCGAAGTTTTTAGTTGTCAGCCAGCGCGGAAAGTGGCATCGTCTCCCATCCGGGGAGACCTTCCTCTTATCTAGGTCGTGTAATCCCATCGCAAGGTGGGTTCCTCAAGCGAGTACGCGGATGAAAAAGAGCGGCGGTAAGCTACGGAAGGGCGGCAAACCCGATTCCGAGATACTCGTGAAGCTGGAGATGGAGAGCAATCCAGAGAGCTTGTGCATTGTTCGCGCGACCATTGAACGCGCCTCTGAAGTGCTCCATTTCCGGGAGACCGAGACGCGTGCCATTGTTCGTTCCGTGGATGAGGCCTTGGCAAACGTCATGCGCCACGCCTACGCGGGTGCTCCGGGAAAACCGATTGAAATCACTTGCCGCCGTGTGCATGTATCGGAAAATGGGCGCGGACTCGGCGGCATGGAAATCGTTCTTCAGGACCGCGGGACCAAAATCGATCCGAAAAAGCTCAGGGGTCGTCGCCTCGATGAGATTCGTCCCGGTGGTTTGGGGCTTCATTTTATCCGGGAGTGCATGGACGTAGTAGAATTCAGCCGCAAAAAGGGCAAGAATCAGCTTCGCTTGCTGAAGTATCTGCGTCCGGCGGACCCAGAGGCCCGATCGGAAGGAGAATAGATCGTGAAGATTGCCGCGCGCGAATCGCAGGGAAGCACCATTTTCGATGTATCAGGCGACATTGACCTCGCGCATTCCCCCGAAATGCGCAAGGCCCTGCTCGGCGAGATCAAGGTGAAGAAAATTCCCAAGGTTTTCTTGAATCTTCGCGAGGTTCGCTACATAGACAGTTCTGGCATCGCCTCTCTCGTCGAAGGCCTCAAGGCTTCGCGGGACATGGGCTCTCGCCTCATTCTCTATGGCCTGAGTACAACCGTCCGTGAAGTGATGCAACTTTCCCGGTTGCAGAAAATTTTCGAGATTTACGATAGTGAAGAACAGGCGCTCGCCTCCTAAAGGCCTCATAGAGTGATCAGGAGACAATCAACAACAGGTAACTCGGCCCGTGCGATTTCTTGAACAAGTCGGTGAAGCCACGCTCGGCTCCCTCAGCTATGTGGGGGCGCTGGCGATGTTGGCAGGTCGCGCCGGTTACTTCACCTTTGTTGGGCCATTTGTCGGCAGACCGGTGCGCTTCACTCGTGCCGTCAGCCAGGCAATGGAAACAGGTGTCCGCTGCCTGCCAATTCTTTCTCTCATCACATTTTTCATCGGGCTCATCCTCGCGCTGCAAAGCGCCTATGAGCTCAAACGCTTCGGTGCCCTTAACTATGTAGCCAGCGCGGTGGCCATTTCCATGACCCGCGAGCTTGGCCCGCTGATCACCGCCATCATTGTCATCGGACGTTCCGGCTCTGCCTTCGCTGCCGAAATCGGCACTATGAAGGTGACCGAGGAAATTGACGCCCTCGAGACCATGGCCATCAATCCCGTCCAATTCCTCGTCGCCCCAAAATTCGTAGCCATGATTTTGATGCTCCCTTGTCTTACCATTTGGGCCAATACCATGGGTGTAATCGGCGGTTCATTATTTGGTGTGCTCCAGGCGGACTTTACCTTCACCCGCTATATTACAGCTACGCTCGACGCGCTCTTCCTGCGCGACGTCATCACCGGCCTCATCAAGAGCCTTATGTTCGGCATGACCATCACCGCGGTGGGCTGCCTGGAGGGCCTCCTTACCGGGGGCGGTGCGGAGCAGGTCGGCCGCTCCACCACACGCGCCGTGGTCGTCTCCATCTTCCTGGTGATACTTGTCGACCTGATTTTCACCACTCTGTTTTTCTTTCTGGGGGGAGGAAAGTGAGCGCCAAGCGCAAACTCGACGCATTCGATCCCCGGGATTTTCCCTCCGATGGGCCGATGATCTCCTTGCGCAACCTGCGGGTCAGCTATAGCGGCCGGGAAATTCTGCACGGCGTCAACTTCGATGTGCAGCGCGGGGAGACTCTGGTGATTCTCGGCGGCTCAGGATCGGGCAAGAGCACGCTGCTGCGCACCCTGGTCGGTCTCGAACTTCCCAGTTCCGGCGAAGTCTGGATTGCCGGCAAAAATTTTGCGGCCATTTCCAATGCGGAGCGCGACGAGATTCGCAAGAAACTGGGCATGTCCTTTCAGGGCGGCGCGCTGTTCGGCTCGATGACTGTCGGCGAAAATGTCGGCCTGCCCTTGCGTGAACACACCAAGCTGGAAGAACCGACCATCGAAATTATGGTGCGCCTCAAGCTCGATCAAGTTGGCCTCTCCGGCTTTGAGGACTATTTCCCGTCCCAGCTCAGCGGCGGCATGAAAAAGCGCGCGGCTGTCGCGCGTGCTCTAGCCATGGATCCGGAAATCCTTTTTTTCGATGAGCCCTCCGCCGGCCTCGATCCCATCATCGCCGCGGGCATCGATCAACTTATTCTGGAGTTGAAAAAGGCCTTTCACATGACCATTATTGTGGTCACCCACGAGCTTGCCAGTGCTTACCTGATTGCGGACCGCATGGTCCTCATCAACAAAGGCGAGGTCATTGCCTCCGGGACGGTCCAGCAGATGCAGTTGAGCACGCAACCGAAAGTGCGTCAGTTTCTCGATAGAATCCCGGAGCCGGCTGTGGCGCAGGAGTTGGATTATCTTCAGATGCTGACCGAAGGCCAGCCCAGGGCGAAATAGCGGCCAGAGGAGAAGAGCAGGAACGATGCAAGCAAAACGCGAACAGGCTTTTGTCGGATTTTTTGTTTTGATCGCCGCAGCGCTGCTGATCGCCACGATCTTCGCGCTTACCGGTGCGTTCGCCGAGTCGGACAGGAAGTTCCACGCCAAGTTTTCCTATGCCGCCGGACTCGAGCGCGGTGCCTCCGTGCACTATTCGGGCGGGGGAAAAATCGGACGCGTGGAGAATTTGGAAATTGATAAGGCCGATCCGACCTTGATTGACATGACTTTCAGCGTGAAGAAAGATATTCCCGTCAAGACCGACAGTCTGGTGTACATCGCCAGCTTCAGCCCTCTCGGCGACAACCATTTGGAGATCAAAGCCGGATCACCTGACGCCCCTCTAGCCCGCCCAGGCGCAGTCCTTCCGACCAAACCCTATGTCGGCTTTAATGAATTGTCTGAGCAGCTCAGCAAACTCGCGGCTCCAGCCCAGGAACTCCTCACCAATCTGAATCTTCGCGTCAAGGAATTGAACGTAACCATTGCCCGCATCAACGACCTCCTCAACGACAGGAACCGCGCCAATATCTCCGCAAGCATCGCAGATCTACACGGCATGCTCGCGGAAGATCGCCCGATCGTCAAGACCACTTTGCAAAATGTCAATGGCCTGACCCAAAGAATGGAACCTGTGCTCCAGCAATTGAAGAAGACTCTCGAGCAGGCGGACCAAACCCTGAATCACGTGGACGCCATGGTCGGTGAAAATCGCGAAGATATTCACGCATCTGTCCAAAAGCTTCGCCAGTCCCTCACCACTGTCGCGAGTCTTACCCAACGTCTCGATCAGACCTTGGACGTCAATTCCGAAAACATCGATGAAATTCTCGATAATTTACGGCATGTCACCGAAAATCTTAAGGAATTCTCGGATACGATTAAATCGCGTCCTTCCATGTTGATCAATTCGCGAGGTCCAAGAGAACACAAGCCCGGAGAGAAGCCATGAACTTCTGCCTGCGCAGAATTGCAAAACGTCCGAACGCCGAATGCTTTCGCGAGGCGATTCTCTTATTCGCTTCGCTCGTAGCCGGCCTGGCATTGCTCGCCGGAACCTCTGGCTGCGGGAGCGCGCGGCCTATCCAGTACTACCAGCTCAGCCCGCCGCCACCGACAACCATGTCCCAAGAACCCCTTAACGTCCGTATCCTGGTCCGGATGCCGCTCGCTTCCCACATTTACCGGGAAGACCGCATCGTCTATTCCAGCGATGCCCGAGAGTTTGGCACGTATCAAACCCATCGTTGGGTGGAACCTCCTGTAGAAATACTGCAAAGTGCGCTCGTGCGAGGTCTCCGTAACTCTGGCCGTTTTAGTGCGGTGACGAATCAGCGGAGCGATTCCAATGGGGAATACCTTCTCGCCAGCCACCTGTACGACTTTAATGAGGTCACCGGCGGATCCCTGGCTGCCCGTCTCAGTTATGACGTGGACCTCCGCGAACTGAAGACCGGCAAGACAGTTTGGTCTCACTCGTATAATCACGATGAGCCCTCTACAGGAAAGGACATGAGTTCCCTCGTTACCGCAATGGACAAAAACGTCCAGCGCAGCATCCAGGAAATCGAGTCTGGCCTCGATGATTACTTCAAGAGCCATCCGCCAAAATAAATTTACGCGTTCACTCCATTTGGCCACGTAGCGTGTTCTGTGGCGTAATTTCGCGCCAACTTTTTCGCTTTGCGCTTAAACTTATAGGCTGAGGCTTGCCTGCATGAACTCCCCTGCGGAGACCCCCTCCAATATGCTTTCGGCCATCGCGGCCAAAAACACCGGCGTGACCACCCCGGAACCGGTAAAGCTGCTTTTTGATTTTCTCGATTTGAAAGCCCAATTCGCTAGCATCCGCGAAGAAGTGATGGCCGCGGTGACCCGGGTCTTCGAGTCTCAATATTTCATTCTCGGGCCTGAAGTAAAGCAGCTTGAGGAAGAACTCGCCGCCAAACTTAGCGCGCGCTTTGCCATTGGCTGCGCTTCCGGAACCGACGCGCTCATTCTCTCTCTTATGGCCGCCGGCATCGGTGCCGGCGACGAAGTCGTCACTAGCCCGTTCAGCTTTATTGCCACGGCCGACGCTATTGC
>Ga0209526_10002096_pt1 | contig 13416 bp, 7 predicted proteins | sample JacPinW_OM2H0_M1_FD_188566 | JGI IMG/M metagenome (GOLD analysis project Ga0209526, IMG submission 188566) | Forest soil microbial communities from Algoma, Ontario, Canada - Jack Pine, Ontario site 1_JW_OM2H0_M1 (SPAdes) (version 2) | ecosystem: Environmental > Terrestrial > Soil > Boreal... | reverse complement strand
CTCATCCTGTTCGTGTGGCGTTCTTCGCGAGCCAAGACTCGCGGTGAAGGCCGCCGTATAGGAATCGCCTGGGCATTTCTCACGGGCATTCTCGGAGGAACTGGCAACATAGCGTTCTTTCACGCACTCGTGATGGGAGGGAAAGCTTCGATTGTCGCTCCGGTGACTGCGCTCTTTCCCTTGGTCACAGTGATTCTGGCGGTAACTTTGCTGCACGAGCGAATCGGAACCGCGCAGAAGATCGGATTGGTTTTGGCACTGGGGGCGATCTACTTGCTCAGCATGTAGTTCTATCTCGATTATGTCCTTCTTGCCCGCATGGACGTGGTTTGCTGCGATTGCCCTGGTTTTTTGGGGCATCACCGGAGTGACTCAAAAACTCGCGACCAATCGGATTTCCAGTGAACTGTCCTTTATCTGGTTCGCGTATGCCATGATCGCCATTTCGGCGATCCTCGCACTGACGGTCTCGATTCATTGGCACTTGCGCCCGATGATCGTTGTGGAGGCAGTAGCAGGAGGTCTGCTGAACGGATTGGGAGCACTCACCAGCTTCACCGCGTTAGAGTCGGGCGGGAAAGCGTCGGTGGTGATTTCATTGATCTCGCTCTATCCGCTGGTGACGGTCGCTTTTGCAGTCACGATTCTCCACGAGAGTCTCACCTTGGCTCAGGGATTGGGAGTGGGCCTGGCGATCGTGGCCGCGATTCTGCTCTCACTCGAATCGAAGCCGGATGAAGTGAAGTCGTAGTCGTTCGCCTGGCCTGCGCACAATGCGCACAACCCGCCTTACACCGCTTCAGTCATCTTTCCCGCCGCGTCGATCGCTCCCACAGAGCGGAGTCCTTCCTGAACGATGAAGCGAACATCAGTCTCCAGGGCTTCGCCGGGTGCAAGGCTCCGGTGTCGCCCCGCCGCTTTCATGGTGTCGAAGTTCAGCGGATATCCAGTGCACGGTTCCAGCACAGCAACGTTATAGTTGCGCCATCCTCCATACGTAGCAAACAGCCAGCAACACGGGAAGACCTTGGGATCGAACTGGAGTCCGCAGGACAAACCGGTTGCAGAATTCGTCAAGGCGCACCAATCGCCCTTCATTTCGGTGCCATAGAAAAAATAGAGCTGCCGTGCATCTTCGGGGGTCACGCGACGCAGATCAACCTCGCCGGTTGAGGTTCTGACGAGCGGCCAATCGCTGATCTCGGAGGCGCCCGCAAGCGTGCCGGGAAAGGCCGGCTCCAGCGTGACTTTCATGGCAGGAAAATCAATGCGATGTTGAGGCGATACCGCCATTGCGGGATGAAGTTTCCACAGAAACGAAGAGTAGGTTCGCCCCTTGTTCAGGAAACGATGATGAAAATCGATTCGAGACTGGTCGCGACGCAGCCGAATCATTTTCTCCACTTCGATGGAGCTGATCGGAGTGAGATAACGCAGGCGGACTCCCACATCATCAGGGTTTGCAAAGGGCTCCGCAGTCCATTCTCCGGTCCAAAGTTCTCCGTGATCGGGATAACTTTCACCTTCAATGACAGCGACTTCATCATTGGGAAACAGTTCGTCCCAGCCCCCGCTCCAAACATCATCGTAGCGGGAATTCGCAGGGAGGCGAGCGGGGCCAATCCTGGAATTGTTCCACAGCAACTCGACATCGAGGGGTTTGTAAGTAATCTGCCAGATCTTGGCTCCGGCCTCTGGAAGTATCGCCAGCCGCAGGAACCGATTTTCGAGGGTCACCACTCGTAATCCGCGATAGTTCCAGTCGCTGTTCACGCGCAAGTCCGGCATAGGTCAACTTTCTCTCCGCCTTCAGGGGTTGCTGTTTTGCGAAACATTAACTACGGCGTCTCCGGAACGGTGAATGTACTTTGGGGATGTCACTGCATGGTCGATATCTACACGAGCCGCGTCGCTGGCGACAATTCCGCAGTCAAAGCGAACGTTCGAAAATCCTGCAGCACTTCTACCGCTCAGACGAGCCTCGCTCGTGGCGAGGTCCGGGCGTTGCGCCGCAAGACGCAGCGCCCCTACGGTCGAATTCTGAACCCGCAAGTCGGCGTGTCCAGTGAGCGCAAGCCAGTCCGCATACAGTTCTGAATTGCGCACGATAAGTTTCGCATGATCGTTTGCGACCAGTTCGTCGATCAGGCTGTGGTCGAAGGTGAGTTCCGCATGTCCGCCCGCGTAGACGTCCCAGGTGTCGACGTTCACATCCTTCAGCGAAACCTTGAATGGACAGTCCGACGATCCGGGCTCGGGAAAAACAACGGGCACGGCGTCACTCCCTGTCCTTCCGTGAGGAAGGCGCAGTTGTCCACGGCAGTCGGGAAAAATTGCCAGCTGCACACGTGCCATCTGGCTAAGGCTTACTTCGCTACTCCCGTGAACGTATAGCAGGAATATCTGAACCCGTGCGCCGGATAGACTCGCTCTCGCTTCGGAGCCCAGATTCATCTCTTTGCTGAAGGCTTTTTCCGTGGGAATACCGGAAAATTGCAGGTGGTCCGCATCGGCGGTGTGGGTCGAAAGGAACACCAGATTCAGGTGATTCGCGGTTACCTGGCTGGCTTTCGAAATCTCCAGTTCGAAGATATTGAGCCGATTGATCTGCGCTCGAACGTGATCGAGGTGAAACTCGGAATTCGTCGTGTCGAATCCGTCCACGTCCACACTACCCGTCAGGCGCCAGATAGGATGTGCGCTTCCCAAAGGGCGCATGGTCGAATCGTGAATGATCAGGTGAACTGGCCCCGTACAACTCAAATTACTAGTCCCATTCGCCGCTCCGGGAGGGTCGGAAACAATCAGGTCAACTCTGCTCAGTTCAAGCGTTGCGCCGGCTGCGATTTGAATTGGCGCGCGCAGATTGAGGGTGAGATTGCGCAGGACGACGTGGCCTTTAATGTTCAACTTTTCGTCTTGCTGAAAGATGCCGGGACCGCTGACCTCGATACCATCGTGCAGGGACGGCAGTGGGCGCACCCCGGGTTCGGACCCGCCGAATAAAAAAGCAATCGAAATCAATGCCCACAGATTCATCTTGCTGACCATGAACACGAAGGGCGTTCCAACCGTTGCGGAAGCATAATCAACACTCCACGCAAAAGACGTTGATTATTGAATATTCCTTTAGGAATTTGAACTGTTCAACTCCTTACGCTGCTGCGATTGGGGTATGCTGGAAAATCCTGGTGCGGCTGTGTCGATCAGAACTCACGAAACCTTGCGATGGATACGGTATCTCGTTGCTCTCGCAGTTCTGTCCGCCAGTGTATTGGCGCAGACTCGCCCCGCGCCTTCAAATGAAGAATTCGAATCTATCCTGCATCGCGGTTTCCAGTTCCACGAGCAGAGCGCATATGACAAAGCCCTCCCGTTGTTGCACAGCGCGTACAGACTCCAGCCGAGGGACTACTTTGTCAATCTCTTGCTCGGAATCGAAATGCTGCGAACGGGGCAGGCCGCGAACGCCATCGCGTTTCTGAAGACGGCCGCGAAAGTGCGCCCGAACGAAGAGTTTCCACTCGAGTATCTAGGCGAGGCGGAGGCAAGCCTCGATCACTATGCCGAGGCCGCCGCGGCCTACATTGCGGCGCGGCGCGCCGCTCCCGGTTCGGCGCAGTCTTCCGTGACATTGGCGGATTTCAGCCTTGATCGCTTCGCTAAGCTTACAATCGAGCTCCGGGGGTCAGGAAAGGGACTCGCCGCTGCGTACCGCCTGCAGGCGCTCGCGTTGGCCCCGGCACACTCCTCGAGGGTAGAACTTCTTGTCCGTGCCGCCGACCTTGACGACGACGCTCACGGAGTCTGGAGCGAGATTGCACTGGCCGAGTTCACGGAAAATGATGTTGTGGCGGCGCGCCAATCCGTGAACCGCGCCATCGACAAAGACGCGAACGATCTGCGCGCATGGGAAGTTCAAACCATGATTGCAGCAAACGATAAGGACGCGAAGGATGTCGTAGGGCGTCTGAATGAAATTGCGGAGCGGTCTCCCGCCGCGTTGACGCAGATATTTCATGATTGGCCTCGCGACCTGCACATCCCAGACCCAGCGACAGCGACTGGTCCGGCAGCAAAGTTTTTGGCGTGTCTGCAGCGTGCGGACTGTACCCCCAATGGGTTGTCGAGTCCGGTTTCAGCGCACAAGAAACTGTCAGGAGCATCTCCCGAACGACTCTATCGTGAGCAGCGATGGGAGCAGGTCGCTGCCCGCACGTCTCCTTCCACGCCAGATCATCAACGAACGCTACAGCGTGGAGTGGCACTTGCACATCTGAATCGGTGCGAGGATGCGATTTCCGCTCTCGAACGAAGTTTGCAGTCCGCTTCGTCGACGGAAGCCGCATTCTGGCTATCCGTCTGTTATGCCCGCGAGGCGGCAAATGCGGCAGAGAGATTACAACAGGCTAGTGGAGACGACATTGATCTTCACATCATCCGCGGAGATGTGCTGCTTCGTCTTCAAGGCAACACGCAGGGCGCGATTCAGGAATATCAGGCAGCGCTCGCACAGCGCGGCAACGATGCATCGCTTTGGGCGCGGCTGGCCGAATCGCAGTTGGGCGCCGGTCAGTTGGAGGGAGCAAAAGAGAGTGCACAAACCGCGCTAACTTTCGAGGCGAAGTGCCCTCCTGCGAAGCGAATTTTGGCAAAAATCGCAATCCAGGGGCGCGACTACGCAGCGGCCCTGCCATACCTTCGAGAGTTGGTGGCTCACGATCCTCGCGAGCTGACGACGCGGGTTGACCTCGGAACCGCCTGTGCGCAGACTGGCGCTCTGGAGGAAGCACTCGCAAACCTCGGACCAGCCCTGCAAAACGGCTACCCGGACGAGAAGGGGAGCCTGCACTACCTTCTGGGAACCGTCCTGCGACGCATGGGAAAGAGCCGCGAAGCCGAGCGGGCGTTTCAAACTGCTCGAGAGCTATCGGAGCACTTTCAGCAGGCATCGCATCAGGAACAGGATGAGCAACGGTAGCTGCCTTCCCGTGACCCGCCGCCACTTTGCCAAGCTCTTCGGTGCCGGCGCATGCCTGGCGAGTCCCCTGTTCCGAGCGCTCAGTGCTGGGACAGACTCACCGATTCAGCTGCGAAATACAGCGCCCGCATGCGGCCTCGATTTCGTCCTGCGTAACGGCGCCTCCGGCCGCAAGTACCAGGTGGAAACTGTCCTCGGTGGCCTGGGCGTGATCGACTTCGATCACGACGGCTGGCCCGATCTCTATTGTGTGAACGGCGCGGCGTTGCCGTCCCTGCAGAAAAACCACGCCGGCTTTTATAACCGGCTTTACCGCAACAATCGCAACGGAACTTTTGCCGACGTCACCGAGAAAGCCGGTGTCCGTGGACATGGCTATGAGATGGGCGTAGCCGTCGCCGACTACAACAACGATGGACTCGAGGACCTGTATGTGGTCGGCGTGCACGGAAACACCCTCTACCGCAACAACGGTGACGGCACCTTTACCGACGTTACGCAGGCAGCTGGCGTTGCTGGAAGTGATTTTCGAGGCAAGTCACTTTGGTCGGTGGCAGCCGCCTGGATCGATTATGACAGTGACGGCCACCTGGACCTGATCGTCTCCAACTACTGCGACTGGACCCCCGGCAGTGATCCGGTCTGTGGTGGACTGGCTGTCACCACCCGCACCTATTGCCATCCCGACATGTACCGCGCCGAACCCGTGCTGCTTTATCACAACAACGGTGACGGGACCTTCACCGAGGTCTCGCGCGAGGCTGGCCTGGAAAAAGTCCTGGGGAAAGGCATGGGGATTGTGCTTGCCGACTATGATGGCGATGGACGTCCCGATGTTTTCATCGCCAACGACAACGACCGCAACTTGCTGCTGCGCAACCGGGGCGGCGGAAAGTTTCAGGAAGGAGGCATCGAGGCAGGCATCGCCTACAACGGTGACGGACGCCAGATTTCAGGAATGGGAGCCGACTTCCGTGACTTCGACGGCGACGGCCGTCCTGACATTGTAATGACCGGACTGCGCGGCGAAACTTTCGAACTGTTTCACAACCGTGGTGATGGAACCTTTGACGACGCTAGCGCCTCCAGCGGCCTGCTCCCTCTGAGCCGGGCATGGAACGGGTGGGGCTGCGGCTTGGTTGATCTGGACAACGACGGCTGGCTCGATCTTTTTGTGGCCAACGGCGGCCTTGATATCAACGAACCTCAACCCAACCGCGTCTTCAGAAATCGAGCCGGACGCTTCAGCGACGTATCGGACCAAGTCGGACTGGATTTCGCCACCACTCGATTGCACCGTGGAGTCGTATTCGCCGACTTTGACAACGACGGGCGAATCGATGCCGCCGTCACCTCTCTGAATGAGCCAATCGAGCTATGGATGAATCGCAGTCCTGTGCGGCACTGGCTGCAACTCAAGCTGACGGGCGTGCGAAGTAACAGGTCCGCGATCGGCGCGCGCGTGGTTTGCCGGGGCCAGCGTACGCAGGTATCTACTGTGTCGAACAGCGTCGGATACGCTTCAGCAAGCGATCTCCGCATCCACTTCGGCCTTGCGGATGATCGCAAGGTTTCTCTTGAGATCTACTGGCCTTCAGGAGCTGTTCAAAAAATGGCCGACATTGCTTCTGACCAGCTCTTGCAGGTGGCCGAGCCAGCCGCCGTCCTCTCTCCCAAATCGGACGAACCCCAAATAGCGCCCCGTCAGTTAAACACAGGAAAAATCCTGATCCCGGATGGATAAACGGCGAGGGTCGGTCCAAGATGTGCGGTAATATCGTCGCCGTTGTGTGGTCGGCATCAGATCGGCAGCTCACAACGACGGAGGAGAAGAGATCATGTGTACTCTGCGGAGAAGGCGGGAATCGTCCGGACAACTGAGCATGATTTGTGGGGTTCTGGTTGCGCTCATCGTGGCCGCCGGTGGCGTCCAGGCCCAATCCACAAATGGGCAGATCAGTGGGCTGGTAGCGGACTCCAGTGGAGCGGCCATGGTCGACGCTGACGTGGTGGCCCTCAATGTTGCCACCGGGATCAGTACAACCACTAAAACCAATGAATCCGGCGTCTACGTTCTTCCCCAATTGTTGCCCGGCAACTACCAGATAAAGGTAGTGAGGCAGGGGTTCGGCTCCAGTTCGCGCACCGGACTTGTCTTGCGGACTGGCGACAAGCTAGCCCTGAACTTTGTCTTGAAGCCCGGAACCGTCCAGGAAACCGTTACCGTAACGGCCACTGCGTTGCTTAACGCCGATCAATCCGCCAGTGCCCAGGTCCTCGACAACAAAATGATCACCGAGTTGCCGCAGTTGAACCGGAATGCTCTGGACCTGGCGGGTGTGACTCCGGCAATCCAGGGCCAGGGACCGCCGGCGGATCAGATCTCCACATTGGGCAATGCGTCCTACTTTATTGCAAATTCCGGCAATTCTTATTCCGTTTCCGGCGGGCAAGTGAATGGAACGAACATCTCCGTCGATGGCAATCAGGTTCAGGATCAAGAATTCAACGCAACGAATCGTTCCGTCCCAACGCCGGATGAAATCGGCGAATTCCGTGTAGAGAGCGGAATCCTAACGGCGGACCACGGTCGCTACTCCGGCGGTATCATCTCGATCAACACCCAGAGCGGCACGAGTCGCTACCACGGGCGCCTGTTCGAGTACTTCCGCAATCAACTCCTGAACTCCAATCAATGGGTGCAAAACGCGGCCACCCCGATTGTTCCGCGTCAGGCATTCCATCAGAATAATTACGGCCTCACGTTCGGAGGCCCCGTCAACATTCCGCATGTCTACTCCGGAAAAGATCGCACTTTCTTCTTCTTTGGCTGGGAAGGTGAGCGTTTTAACACAAGCCAAAACGTCATCAGCAGCGTGCCCACGCTCCTGAATCGACAGGGAGACTTCTCCCAGACAATCGTTAACTACCAGAACGGATCGCCGGTGTACGCCAACATTTTCGATCCGTTCCACGGTTTTAACAGCGGCGGCAACTGGGTGCGTCCGCAGTACGCCCAATCGAAGATCTGTTCCCAGGCAGACGTTAGCGGCGGGACTTGCCCGGCGGGAAATGACTTGCTCTCACTGCAGAGTACGTTATTCTCGAACTACCTTGCGCTGTGGCCACTGCCCAATCACGCGCCCGCAGCCAACAGCGACCACACCGCGAACTACTATTCGTCGATTCATACCACTCGTCCGACAGACCGCTTCTTCCTGCGGGTGGATGAAAACATCGCCAACAATCAGCGGGTGAATTTCAGCATCAGCCGCTCCCACATGACCAACAGCATACCGGCCCCCTATTTCCATGGTTCAGGTTCGACGACGACAGATCTGGACTGGAGCGGCAGCCTGCAATACAACTGGACCGTCTCCCCCACGTCAATCTTCGACGCGCACCTCGGATTTGGCGTCGCCAATCTGGTGAGCAACGGAGTCTCAGGATGGGGTGCGAGCCCAGATCCCAGCATCGATACCAGCCAGTGGCCTTTCGATCCACTCCTCATCAACAATCCCGCGAAAACCACGGTGCACATCCCCCCGGGCATCAATATTGTAGGGTTCAACAATGTGTTGGGATACAGCGGCGTGGGCGGCTCAGAGTTCGATTCATTCATCAACCAGAATACGAACGGCAGCGTCGCGTTCACCAAGGTTTTTCATCGACACACGATTAAAGCAGGATTTGAACTCTACTTTCTTCGCTTTCGCGAAAAAGGTGGCGATCACACCGGAGTTGCGTGGGTAAATCCAGGTGGCGGTTCCAACCAGTTTTGGAACAATAACGACAATCTCACCGGGAGCCCGCTGGCTGAACTGATGATGGGTTCCTCCAACTTCTTCCAATGGGGGAACTGGAACATCACGCCCTATGGATGGAATCAGGCCGCTTACGTAATGGACGATTGGAAGGTCAACAGCAAGCTCACCATCCAGATGGGTCTCCGCTGGGATCATGATGGCGCTCGCAAGCCACAGAACACCAATGCCAGCACGCCCATCATGTACGACATGAACGCGAAAAACGTTCTCATGCCGAATGCCGGCTGGAACTGGAGCCAGGTGACCGCTGCGGTTCCGGGCCTCGCGAGTCTGCCGCAGCCCGCCTGGCTGAGTCAGGGTGCTACCGGACGCGTTGCTTTGTTGGGCACACCGGAATATCCGCAGAAGAACCTTTACTCCACCGAGAAGCTGAATTTCCAGCCTCGTCTTGGCATCGCCTACGCTCTAAATAAGGACACGGTCCTGCACGCCAGCGCTGGAATCATCTATCAGGGTCTCGGCGGCTTGTCGACCGACTGGTTCAGCTTCTACTACAACTCCGTCACCTTCAACCAGATATCCTCTCTCGATGGACAACATTGGGTCAGCGAGTTTGGCCGGGACCACGGTCTCGGATCATTCCCGCTCCAGAGCAGCAGTGGACTGAACCTGGGATACTACCCGCCGATCAAGACGAACAAGGATTACGGATTCCAAACCTTCGGGGCCGCTGCCAGTCTCGACCAAGCAGGTACGACGATCAGTCATTTCCAGAGTCCAGAAGAATACAGCTGGGATTTCAGCGTGCAGCGTCAGCTTGGCAAGGATTGGGTGGCAACGGTTGACTACACCGGAATTCGTGGCATCCACTTGTTGATGCCGGTGTGGAACTGGAGTCTTAACAACATTCCGCTCGAGTACTATCAATTAGGCAGCGATCTGTCGGCCCAGGTACCGAATCCGTTCTACGGTCAATCGCAAACTTTCGCCAGCCAGCCCACTGTTTCCTTGTCGCAACTGCTCGGCCTCTCGCCACAGTATTCGCAAGTATCACCCGGGCAGGCAACATGGGGAAAGTCGTTCTCTAACTTTCTGAACATGCAGGTGCAGTCACGTTACTACCACGGCCTGACTCTGCTCGCGTCGTATTCGATTCGCAAGACGCTTACCAACACAGCTGGCAAAGACATCCAGCACAACGGCCCGGCAGGACGCGGGTTCTTACAGAATCCGCACAACTTAAACGAAGCGTATGGGGTGGCATTGTACGAAATGCCACAAACGCTGCTGCTGAATTATTCCTATGAGCTTCCTCTCGGGCGCAAGCGCAGTTTCATGAATAGTGGTGACAGCTTCGCATACAAAGTGCTTGACGCCGTGGTTGGCGGATGGGCCTTGGCCGGCATCACGACTTACAATCCAAAAGGCACGCCCGTCCTCATGCCAGATGTTGGCACCGGCACCACAGCTCCCGGCGCTGCACTTCGCTATTCTCTCGCCCCAGGCGTGAAGGTGCGCAATTCCAATGTCAGCTACTCCCAGGCGTTGGAATTCAACGGAAGCTTTGTCAATTCTGGCGCTAAGGGAGTTCTCAACCCTGCAGCTTTCGTGGCCACGCCAAATTACGGACTGAGCAATGCTCCCTTCGTCTTTGCCAATCTCCGGAACCCTGGCAGCTTCTTCACCGACGCTACGCTCTTGAAGAAGTTCTATATCTCGCGTGAAGCGGACCGCTATCTGGAGGCCCGCGTTGAAGCAATCAACGTGTTCAACCATGCAAACTACGGTCCCATCGACAACAACCCGAATTCGACCACGTTCGGCGCCGTGCAAGCGAAGGGTATCAACTTGCAGCAAGGATTCAATCTGAACAATCCGCCTAGGACGATGCAGATTGGCCTTCGCTTGTTCTTCTAAAATTTGGACGCGGAGCTGGTTGCTGGTTACGCCGGCTCCACGCCCTCTCCCAGGAGTTTTTTCAGCATGCACCGTATGCGACAAGGCAGGTGGATTTCTCTCTTTTGTGCAGCTGCCAGCCTCGCCTCCATCGGGCAGACGGCCACTCTTCGGACTGCGGACACTCAGATCGTCGTGGAAGCGGCGGCCTCTGCTCCGCGGCTGGTGAGTTTGCAGATTCCCGGCCAGGCCAAATGGGAAGACCGAGTTTCTGAGCCTTTGATCGAAGCTATTGAAATTGCAGGGAAGTCCACGCCGCTGCGCTGGCAGTTCAATCGCGATGTAAGCCGCTTCGACGAACAGCAGGTGTCCTTCGTTTACGAATCGGCATCGCCCCACTTGAGGCTCACATGGGCATGGCGCGTACCCGTAACCTTCGGACCAATCGAACATCAGACCAGCATAGAGAATCTAGAGTCGCGGGCAATTTGGATTCCGCTGCAGGACAGTTTTGCCTTCAATTGGCAAATCGATCCCCAATCGCGGCTTGACCACCTCTACGTTGAGAAAGGTGCGAACACTCCGTCCCCAGTGGGCACGCATCAAGTTGCACTGACGGAAGGCTACCGCTGGACCGGCACTTCCAGCACTTATGGCGACCTTCGAGACGACCAGCCCCGCGAAATCATTCCGTGGTCACTGGTGCAACGACAGGATGCCGCGCAATCGGGATGGTATGCCGGCATCGAATTCAGCGGCCGAACCCGCATCTCTCTGGAGCGAACAAAGGACTCTCTGCACGGAGCCCTGGGCCTGAACCCCGATCCCGGCCCATTCCGTACGCACCTCGCGCCCGGAGAATCTTTTGAGACTCCGGTTGTGTTTCTCGGCGGCTTCCGCGATGGGCCCGACGGTGCGGGAAACGTCTTGCGCCGCTGGGTGCGCGCCGTGCTCGGCAATCCTGAAACCTGGAACAATCTCCACTATCCCTTGACGGTCAACAACAGCTGGGGCGGCGGCATGGCGGTCAACGAAGAGATTGCCTTGCGTATGATTCGCGACTCCTCCGATCTTGGACTGGAGATGTTTCACGTCGATGCTGGCTGGTTTCGCGGCGTGGGTGACTGGTACCCCAATCCGCAGAAGTTTCCCCACGGCCTCGCCGCCATCTCCGACGATGCGCACAATCACGGGCTCAAATTCGGCCTATGGGTCGATTGGACTCAAGCGGGTCTCTCCACTGAGCACGGGGCCCTGAACGCTCGCGATCCAAGAGTTCGCGGATGGATGGTGACCGACCTTCCGCAGAACTGGGAACCGGAGGCCTTCAAGGGACAGACGATCGATCTGGGAGTACCGGAGGCCAAGCAGTGGGCTCAAAAAGAAGTGGAGCGCATCGTCACGGACTACCATCTCGACATGCTGGAGCACGACGGGTATCTGGTCGCGCACGGGTGTGATCGCACAGATCACCCTCATGCCGCCCCCGATCCCCTGAACAAGTGTATTTACAAGTCATGGGGGGCGTATTGGGTGGATAGTTCAAACTCAACTGACGTGAGTTACCACGCGGTCCGCGCCTACTACGACATTTATTCCAAGCTGCGCAAGGATCATCCCGGACTGCTGTTTGAAATCTGCAACGACGGCGGAAGAATGGTTGACTTTGGCAGCGCCGCACACGGTGACTACTTTTCCATCACCGACACCTACGATCCGCTGTCCAACCGCCGGGCCTTTTACGACACCAGTCAGGTTCTGCCCGCTGCCATGCTCGAGACCTACGTGGAGAAGTGGCCCACGCCCCGTATCGAGAACTTCCGCTACATGCTGCGCAGCGGCATGATGGGTTGGCTGACCATCATGACTGACACCAATGCATGGTCGGCAGAACAGCATGCTGAAGCAAAAAAGGAAGTCGATCTGTACAAGAAAGAACTTCGACCGTTGATTCGCGATGCCAGTCTGTATCATGTGTCTCCACGACCCGATGGCGTTCATTGGGACGGAATCCAGTATTGGAATGCCGACCGCCAGCGGGGTGTCGTCTACGCATTCCGGGGAACAATTGAACGAGAGAATACGCACTCCTTCGTGCTCGGAGGACTGCAAGCATCCGCCCGCTATGTCGTGAAGTTCAACGATCACAGCGCTGCCGACCGTAAGATGATGGGCCGCGAGCTGATGGGGCCGGGCCTGAAAGTGACGCTGCCTCTGCAAAACAGTTCTGAACTGATCTTCATCGAGGGAGAAGGTAATCAATAAGAACGGATCCCGTCATCTCACGAGCGGTGAAGATATGACCTCCACAGACGAACCCAAATCGTGCCATCGTCTTGCGGGGCGAGTCGCTGTGATCAGCGGTGGCGCTCAAGGGATCGGTCGCGCCATCGCCGCTCTGTATCAACGTGAGGGTGCCGGCGTCTTCATCCTGGATTGCGATTCCACCAGCGGCGAGAGGACGGCCGCTGAACTCACGCAGCGGAACTCCTCACTTCCAGTGAACTACATCCCTGCCAACCTACAGCGCCCGGAGCAGGTCCGGGATGCTGTCGAGGCCGTTCGCAAGTTCCACAAAAGAGTGGACGTCCTGGTGAACAATGCCGGTGTCGAAAGCGACAAGTCCGTGGAGAAGGTTACGGTTGCGGACTGGGATCGTGTTCTCGAGGTCAACCTGCGCGGTGCATTCCTGCTAACCCAGGCGTTTTTGCCTTTTTTCCCCGACTCTGGAGGTTCGATCGTCAACATCAGTTCGATCCATGCCACTCATGC
>Ga0209526_10002095_pt1 | contig 13418 bp, 12 predicted proteins | sample JacPinW_OM2H0_M1_FD_188566 | JGI IMG/M metagenome (GOLD analysis project Ga0209526, IMG submission 188566) | Forest soil microbial communities from Algoma, Ontario, Canada - Jack Pine, Ontario site 1_JW_OM2H0_M1 (SPAdes) (version 2) | ecosystem: Environmental > Terrestrial > Soil > Boreal... | reverse complement strand
ACTTTCCGGCCAAAAAACGTAACCGTCGACCGCGCGACTTCGCCGATGACACGGTCCCCCTGGATGGAAATGATTTCGCCGGTGCGCAACGCGTTCAAGAGATCAAATGCCAGCGAGGTCCCGTCGGTGCTGTAATCCACTTTCACGCCGCCCGCGCTCGATTGTCGCAATGAAAGATCGACATGTTGGGCCGCGAGCGCATCGGGCTCAGGCGCGCGCACTACGCGGATTTGACGTTTGAATTTTTCCGCAAACAGCGCCGCGCCGAGATCATAATTGCCCATGTGCGCGGTGAGCACAAGGGCGCTTTCGGCCGACGCGAGTTCCTGTAAAAGGTGTTCGCCATCAAGCTCGTAACTGAACCGCGGATTTAGCAGCCTGAAGACAGCTGCGTCGGTCAACATCCAGCCAAAGTTGGCGAATATCCAAAACGTCCGCAGATAATTCGCCAATCGCGCTGAATTCGGCAGGACGATCCGCAAATTGTGAAGAACGGCCTTGCGCGCCGGTGCGACGAAGAAAAAGAAAATGACAGTCGAAATCCAAATTAATGGCGCGTGCAAAGGAGCGGGCACGTTCACGATTACCCAATCGATCAACCTTCTCCAAAGAATTCCCTGAACGGCGAATTCATGCCACCAGCGGCGAGTTTCGCCTGTCAGAGCGGTGTCCAATTCGTTACGCCTCGGCCGGCGCGGCCGCGGAATCGCTCGTTGCCGGCGCAGCCGCCGAGGGAACGCACATCAGTCGCAAGTTCGTGAGCTCCGCTTTCCACCAGCGAAACAAACCTTTCCGCACCAATTTCCAGAGACTCGGATCGGGCGAGAACCCCACGTAAAGTTCACGCCACCCGGCATTGTGTTTCCCATAATAACCCGTGGCCCAGCGACGTTTGCCCAAAGCGACCAAGCGGCGCTGATAAAACTTAACCAGCGTCGCGGTGATTCGCCCCGGTCGACCCTGGAAAGGTAAGTCGAGCAGTGCGGCCTCGGGATTTTTGTACGCGGGAATGACCAGCCCTAAATAGTAAAGCCCGACATCGAGCAACAGCGCGGCCGACATCAGTTCAGCGTCGCCCATGTAATAATATTTGTCCTTGTACAGACCTTCGAACCAATACCGGTACATCACCGGATAATGCTCATTATATAAGCGGAGTTGCGGACTGACATCCTCTCCCCCCAGATGGCGCGTGACCAAATCGGCCACGTAATAGCTGGTGTAGGAGCACATATCCAACCCAGGGCTGTAAAGCGGATCGAGGAAACCGGCGGCGTCACCCACGCTGGCCCAGCCGTCGCCGCAGACTTTTTCGCTGTGATACGGCAACATCGACAATGCGTGCACATCGCCCTCGATAATGTGCGCGTCCGCGAAAATCTCCCGGCCGACCGGATGGTTGAGGATGTGGGCATGTAAACGCTCGCCGATGCTCGGCCCTTCCGGCAGCGTGAAAATTCGACTGTCGTAAACAATTCCCACGCTCACATCTCCGCCGCGCAACGGAATGATCCAGCACCACCAGCCATATCCCATCAAATGGTTCGTCGCCCACGACCGCGCGGTGCGACACGCAACCGCATACTCGGGAAATTTTTCGCGCCAGTCGTAACTGTCCCAATCTTTCACCCCGGTGAATCGTGCCCAGACCGCATTGATCGGATGCTCGGTGTTCTGGCGAAAATGACCGAGCTTGCGGGCGAGCATCGCGGCCCGTCCTGTCGCATCGACAACCCAGCGGCAGCGGACCGTGCGCTCATCAACATCGACAACTGCGTTCACGGTTTGTCCATTTCCGCCGTCCAGTTCGCACCTTGTGACCTTGGCTGGTCGCCAGAGATCGCATCCGGCCTTGACCGCGCGTTCCAGCAGATGCGAGTCGAGCTTTGCTCGATCGACCTGAAACGTTTGCAGGCGAGATTGATAACGCGTCCCGATCTCAACGCACTCATCAAAGCGTTGGTCCGGAGATTTGCAGAACCAAAACCGCAAACCCTGTTTCCCGATTTGCTCGTGACCAAGATGCTGGGTCAGGCCCAGGATCCGTGCCATGTAGCAACTGCTGACTTCGGTGGTCGATTCACCGACCTTTCGATCGAACTCGGCGTTCTTCTCGATGATGAGGACGCGCGCTTCCGGGCGTTTGCGTTTGAGCATGAGCGCAGTGGCCGCTCCTGAAAACGCCCCGCCGATGATCACGACATCGTAATCGAAATCCATGGCCAGCAGAGAGGATGGACTTTGCCGGCGGCAAACGCAATTGTGTTCCAATTAGATGATCCTTACTAACGCCCGCCTCATTTTTCCCGACGGTATTCGCGACGGCCTCGAAGTCGTCATGTCCGATGGAAGAATCACCGAGCTGCGCCAGGCTGGTTACGTTGGCGAAAAGGACATTATTGATCTTGCCGGAAATTATCTGGCGCCTGGATTTGTTGATCTTCACATTCACGGCGCGGTCGGGCGCGACGCGATGGAAGGTTCAGCGGAAGCGTTTCGCGCCATTTGCGACTACCATGCCAGCGGCGGCACGACCTCGCTGCTTCTGACTACCGCGACTGCGCCGATCAAAGCGATTGTCGATGTCTTGAACGCAGTGCGTGATTGTCGATCTTCCATTCCACAGATCGCCGGGGCGCACGTGGAAGGCCCATTCATTTCGAAAGTGAAACCGGGTGCGCAACGAGAGGCGCTGATGCGCAAGCCGACGCCGAAGGCTTACGGGCCATTGCTCGAGCATGGCGACGTGATCAAGCGCATGACGCTCGCCCCAGAATTACCGGGTGCGCTCGCGCTTATTGATGAATTGCGCAAACGCAACATCGCTCCGAGCGGCGGTCACAGCGATGCGTGGGAGGAAGATGCCTGCACGGCGTTTGAACACGGAATGCGCAGCGTGACGCATGTATTCAATTGCATGTCGATGTCCCGTCGTCGCGGGCGGGACCGCCTCGCCGGCTTGCTCGAATTCGCACTTAGCGAACCGGAAATTATTTGTGAGTTGATTGCCGACGGTCATCACGTTTCGCCGACGATGATGAAAATGTTATACCGCGCAAAAGGCGCGCGGGGAATTTGTCTCGTAACGGACGCAACCGCCGGCGCCGGTTTGCCTGATGGCTCGAAGTTTTCGCTCTATCATAATAAATGTGTCGTCGAAGACGGTGTTTGTTTGCTGGCGGATCGCTCGGCGCTGGCTGGAAGCGCCGCGCGCATGATCGATCTCGTCCGCACGATGGTAACGAACGTGAACGTGCCGCTGCACGAAGCGATTGCGATGGCCACCGACACGCCTGCCTACATGATTGGCGTAGCGACAAAGGGCCAATTCAAAATCGGAGGCGACGCCGACCTGGTTGTGATCTCCCCGGAATTGGAAGTGCTGCGAACGTTCGTCGCCGGCGAGGAAATTTTCCGGCGTTAGATCGACAATAAGAACTCAGCAATGTCGAGTGACGCCCGAGGGCGACTTAGCTTGTTGATGTTCGTCGCCCATTCGCGCCATTGTTTCGCGTCTTCGGCGAACGCCCGCTGGACTTGCGCGACAACTTCGCCCGGGGATCTCGCAATGACGCCGGAATTTGTCTCCACGATTAAACGCGCGTTTCCCTCCTCCTGCCCCGAGACAACGTGGTTAATAATCATCGGGCAACCGGCCGCGATCGTTTCCTGTACGGTGGCGCCGCCGGCCTTGCTGATGAGCAAGTGGCTGCGGCAAAGCATCCGCGGGAGTTCGTTCGTCCAGCCGACAATGTCGACCTTGCGATCGCCAACTGACTTTTCGACGGCGGCTCGAAGTTTATCATTGCGGCCGACGGTCACGGTCAGGTCAACGTTGAGATCGAGAAGTTTTCGCATCAGCTCTGGCGCTTTCGCGGTTCCGGAGCTGATCACGTAAAGGACGCGCCGGTCGTTTTGCGAAGGTGGTTGTCGATCCTGCGCGAGATCGGCAAATTGCGGACTGACAGGAAACCCAAACGTCCTGATTTTTTCCGGCGCGATTCCTCCGGCACGCACGACCGCGGCACTCTGTTCGTTCGGAACAAGAAAGTAATCTGCGCGAGCACGATACCAAATGGCATTCACCGTGATGGAATCCGTAACAACCGCGACGTTCCTGCACGTGCGGCTCGGTCCCAAAATTTGCTCAAGCAAATATGGATAAGGCGGGAAAGTGGAAACGACGACGTCGGGCTGAAAACTCGCGAGCAACCGCCCGAGATGCTCTTTGAGCTTGGTGAAACGCGCCAAATTTTTGTCGAAATCCTTTTTGTGATCGAGCCACCAGTAAAAAAGGCCCCACGAACGCGGCCAGCGGTTGATGAGCGCGAGATAAGCTTTGCGGACGGTTTTGTGCAAAGTCCCGTAGGTCTCGGCAAAGAGATCGCGCATCTCCACCGCAGCCTCGGGGGCGACTCGCGCGAGCCCATCGCGAACACCGCGGGCAGCGGCATTGTGGCCTTCGCCATAACCCGCCGTCAGGATCAGGATTTTTTTCATGATTCGTTAGGCGAAAGCAGATCGGAGCGTGGCGGACGGAAGTTTAATGGATATTTGTATCGGGCAAAGTAAACTGTCGGTCGTGTGAAAGCGCTGCGCTTCATCTGGAGAATTTTCCGGCGCCTGGTTTGGGAAACGGCTACCGATAACACGACCGGCTTGGCCGCGCAGATGGCTTACACGTTGTTGATCGCGCTCGCGCCGGGTCTGCTTTTTCTGTGGCATTTGCTTGGGCTTTTTGGCACCGACCCGGCCAAGTTGCACGGCATATTCGGCGTCTTGAAAAGTTTCCTCCCGCCCGATCCCAAGGTGCAGGATATTCTCGATTCGGCCGCGGCCAGCGTTGTCGTAACCGGATCGAGCGGCCTGCTCGCAAACGCTGGAATCATTCTCGGAATTTATTTCGGCACCGTGTTTATCGCGACGATTTCGCGAGCATTGAGCGAAACCCACGGCGTCCTGGAAAATCGCAACTGGTGGTCGAAGTACGTCATTTCGTTCCTGCTCCTTTTCTGGTTCGGCATCACCATTCTTCTTTGCTTTAACGCTCTCGTATTCGGCGAAACGCTGGCCGGCATCGTAGAAGTGAATTTTCAACTGACGATACCGCTGCAGCAATGGGTCGCGGCGTTGAATCTGCCGTTTACGGCCATCGCCCTCATCGGGATGGCTCTCGTCTTGTATCTGCTCACGCCCGAAAATTATCTCACCATTCGCCAGGCGCTTCCCGGCGCGATCTTCTTTTCGTTTGGCTGGATCGTCGTGACGAAACTATTCCAGTTATATGTCGCCAACTACGATCGCTACAATCCCACTTATCTCGCGCTGGCATCGATCATCATCCTCTTAACCTGGATGTATCTGACCTGCTTCTTTTTGCTTCTCGGCGGCAAATTGAACGCCATCCTTCGCCGCGAACGCGAGCGCACAAGGACGATGCGAGCGCCCACTCCGGCAACGCAGCCGGCTTGACTCCGAAGGTTTTCGGGAGCGAAAGCGTTCGGGGTTGATCGCACACCGCGGTCTGTTACGCTGCGCGACGGTGGGGCGCTTTCGATTCTGGCTTGCGATTCTATTCGCGCTCAGCGCAATCGTCGGCACGTTGGTCCACGCGCAGTTAACGGATGAGGAAAAGCGCGCACAGTTCTTGAAGGCGCGCGCGACGGCGTCACCGACGCCCGACGAATCACCCAGCCCCGCGGCAAAAGCGAAAGCGGCGAAGCAAAAATCGACAACCAAAAAAGAAGCTTCGCCCTCGCCTAGACCGAAAGCGAAACCGACGCCGAGCGAAACGCCGGAACCAACCGAATCACCAAGCCCGAGCGCGAAACCGAAAGCGTCGCCGCACAAACCAAAGTCTGGTTCGCCGTCGCCGAAAGCGAAGAAGATGGCGGAAGAGGCGACACCAACGGCCACGCCAAGAGAAACGCCGGAAGCAACGCCAAAAAAGAAATCGGCGGCCAAAGAAGCGATTCCGAAAGCGAAGAAGAAAAAGAAAGGAGCGGCAAAGCCGGAGAAATCGCCCACGCCGCGAAAGCACGCTTCGCCTAAACCTTCGGAAACACCGGAAATCCGGCGAGCAGTTCCGGTTCCGCGCGCCAGCGCGCTGCCGGTACCAACTGCGCCGCCCGCGCCACGATCGACATATTCCTCTGGAGCACCGCGGGAAGAGCCGGAGCAATTGACGATCGAAAAATACGGTTACGAAAAGCCACGCGGTTTTTGGGAGAGACTTTTCGGCGGCGGCGGTCGTCCGAGTAGCAGCGGGGCTGGCTACCGTTATCTCACGACCTCAGTTCGGGCCGCAATCGATCGCGCTCCGGCCGATCGGCGCAATCCGCGCTGGCAACTTATCGTCGTGCACAACAGCGGCACGCGGCAGGGTAACGCCGTGGCGTTCGATTACTACCATCGCCATGTTCGCCACATGCAAAACGGGCTCGCCTATCATTTCGTAATCGGAAACGGGACCTCGACCGGCAACGGTCAAATCGAAGTGGGCGATCGTTGGCGGCGCCAGATCAACGGCGGCCACGTGCACAGCGATTATCTAAACAACATCGCGCTCGGTATTTGCCTGGTTGGCGATTTCAATCGCGATCAACCGACGCGCGCGCAGCTCGATTGCTGCGAAGAACTGATTCGTTATCTGCGGCAGCGCTGCGGCAAGATCGATAATCATTATCCGATCGTGAAGCCGCATCGGGAAGTGAATCCACCGCGTTGGGCGACCGATTGTCCCGGCGATGTATTTCCTTATTCCTGGTTCCGAAGATTCCAGTAACGCCCGCGGCGCTTAATTGCGCTGTGCCACGATCAAATTGCTTTCCTTATAATTCCAGCGGTAGCCAAAATTGAATTCAAGCGGCGGCGGGCTGCTCTGCTGATAAAGCTCCATCAGTTTTGGTTGGTAGTGTTGTTTGAAAATCTCGATCGGCCCGATGTAATTGCCGAAGACTCGGATGTTCCACTTGTCGCGATTGAAATCGGCCAGCGGAATTCCCGCGTCGTCCTGCACAATCGTGTGGCTGTGGTCGAGAATGAAACTACGGATGCGATTGAAGCCTTCTTCGAATATCAAATAGGAAGATGACTTGAGAAAGCTGCATCCGACGCCGAAGTGGTCGCAAAATCTGAGAAAGCCGGGCGTCGACGCGATTCCGCCATCGGAAATATCGGTCGTGAAGTAGTAAAGCGTCTGCTGCTGGCCGGAGTGATTGTCGATGTAATCAATGCGGACTCCTGGTGTTTCGCCGCTGCCAGGACGGCTTTGTTGAAATGATCCGCCCTCGTTGAGCGAACCGTAAGTCACGTCTTTGATCGATTTGTTGGCGCGCGCGAGGAAAACGTAGAGAATGGGCAAAGTGCCTTTCAGCTCCTGCGAGTCGAGACTTACTTTCATGTCCTTCGTGATGAAAAAGCTGAATCGAAGCGAGGAATGCATCGCCTCCTGAAGATTGTGCAGCGCTGCGCCCAAATTCGTCACTCGCAACGGATCGGGCGGCGGCCCCATCGATTCCTTGCCGCAAAGGACATAAACCGACGCTTTTGGAAAAAACTGGTCGACGTAGAGAAAATCGGGACCACTGAACATGTAGAACGCGACCGGAATATGTTGTCGTGATTCCGGAAAGTATTGGCCTTCCCAAGTGTGCAGTTTCAGGAGTTGGCGCCTGTTCATCTTGGCAAAAGCTTTTTCGAAATTCGTGGCATGTTCCTGCCACGCCGGATCATTTGTGAGCGAAGCGAGTGTCGAATTTTTTGGCAAGGGCATTCCGGCGAGGAAACGTGCAGTGTCGTTAGGCGACGGTAACCCGGGTTCTGTCGACGCGGCCGGTTGTTCCGCTGATTGCTCTTGATGATGCCGTCTCGCATGCGCGGACGTAGGTAGCAGCGATGAAGCGAAGATCGACAATATGATCTTCGAAATCGTTTTTGCGGCGCCAGCGTTGCTCATCGGGAACGACCAATGCGTTGCCGCGCGCAAAAGTAAAGGAGCAAACCGACGATTGTTGTCGCCAGTCCGGCCAGCGATTCCATCGTGTGCGTGCGCAAAAGATAGATCATCATCCAAATCGTAATCGCGGCGAAGACAATCGGCGGCAAAGGATAAAGCCAGACTCGATATGGTCGCGCAATTTCGGGACGAGTCGCGCGCAACACAACGACACCGAGCACGGTGAGTAACGAGCAAATCAGCAGGCTGAATTGGATATAACGGACGACGCCCTCAAAACTTTCCGTCAGCAAGAGCAGATTTACGATCAGCAGCTGCAAAACGATGGCGTTCGTCGGCACGCCTTGCTTGTTCTTGCGGCCGAGCAGGCGAAGCAACCAATGGTCTTCACCCATCGACATCGTCACTCGCGGGCCGATCCAGGTCATCGAGCTGATCGAAGAGACCAGGCCCAGGCAAATGATCGCGCCGACAATCCGGCCGCCGTCGGCGCCAAAAATATGTTTGCCCGCGATTAAACCGACTTCGAGCTGACCGCGCATCTCTTCTTGTGGGGTGGTCGCAAGAAAAATTGCGTTTAGGAGAACGTAGGCGGCAATCACAACAAGTGTGCCCGTCACCAGTGAACGCGGAACATTTCTCTCCGGCGCTTTAATCTCGCCGGTGATGTAGCTGGCGGCATTCCATCCAGAGTATGAATACATCACGAAAACCAACGCCACCGCGAACGCACCGCTGAAGATCGAATTCATATCGCCGTGCGCCGGCAAAAAGCTGATCGGTTGTTTCGACTGAACAAAGAACCCGGCGGCGATGAGTGTGGCGATGAGGAGCAATTTCAGCAGCGTCCAAAGATTTTGAAAGGCGCTGCCGGCGCGAAGATTTCCGAGATGAAAAAGGGCGACGATCCAGACAACGGCGAAGGAGAGCGCTACGGGCGACCCGAAAACGAAGACGGCCTGGAAATATTTGCCGAATGCCATGGCGGTGAGCGCGATCGGCGCCGAAAAGCCAACCGTCGCCGAAACGAAGCCCGCCATGAACCCAAGCGCGGGATGATAAATTTGTGACAGAAAATGATATTCGCCGCCAGACCGCGGGAGCGCCGCGCTCAATTCGCCGTAGCAAAGCGCCCCGCAAAGGGCCGCGATTCCTCCAATCACCCACAACATGAGCAGCGCAAATCCGGAATGAATGTCCGGCAGTTGAAATCCGAGGCTCGTGAATACGCCGGTGCCGATGATGTTGGCGATAACAATCCCGCACGCGGTCACGAAACCGATGGTTCGCCGAGGCGCCGCTATGCTCGCGGCTGGAAGTTCGGCGATTTCGGCCATGCTTGGATCGACAATCCCGAAATAATCGGGACTCGCGAGTTCTTTTTCGGAGTTGTATTTGCTGTAGCCGCCGCCCTGTGGGCGGCGTGGCGCGCGCGGGCCAACACGTCAGTGCGACGCTTCGCACAGCGAAGCGGCTACAGGGCGAGCTTTCATAATAGCTGGTTGTCAGAGACCACACTCGGCGTCATTTTGAAAGTATTATGAGAACAATCCTCTCCCTGGAAACGAAGACACAACTTGCGGTCTTTCTTGAAAATCGCCCCGGCGCGCTTGCCCGCGTGTGCGAAGCTCTGGCCAAAGCCGGCGTCAACATTCACGCGCTCACGGTTTCGGACACGGTCGATCATGCCGTCGTGCGAATGATCGTAAGCGATCCGACTAAAGCGCTCATGCTGATGGGCGAGCGGGGCGTGCTCGCATTTGAAAACGACGTCCTCATAATCGACGCGCCTAACGAAATGGGTGTGCTCGGAAAAATTGCCGACGCTCTCTCGCGGGCCGAGGTGAACATCGAATACGCTTACTTCGCCACCAGCGGAACCTCACCGAAAGGACTCATCGTCATGCGTCCGTCCGATGTCGAAAAAGCGCGTCGCGCGTTAACAGATTTCTAAGGCGGTCAAGACACCGTTGCAGAGAAGGCCGACTTATCGGATAGGAACGCGGCGCGTTTATGACAACGGTTAAGACTTGGCTCGGGCATCCGTATCCGCTCGGCGCGACCTGGCTCGGCAACGGCGTCAATTTTTCTCTGTTTTCCGAGCACGCGACCGCGGTCGATCTTTGCTTGTTCGATAACATCGAAGCAGCCCAGGAAAACATTCGCATCCCGATGACCGAGCAGACCGGCCAGGTCTGGCATTTATTTTTGCCGGAAGCCCGCCCCGGCCAGCTTTACGGTTATCGCGTTTCGGGTCCGTACGATCCCGATCGCGGTCTGCGTTTCAATAATTCGAAATTGTTAATCGATCCCTACGCCAAAGCGATTGCGGGCAAGGTGAATTGGGCGGACGAAATGTTCGGCTACGTAGTGGGCGACGCGAACCAGGACATGGCGCGCGATTTTCGCGATGACGCCTGGGGAATGCCGAAGTCGGTCGTCGTCGACACGGGCTTTGATTGGGGCGACGACAGACGGCCTCGCACCCCGCTGCATCAATCGGTCGTCTACGAAATGCACGTGAAAGGTTTCACTAAACTCTGCCCCGGCGTGCCGGAAGACGTGCGCGGCAGTTACGCCGGACTCGGCAGCGCGGCGGCGATCGATTATCTGAAAAATCTCGGCGTGACCGCGGTGGAACTTTTGCCGATCCAGGCGCATATCGACGACAAAGGTTTGCTCGATCGCGGCCTAACGAATTACTGGGGCTATAACACAATCGGTTTTTTCGCGCCGCACGCGGAGTACTCGAGTAGCGGCGATCTCGGCGGCCAGGTGAACGAATTCAAATGGATGGTGCGCAACTTTCATGCTGCCGGCATCGAAGTGATCATCGATGTTGTTTACAATCACACCGGCGAAGGAAATCAGCTCGGGCCGACGCTCAGCTTCCGCGGCATCGACAACATTTCCTATTACCGCCTCTCGTCCGAAACTCCGAGATTATATCTCGATTTCACTGGAACGGGGAACACGTTTAATTTGCTTATTCCGCGCACGCTTCAACTGGTCATGGACAGTTTGCGATACTGGGTGACCGAAATGCATGTCGACGGTTTCCGGTTCGATCTCGCCAGCGCGCTCGCCCGGGACGCGCAGGGCGTGAACAAATTCCATTCGTTTTTCCAGGCGATTCAGCAGGACCCGATCATTTCGCAGGTAAAATTAATCGCGGAACCGTGGGACGTCGGCGAGGGCAGTTATCAGGTTGGAAATTTCCCGCCGATTTGGTCGGAGTGGAACGGGAAATTTCGCGACGCAATGCGCAGTTTCTGGCGAGGCGACGAAGGCCGCATCGGCGAAGTGGCGTATCGACTCACTGGCAGCCCAGATCTCTATGAGCATGATGGCCGTCGTCCGGACGCGAGCGTCAATTTCGTCACCGCGCACGATGGATTCACGCTGAACGATCTCGTCAGTTACAACGAGAAACATAACGAAGCGAACGGCGATGAAAATCGCGACGGCGAAGGTCACAATCTTTCCTGGAACTGCGGCGTGGAAGGCACCACCGACGATCCGAAGATCGACATGTTGCGCCGGCGACAGCGCCGGAATTTTTTGACCACGCTTTTTTTGTCGCAAGGCGTGCCGATGCTTTTGGGCGGCGATGAATTCGGGCGAACCCAGCACGGAAATAACAACGCCTATTGCCAGGACAACGAGATCAGCTGGTTTAAGTGGGAGCGCGACGAGAAACAAAATCAATTGCTCGAGTTCACGAAGAGATTGATTCAGCTGCGGCGCGAGCATCCCGTTTTCCGGCGCCCGAAATTTTTCCGGGGCCGCCGGATTCGCGAATCGGAGATCAAGGACGTGATGTGGTTCAATCCCGGCGGCGAAGAGATGAGCGAGGAGGAATGGAATTCGCCGTTTGTGCGTTGCCTGGGAGTGTTGCTCAGCGGCGACGCGGCCGACGTTTTGAATTTTCAGGGGGAACCCGTTCGCGACGACACTTTCTTGCTCTTGATCAACGCGCACCACGAACCGATCCCGTTCATGCTTCCGGGTGAGGAGCACCTCGAGTGGGAACTGATTCTCGATACGATGAATGAGGACGGCTTTCTCCGAGAACCAAGAAGAGTCCCGTCAGGTGAAGATGTCGATCTTGGCGCGCGCGCCGCTTGTTTATTGAAGCTCACCCGCGGATTGCAACCGCAAGCGCGACAGGAATCGTGGAAGAAACGCCACGTCGAACTTCCGGGCGCGGTCAGCGCGGAAGAAGAACGCGCCGGTGGATAACGTAAGGCGTCTCGCACAAAGGACACAAAGTCTTCGGAAATTATTGTGCGCTGATCCGTTGCGACCTTTGTGGCCTTGGTGCGAGAAGATTATTTGGCGCGCGATCTTGTCGCGGGGCGCGAATTGATTATAGAAGAATAAGACGCGCCTTTCCTGCGTGGTCGCTCAAGATGTTGTTATGGCTATGACACCGACCTCTCTCGTCATCGTGGCAGATCGCGGAACTTTGAAAGCTTATCGGGTAGATGAAACGCCGACTCGCGGTCCGAGTTTGCAGCTCGTGCAGGCGTTCAACATCACCGATGCGCATGGCAAACTTATCGACAAACTAACCGACGTCGCGGGCCGCTTTCCGGTGAGTGACGGCGTTGGCAGACAGCATCACGCCGCTTCAATCGCCGAGAGCAAACTGGAAACCGAAACCGACCGCCGGATTCACAAACAACTGGCCGACCAAATCGTGAAAATTACGAGCGCGAGCGGCAAGGAAGGCTGGTCGTTCGCCGCACCGGCTGAGATTCATTCCGCCATTGTCGATCTTTTGCCGGGACGCGTGCGCGATCGCATCGTTGAGCACGTAAAATCCGATCTGGTGAAAGTGGAGCCGGCGAAGTTGCATACACATTTTCGTTCGCTTCAGTCAGTCTAGCTTGTCATCCCGAAACGAAGTGAGGGATCTCACGCAAGATGATTGATCACGCTGTTTTGATCAGAGTATCGCTCGCTCCGATTGCGAGATCCTTCTCCCGTGACTGCGGGATCAGGATGACATCGTTTTGTTTTTTAGTTGGCGCGGGGTCAACATGAGGGCGTAAAGTTTTCAGTATGCAACTGCCCGTTAAGATCACGTATCGCGGCCTGGAAAAATCAGAAAAGATCGACAACCTCATTTTAGACTACGCCGCGCGGCTGGAAAAATTTTGCGACCACATCAACCGCTGCGACGTGGCGATTGAGCAGCCGAACCACACCCATCACAAAGGAAATCCTTACCGCTGCCGCATCGACGTGACCGTGGCGCCGCGCCACGAACTGGTCGCTGACGAAAAACAAATGGACAACGGTTCGCACGAACCGGTCAACAAAGTGATTCACGACGCGTTCAAAACAATGGAGCGCGAGTTGCGCCGAGTAGTCGACAAACAGCGGCATGAAGTTAAAACGCACGCCAAGTCGCGCTCGCCGAAATAGATTTACTGTAGTGGCAGGCGTGTCGCCC
>Ga0209526_10002094_pt1 | contig 13420 bp, 12 predicted proteins | sample JacPinW_OM2H0_M1_FD_188566 | JGI IMG/M metagenome (GOLD analysis project Ga0209526, IMG submission 188566) | Forest soil microbial communities from Algoma, Ontario, Canada - Jack Pine, Ontario site 1_JW_OM2H0_M1 (SPAdes) (version 2) | ecosystem: Environmental > Terrestrial > Soil > Boreal... | reverse complement strand
CCTATCGGGCCGCGGGTGGGCGCGAAACGCCAAGGCTGGATTGGTATATCGCGATGGCGTGCTTCAAGCTGGGTATCGTGATCGAGGGCACCTGGTCGCGATTTCTGGTCGGGCAGGCCAACCGCGACGCCGGCGAGCGGCTGCACGCGTCGGCGCAGAATCTCATTGACGTAGGGACCCGTGTTGCCAAGGGCGACAGCCCATTCGAGCTGGGCTAGGTGTAGGCGTCCACGCCGAGCTTGACCGCCAGGACCAAACCGGCCGCACCGATCACGAGGCGCATCGGCCCGGCCGGGGTGTGACGGACCACCACCGGGCCGAGTCGTGATCCGAGCAGACATCCGATGCCAAGGGGTATCACGGCCAGCCAGTGCACCGGCGCGAAGATCATGAACGCAACCGCCGCAATACTGTTCGCGACGCCGAGCACGACGTTCTTGACCGCGTTGGCGTGTGCGAGCGTCGCAGCGCCGGCGCGCAACAACAACGCGAGTAGAAGTACGCCCGCCGCCGCGCCGAAATAGCCGCCGTAGACACAGATCAAGAAGATTGCAATGGATTCGACGAGCACGGTTACGGTGTGGCGCTGGTGACTGCCGACTCGCGCTTCCTGATTGGCTCGACGCGGTAGGACGATGGCCACCGACGCCAGACCGATCAGGATCGGCACGATGTTCTCGAAACCCTCTGCGGGCGTGGAGAGCAGCAGGGCGGCGCCGGTTGCGCCTCCCACCGCGGCGGCCGGGAGCATCGGTTTTATCGATGCGCCTTGGCCTGCCAGTTCCTGGCGTGAACCCCAAACCGACCCGATGCCGTTGAACACCAGAGCGACGGTGTTGGTCACATTGGCCGCGACCGGCGGGAGCCCGACGATCAACAGCGCGGAATAGGTCGCGACCGACGCGAGACCCGCGATGCTGCCGGTGAGTCCGCCCGCGATTCCCGCCGCTAAGAGGAAAGCCCAATTCATGGGCCGACGAGTGTGGACTTAAGACACGCGATGACGGATTCTGGCGTGTCACAAGTCCACACTCGACCCACGCTACGGCTTCCCCACAAGGTTTCGATAATGCTCCGGAAAAGTGTCCGGCCCCGCGGGTGTGGACGCTCCTACCAGTGAGCGCGGCGACCCCCGCCGCACTGAGAACACCGAAGGAGCACGTCATGATCAACGCCTCCGACCTGACCACCGATTCGATCACAGTCGCCCCGGCGGACCCGGCAGACGGCCACCCGCCAGAAAAGTTGACGGACTACGACACCAAGACGGACTACGACTACACAAGGACAGCAGTCGTCAGGCCCGGATTCAAGGTTGCCGCAGCCGCGGCGCTGATCGTTGTCGCAGGTTTGGCGGGTTGTTCGAAAAACACGCCCAACGCAAGCCCTAGCTCGACTTCGACGATGACCTCGGCAAGCGCCTCGGCCAGCGGCACTCCCGAAAATACCTCGAACCCGAGCAGTACCCCGAGTTCGACGGCGACATCGGCGACCGTCGCGGCAAGCGCCGGCTTCGTGGGCCAGTGGCATGTCCACGGGTCGACATTGGACATCGCCGCAACGTCGGCCACCTTGGTCGTGACCCACGGCATGGGCCAGTGCAGCCTCGGGGCCCACCACGTCTGTTCCGAGACCGACGCGCTGGCGGTCCTGTCTGGCGATAATGCGCACTTGACGCTTGGGGTCACCGCCGTGAACTACACCGACAACACGGGCGCCAGCGTTCCCAACCCCGGCGCGGATTCGGCGACGGCCGTCGGCGACTCAATGCAGCTCCTCTGGCAGGCACCCGGCCTCCTGAGGCGGACGGTCCTGCGCAGGTTCCCCGGGATGTCCGGGCGGAAACCCCTACTGGTGCGGCCCGGGTATCAGCCAATCGAACCTTAAGCTGTGCGGCGCATAACAGCCGTCACCCTGGTACGACCAGCACACAGGCCGCGGATCAGCGAAACCCGGTCACGCCACCAGCGACATACGTTTCGTTGTCTTGCTCGGCCACGCCGTCGGCCCCAACGGCATCCTGCCCCAGATCCCTCGCTGGGCCCGGGTGAGTGGTTGATTCTGGCCCCTTCATCCAGCCCCGGCGTTGTGGTGGCGGTGTTCGCCGCGACGCCCGCCGCAGCGGTCGCGGTGACCATTGGCTTCTTCACCCGCTTCGCCCGGGCCGTGAGACACCGGGGGAGTCCTTCCCGCAGCCAGGCGGGGTCCGTCCAGTGCGCTTACGGGTTGGCAAGCGCCGTGCCGGAATACGTTTGCATGCCGCGCCGGCGAGCGTCTAACATCGCGATCGTGCCGAGGCGACTCGTAGTAGCAACCCGCAGCGGGGTCTGATCCTGACCGACCCCTCGCTGTGGGGTCGTTGCTACGTCGGTCACTTCCTCTGATCTGAGAAGACCGGCACATGACAGTCTCATCCGCTACCAGCGCAGCGCCGCCGCCGTTTGCGGCACATATCGATGCCCCGATGCCCCGCGTGCTGCGCCAGGAGGCCGACGCGATGTCTTTCGAAGCGTTTCACGACGAATATGCGTCCAGCTCGGGGCCGCTGCGGCTGGGGCACTGGCGGTGCACCGACGCCGAGCGTCCGTCCACCCGGCTGGGTCCGCAGGCCCGCAACTACCAGGCCACCCTGGCCGTCGGCGATCGGATCAGCACATCGTCGGCCGCCGCGTCCGGACCCATCGCGGCCCTGACCGCGATGCTCTATGAACGCGGGATCGCGGTCGAAATGATGGCGTTTCACCAGGTTCCGGCCGGCGAGCACACCGCGACGTTCGTCCGCGGTTCCGACGGCGCCCGGTCCCGGTGGGCGATGGGCTGGTCCGAAGACCCGACGCAGTCCGCGCTGCGCGCGGTCGTCGCCTGCGCGAACCGGCTTCTGACCGACGCCTGATCGCCGATCGGCCTAGCGCAGCGGGCGAAGCACGATCGGCCTAGCGCAGCGGGCGAAGCACGATCGGCATGCCGTCCATCGGGACGGGCATGCCGCCGTAGTCCCACTTGGCCTTGTAACCCGGTCGGGGCAGCTCGAGCCGGTACTTGCGCAGCAGCCGATGCATGATCGTCTTGACTTCGAGCTGGCCGAAGACCATGCCGATGCACTTGTGCGCGCCACCGCCGAAGGGCGTGAACGCATACCGGTGCCGCTTGTGTTCGTTGCGCGGCTCGGCGAAGCGGTCCGGATCGAACTCCTCCGGGTCAGTCCAGAACTCCGGCAGCCGGTGGTTCATGCCCGGGTAGGCGATGACGTTGGTGCCCTCGGGTATGTAGTAGCCGAGCAACTCGGTGTCGCGGACGGTTCGACGCATGGCCCACTGCACGGGAGTCACCATCCGGATCGACTCGTTCATCACCAGATCGAGGGTCTCGAGCTTCTCCAGCGCGTCGATGTCGAGCGGGCCATCGCCGAGCCGGTCGGACTCGTCGCGGCAGCGGTTCTGCCACTCGGGGTTCGCGGCCAGGTAGTAGGACATGGTCGTCGCCGTCGAGGTCGAGGTGTCGTGGGCGGCCATCATCAGAAAGATCATGTGGCTGACGATGTCGTCGTCGGAGAACTTGTTGCCGTCCTCGTCCTCGGTCTTGCACAGGACCGTCAGCAGGTCGGAGCCCTCGGCGTTGCGGCGCTCCTTGACGCGCTCCGCGAAATAGCCCTCAAGCAGCCCGCGGGCCTGAAGGCCGCGCCACCAGGTGAACGGCGGCACACCGGTGCGGATGATCGCGTTACCCGCCCTGGTGGTGGTGGTGAACGCCCTGTTCACCTTGGTCACCAAGTCGTGGTCGGAGCCCGGCTCGTGGCCCATGAACACCATCGATGCGATGTCGAGCGTGAGTTCCTTCATCGCCGGGTACAGCAGGAACCGGGCGTCGTTGGACACCCAGTCGTTGGCGATCACCTCGGTCACCACCTGGTCGACCTGCTCGGTGTAACCGGCGAGCCGGGTACGGACGAACGCCTCCTGCATGATCCGCCGGTGGAACATGTGTTCCTCGAAATCCAGCAGCATCAGGCCACGGTGGAAGAACGGGCCGATCACCGGGACCCAACCCTGCTGTGAGTAGTCCTTGTTGCGGTTCGAGTAGATGATCTGCGCGGCGTCCGGACCGAGCGCGGTGACCGCGGGAAGAACAGGGGAATCCGCGAACAGCACCGGGCCGCGCGTCTTGTAGAGGAAGTGAATGTAATCGGGGCCGCCGCGGAACATCTCGATCATGTGGCCGACGATCGGCAGCCCGGCGTCGCCCATCACGGGTTTGAGTGCGCTACCGGCGGGCGGCTCGGCCAACGCGTGCTGCGGCCAGTCGTGAGCCAGCAGCCGCTTCTCGACGATGCTCATCCCGGGGAAGTTCGTGATCGACGGGGTGAACCGACGCTTGGCCTGGTCGAGCAGGTAATCCTTGGTGCTGATGGTCGGCATCTGGACGCTCCTGGAATCACAAGCTGTGGTGGATGTCACCCGAGCATCCATACTGGTATGGTGACTTGACGCGTGTCAAGTTTTGATCTGGCTGGTCGCGATGAAAAGGTTTATTGCCATGACTGCCGAAGCCGCACCACCGGAGATCCGTCGCAGCCGCGGCGACCGGCAGCGAGACGCCATCGTCAGCGCGGTGCGTGAGCTGCTCCAGGAGCGGTCCTTCGCCGACTTGTCCGTCAGCACCATCAGCGAGCGCGCCGGCGTCGCACGGTCCGGCTTCTACTTCTACTTCGATTCGAAATACGCGGTGCTGGCGGTGATCCTCGCCGATGCTGGCGAGCTACTCGACAAGCTGACCCACGACTTCGCCCCGCGGGAGCCGGGAGAGGCACTCGAGGCGTTCGCGAAGCGGATGGTCGGCAGCGCCGCGGCGGTGTACGCCAACAACGACCCGGTGATGTCGGCGTGCGCAGTGGCTCGCAATACCGACGCCCAGATCCGGGAGATGATGGACGACTTCGCCGACGGCATCATCGACAAGATCGTCACGCTCGTCGAACAGGACACCGATGCCCGGCCGATCTCCAAGGATCTGCCCGCGCTGGTGCGGACGCTGGCGGCGACGACGACGATGACGCTGACGCACGACAGCTCGTTCATCGGCCGCGGCGAGGATCCCGCGCGCGCCGTCGAAATCGTGGAGCGGCTGTGGCTGAACGCGCTGTGGGGTGGCGAGTAGTCAGCAGCCACGACGGTATCGTCACCGCCATGGCGCACGAGAGCGGCTTTTCGGGCAAACGTTGTTTCATCACAGGGGCCGCCAGCGGGATCGGCCGGGCCACCGCGCTGAAACTGGCCGCCGACGGCGCCGAGCTGTACCTCACCGACCGCAACGCCGAGGGCCTTGAGAAAACCGTCGCCGACGCGCACGCACTTGGCGGGGTCGTCCGGGCGCACCGTGTCCTTGATATCTCCGACTACGACGAGGTGGCCGCCTTCGCGGCGGACATCCACTCCCGGCACCCGGCGATGGATGTGGTGATGAACATCGCGGGCGTGTCGGCGTGGGGCACGGTCGACCAACTCACGCATCAGCACTGGAAGTCGATGATCGACATCAACCTGATGGGCCCGATTCACGTCATCGAGACATTCCTGCCGCCGATGGTGGCGGCGGGCCGCGGCGGTCATCTGGTGAATGTGTCGTCGGCCGCGGGGCTGGTCGCGCTGCCGTGGCATGCCGCCTACAGCGCAAGCAAGTACGGGCTGCGCGGACTGTCCGAGGTGTTGCGTTTCGATCTGGCCCGTCACCGCATCGGCGTGTCGGTGGTGGTGCCCGGCGCGGTGAAAACACCGCTGGTGCACACGGTTCAGATCGCCGGCGTGGACCGCGACGATCCGCGCGTGCAAAAGTGGACCAACCGATTCAGCGGGCACGCGGTGTCACCCGAGCACGTCGCCGACAGGATCTTCGACGGGGTGCGAAAGAACCGTTTTCTGATCTACACCTCGCCCGACATCCGGGCGCTGTACCTGTTCAAGCGAACGGCGTGGTGGCCGTACAGCGTTGCGATGAAACGGGTCAACGTGTTGTTCACCCGGGTAATGCGCCCTTCGTAAGGCGACGGAGTTGTACCGCGGCGGCCAACGTCCCCAAAAGGTGTCAGGATCTCGGATAGCTTCCGTCAAGGACGCACTAGTACCCGCCCTCGGGAGGGTTGAGCTCAAGTCGAACGCCGAGCAGCCGGATCGGGCGGTCGAGTTCGAAAAGGTTGAGAAGCTCAGTCGCCGTTCGTGTGATGTCGTCGGCATCGATGCTCGGTGCTGCCAGCTTGCGGATCTTGGTGCGGGTGTAGAACGTGTTGGTGCGCACGGTGACCGCTACCCGGGTGACCACGCGGCCCTGCGCCACGATCTCGGTGAGCGTCTGCGCTGCGAGCTCGACTACAGCGGAGTCGATTTCGGCGCGATCGGTCAGGTCGCTCGCGAATGTGATGACGTGGCTGCGCGAGCGTGGCACCCACGGTTCGGCGCTGACGTTACTGTCGCCGCCGCCCTTGGCCAGCAGCAGAATCCACAGCCCTGTCGTCGGGCCGAATGTCGACGTGAGCAGCGTGGCATCGGTGGCGGCGAGGTCTGCGACGGTGGTAATGCCCATGCCGGCGAGCTTATTGGCGGTCTTCGGGCCGACGCCCCACAAGGCGTCGACCTCGCGATCACCCATCACCGCCATCCAGTTCTCGTCGGTGAGTTGATAGATGCCGGCCGGCTTGCCGAAACCGGTGGCGACCTTGGCGCGCTGTTTGTTGTCGCTGATGCCGACCGAACACGACAATTCCGTTGCGCCCGCGATGACTTCGCGGATCTGCTCGGCGAGGGCGATCGGACTGTCGACCTCGGCGCCGACGTAAGCCTCGTCCCAGCCCCACACCTCGACGGGGTGACCGAAATCGCGCAGCGCAGACATCACGCCTTCGGACGCTTCGTCGTAGGCGGCCGTATCGAGGGGCAGGAACGTCGCATCCGGGCACTTGCGGGCCGCGGTGCGCAGCGGCATGCCGGCGTGCACACCGAACTTGCGTGCCGGGTAGGACGCGCAGGTGACCACCTTGCGCGGTTCGTTCGGGTCGCCGTTGCCGCCGACAATGATGGGTAGGCCGGCCAGTTCGGGCCTGCGGCGCACTTCGACCGCGGCCTGAAACTGGTCGAGGTCGACGTGCAGGACCCACCGCTGGATCATCGGCTCGTCGCGTGAGCGCTCATCGTGCTCATCGGCTCTTCGCGCGAGCGCTCATGTGCCGCAGAGCTTGCGCGCCACACTTTCCCACGCGTCGCCGAGCTGTTCGAGCGTCTGGCCGCGCTCGGTCAGCTGGCGATGCACGTAGTCGGTGTCGAGCAGGGTGTGCAGGGCGAACGCCTGAGCATCGAGATCGCCCCCAGTGCCTGCATCTTCCAACAATATGCGAATGTGGCGGTGGTGCAGCATCATTGGCTCGTTGAACCGCATCTGCGGGTCGCGGTTGGCATCCGAGAGCAGCGCGTGATGGGCGTGCACGAACTGCAGCCGGTCGCGACCGTAGGCCAGCAGCCGGTCCAAAGGTGGCGCACCCGGTCCCAGCGGCGGCGGGCCGAACATGAAGGCCAGTTGTTCGGCCTTCTCGTCCTCATCGAGCAACACGATCATCAGGCCGGCCCGGCTGCCGAACCGGCGGAACAGCGTGCCCTTGCCCACGCCGGCGGCGGCGGCGATGTCGTCGGTCGTGACCGCGTCGGCGCCGCGCTCGGCGATGAGCCTGCGAGCGGCCTCGAGGAGCAGCGCTCGGTTTCGCGCTGCGTCGCCCCGCTCCGGTGGTCCAGAATCGGTTACCGGCAGCTCGACCAGCCGGGCGGAGACGCTCACCTTCGCCACCTTAACTCAGTCGGAATAATCCGGACCACGGTCCGGTTGCCGCGTGCAAGGATTGATTAGACCGCCGAAGGGAACGAGGACATGTCGGACATCAAGGTGTTGGTGCTGCTGGGAAGCCTGCGCGCAGCGTCGATCAACCGTCAGCTGGCCGAGGTGGCGGTGGAGACCGCCCCGGAGGGGGTGAGCCTGGAGCTGTTCGACCGGCTGGGGGAACTGCCCTTCTATAACGAGGACATCGACAACGGCGACGTTCCCGAGGCGGTGACCGCGCTGCGAGTCGTGGCCGCGGATGCCGATGCCGCCCTCGTCGTCACCCCTGAGTACAACGGCAGCATCCCTGGCGTGCTGAAGAACGCCATCGACTGGCTGTCGCGGCCCTTCGGCAATAGCGCCCTGAAGGATAAGCCGCTGGCCGTGGTTGGTGCGGCGGGCGGCCGGTACGGCGGCGTATGGGCGCACGACGAGACCCGCAAGTCATTCGGCGTCGCAGGACCGCGAGTGGTCGAGGAACTCAAGCTGTCGCTGCAGATCGCCGCCCTTGACGGCAAGCACCCGCGGGAGAACACCGAGATCACTGAGAACCTTCGTGACATCGTGGGCAAGCTGGCCGCCGAAGTCGCCTAGCTGTTCAGCCGTTGGCCGCCGGGTCCACCGTGATCCGTCGGCGGCTTTGCTGTTATCGCGCCGCGACAAGAAGTAGTCGGACTTCTGTCGGTGGCTGCTGGTAGACCTGTTCGGAGAGCTCGACACACCCAGAATGTGATGCGCGACACGCCGGGTGGGCCGACGGCCAAAAGCTTACGACCAGGGAATTTCAGAAATGTTATTTAGAACATCTGGTATCTCTTCTGATTGTCGGACACCAGGTGTAGTGTTTCGAACACCGACAGACCCCCACGGTTCGGAGGCCGGCCGGAGCCCAGAAATCCGGTGGTGTCGGTTCTCAGACCCACCGGGAACGCGGGCCCGGGCGCCAGGAATTTTGAGGGCCTCCGGGCCGCTGAATTTCAGCGACGAGCACTACCCGACCGGTTGCCAGTCCCCAGTTCGCAGAGGAGCCGTACCGCAGATGACCGTCACCGTGTACACCAAGCCCGCATGCGTGCAGTGCAACGCCACCTACAAGGCGCTGGACAAGCAAGGCATCGACTACGAGAAGGTCGACATCAGCCTCGATAGCGAGGCCCGTGACTTCGTCATGGCGCTCGGGTATCTGCAGGCCCCCGTCGTGGTGGCCGGCAACGATCACTGGTCAGGGTTCCGGCCCGATCGCATCAAGGCGCTTGCCGGGGCGGTCGCGGTTACGGCCTAACGGGGCATCGCGGCGGGTAAGAAGGAGATAACGATGAGCAATCTTGTCTACTTCTCCAGCGTGTCCGAAAACACCCACCGCTTCGTCAAGAAGCTGGGCCTGCCCGCCATCCGGATCCCGCTGCACGGGCGCATCGAGGTCGACGAGCCTTTCGTATTGGTGCTGCCGACCTACGGCGGTGGGCGCGCAACTCCGGACATCAACGACGGTGGCTACGTCCCCAAACAGGTCATCGCGTTCCTGAACAACGAACACAACCGATCGCTGATCCGCGGCGTCATCGCCGCGGGCAACAACAACTTCGGTACCGAATTCGCCTACGCGGGCGATGTCGTGTCCCGCAAGTGCGGCGTGCCGTACCTATATCGCTTCGAACTGATGGGCACCCCCGATGACGTGGAAGCCGTCCGCGTGGGCCTCGCCGACTTCTGGAAGGACCAGACGTGCCACCAACCGTCACAGCTGCAGAGCCTGTAACCTCCGCCGCGCCCGGTGCGCTGCCGGGCGAGACGGATTACCACGCGCTCAACGCGATGCTGAATCTGTACGACGCCGACGGCAAGATTCAGTTCGACAAGGACGTGGCTGCCGCGCATCAGTATTTCCGCGAGCACGTCAACCAGAACACGGTCTTCTTCCACGACGTCGACGAGAAGCTCGACTACCTCCTCAAGGAGAACTACTACGAGCGTGAGGTTCTCGACCAGTACTCGCGTAACTTCGTCAAGAGCCTGATCGACCGGGCCTACGCCAAGAAGTTCCGGTTCCCGACCTTCCTGGGTGCGTTCAAGTACTACACCTCCTACACGCTGAAAACCTTTGACGGCAAGCGCTATCTGGAGCGGTTCGAGGACCGGGTGTGCATGGTGGCACTGACGCTGGCCGCGGGCGACACCATACTGGCCGAAAAGCTGGTCGACGAGATCATCGACGGCCGGTTCCAGCCGGCCACCCCGACGTTTCTGAACTCGGGCAAGAAGCAGCGCGGTGAGCCGGTGAGCTGCTTCCCAGCCGGAACTCCAGTGGATACCCCCGAAGGGCCGAAGGCGATCGAGACTGTGGAGGCGGGTGACCGCGTACTCTCGCACGACGGGTCCTACTCTGTAGTGGAAGCTGTCGTTGAGAACCCGAATTACCACGCTCTGGTATCGATCTCACACTTCGGGCACAAAGAGCCGATCCGATGCACCCCGGAGCATCCGATCCTCGTATGGACGACGCGCGAGGTCGAGACTCTCATCGAGGGCGATGGTGCCGATCCGTTCAATGGATTCGTATGGTTAGCCGCCAAAGACGTTCAGCCCACGGACTTCATCGTGACGGCAGCACCGCTGGAGGGACGCGAGCGGCGCGTTCATGACCTGATGGAGCACGCTGGCCCCGGTGTTCACGAAGAAGTGGACGGACTGATCCGCAAGGTGAACTCCGACTCGAAGCACCGCAGCAAGCAGCGTCACCGGATCGGCTTCGTCTCGGTCAACCGCTATGTCGAGGAGTCATATCATCTCGGCCTCATCCTGGGCTGGTACGTATCTGAAGGTTACGTCTCCAAGCGGTCAGGTTCAGACGGACAAGCGCCTGACGGTATTCACTTCACCCTTGGCGCACATGAGATCGAATACCAGCAAGACTTGGCTGCCGCATTCAAGCAGGTGTTCGCGGCCGACCTCGCCGTGCACGAGAGCGCGTCGGACCACTCGGTTCGCATGGTGTGCAACAGCAGGATCGTATCGTCGCTGATTCTTTCGATGGTTGGAACCGGATATCGCTCGAAGCGGTTGTCCCACGATGTTCTGACGGCCGATGAAGAGTTCCAGCGTGGACTGCTGGCCGGGTTGTTCCGCGGCGACGGGTGCAGCACCACCGGCGGAATGATGCTCGACCTGGTGAATCCGGAATTGGTTGATCAGGTGCAGCAGATCCTCCGCCGTCTAGGGATCATTTCCGTCGTTCGCCAGTACGTCAATCGTGCCGGCAATGTGACTGGTCAGGTATTCGTTCCTGGGTTGCCCGGCACAAATGAAGAGTTCATTTTCGATGTCGGCAAGAACCTGCATAACTACGTGGGCCGGAAGGGGTCGTCGCGCACGACATACCAGGTTGTGCATGGGCGCCATGTGTACGGAATCCGCGAAATGGTGCGTACGCGGGAAATTCCAAAGACGGTGTACAACCTCCACGTCGAGGGCACGCATACATACACGATTCGTGGCACGGTCGTGCACAACTGCTTCCTGCTGCGCATCGAGGACAACATGGAGTCCATCGGTCGCTCCATCAACTCGGCGCTGCAGCTGTCCAAGCGTGGCGGCGGGGTTGCGCTGCTGCTGTCCAACATTCGTGAGCACGGCGCGCCGATCAAAAACATCGAGAACCAGAGCTCGGGCGTCATCCCGATCATGAAGCTGCTGGAGGACTCGTTCTCCTACGCCAACCAGCTGGGTGCGCGCCAGGGTGCGGGCGCGGTGTACCTGCACGCTCACCACCCGGACATCTACCGCTTCCTGGACACCAAGCGGGAGAACGCCGACGAGAAGATCCGGATCAAGACGCTCTCGCTTGGCGTGGTGATTCCGGACATCACGTTCGAGCTGGCCAAGCGCAACGAGGACATGTACCTGTTCTCGCCGTACGACGTCGAACGTGTCTACGGCGTGCCGTTCGCGGACATCTCGGTGACCGAGAAGTACTTCGAGATGGTCGACGACGCCCGGATCCGCAAGACGAAGATCAAGGCGCGCGAGTTCTTCCAGACACTGGCCGAGCTGCAATTCGAGTCCGGCTACCCGTACATCATGTACGAGGACACCGTGAACCGGGCCAACCCGATCGAGGGCAAGATCACGCATTCGAACCTGTGCTCGGAGATCCTGCAGGTGTCCACGCCGTCGGTGTTCAACGAAGATCTGACGTATGCCCAAGTGGGCAAGGACATCTCGTGCAACCTGGGTTCGCTGAACATCGCCAAGACGATGGACTCGCCGGACTTCGCGCAGACCATAGAGGTGGCGATCCGGGGGTTGACGGCCGTCGCCGATCAGACGCACATCTGGTCGGTGCCGTCGATCGAGCAGGGTAACAACGACTCCCACGCGATCGGGCTCGGGCAGATGAACCTGCACGGATACCTGGCGCGAGAGCGGATCCGCTACGGCTCCGAAGAGGGCGTCGACTTCACAAACATCTACTTCTATGCGGTGCTGTATCACGCGCTGCGGGCCTCGAATCGCATAGCGATCGAGCGCGGCACGCACTTCAAGGGATTCGAGAAGTCCAAGTACGCGTCGGGAGAGTTCTTCGGCAAGTACACCGAGCAGGTGTGGGAGCCCAAGACCGAGCGGGTGCGGCAGCTGTTCGCCGATGCCGACATTCGCATTCCGACACAAGAGGATTGGGTCAAGCTCAAGGAGTCGGTGCAGACCCACGGCATCTACAACCAGAATCTGCAGGCGGTGCCTCCGACGGGGTCGATCTCATACATCAACAATTCGACGTCGTCGATCCACCCCGTCGCGTCGAAGATCGAGATCCGCAAGGAAGGCAAGATCGGGCGGGTGTACTACCCGGCGCCGTACCTGACCAACGACAATCTCGAGTACTACGAGGACGCCTACGAGATCGGCTACGAGAAGATCATCGACACGTATGCCGCCGCGACGCAGCACGTGGATCAGGGTTTGTCGCTGACGCTGTTCTTCAAGGACACCGCCACCACGCGCGATGTGAACAAGGCGCAGATCTACGCCTGGCGCAAGGGAATCAAGACGCTGTACTACATCCGGCTGCGCCAGATGGCGCTGGAGGGCACCGAGGTCGAGGGCTGCGTGTCCTGCATGCTGTAGGACCGCGCCGCTCGGCGCCTACTTGTAGGTGTGCTGCGGGCCCTGCGCCTTCTTGTACAGCGCCTTGAGCATCCGGTCGCGGATGATGCCGTTGTCGATGAACTTGATGCCCGTGTTCGCCACCGCCGGGATGCCCGCGAGTTTGTGGAAGTAACGGCCGCGCCGGTACTCCTTGCCCCACGCCGCTTCCATCCGCTGCGCGTAATTGGTGAAGTCGTCGGGCCCGCCGTTCTGCAGCGCCGCGATCGCGCACTCGCCCGCGGCCAGCCCCGACTCCAGCGCCTTGGAGATGCCCGCGCCCGACGCCGGCTTGCCCGCGCCCAGCGAGTCACCCGTAAACAGCACACCGGGCCGCCACGGCGGCCACGCGGTGAAGCCCATCGGCAGCCGCCAGGCCCTGACGCTCTTGTTCTTCTTCAGCTCTTCGATCGGCGGCAGCTCC
>Ga0209526_10002093_pt1 | contig 13423 bp, 14 predicted proteins | sample JacPinW_OM2H0_M1_FD_188566 | JGI IMG/M metagenome (GOLD analysis project Ga0209526, IMG submission 188566) | Forest soil microbial communities from Algoma, Ontario, Canada - Jack Pine, Ontario site 1_JW_OM2H0_M1 (SPAdes) (version 2) | ecosystem: Environmental > Terrestrial > Soil > Boreal... | reverse complement strand
GGGGGCGCGGGGGAAGGGGCAGCGCCTCTTCCGTCGCTCAGCGCCGTAGCGGCGGCAGAGAGTTGGCGAAAGTGCAGACTCTGTCCGCGATAGCGAATGGCGATGTCTCCGGCTTGACTCTCCCGCACCACCACTCGACTGTTGGCCGGCGCCCAGTGACGATTCTGGCGCTCGAGTTGCAGCAGGCGATTTTTGTAACGCACCACCCAGTCTTCACTGAGCACTCGTTCTTACGATGCGACCGAAGTCATGTAGGGCGTGACCGAAGTGTTGGCGTACGGGACTGCCGTGGTCGTGGAGCCGATCAAATGAACAACACCACAGTCTCAGATTTGTATTCAGCACTTCCTATCAAAAAGTGTAACGCAATGCAAACTGGAACGCCCGCGGCCCGCCGGAGCCGAAAAACTTTCCCGCTGTGTCGAGCGGTTGATTGAAACCTGCCGACTGCGTGGTATTCACGGCAAGCTCGGCCCCGGTCACTTCAACAACCTCGCCCGCCTTGGCGATCTTCAGCAAAACATCTAGCGTGAAGGCATGGCCAACTTCGAGGCGAACATCTTTGTCAGCCTTCGCGAACGTCGGACTCTCCACGCGAACCGTATAGTCACCTGGCACCACGTTCGCGAAAGTGTAAAAGCCCTGTGTATCCGAGCTAATCTCGCGGGTGACGCCTGTCCCCTGGTTGAGTAAAGTGACCTTGGCGCTGGCAACGGCTGCGCCTTGGGGATCGGTTACAGTACCGTTGACCGTCGAAGTTGGAAGTTGTGCGGTGGCGGACAGGACGAGAACTGCTATCAGACTCACACCCAGCAGGCAGCGCATGGTTCCTCCTTGGCGGGAGCCGGTCTTAAACTACTCCAGACGGGGGAGAATAATGCTCCCGGCCAATATTGGTCGTCAAGTACTTAACCTGGTTGTTGGTCAGCCATCGCCTCCCATCGCGTCCGAGCTACGGAGAGCTTGTATTTGGCAATATTCAGGTTATTGGTAGCCTTTTGCTGTGTATCCTTCCAGCTTTCTGGCTCGCCCGGATCCCGGATGCGCAGAATTCTGAGATTGGTTTCGGCCTCAGTGACGTAAAGCGAGGCGGCCCCCATATTTTCCGCGACAATCTGATCAATCGAATTGGCACGTTGCGTCGCTAGGCTGAAGTCGGCGGGCAGGATGCCAATCTCATCGGGCAGTTGGGGATGCTTGTCGGAACTGATTCTCTTGAGCCAATCTTCAATCACGTGAATGGCGACCTTAAGCTGTAAGGTCACGGCCGCAATGTCCGCCCGGTGTTGCTGGTCCAGCTGCTTGCGTAAAAGATTAAGGGTGTCCGCGGCAATTTCCGCCTGCCGGTTGAATACGTCTACTTGCGCTCGGCTCGCGTCAGCTTGTCGCTTGGCATGGCCTGCGTAATAGACGTTGATTGCGGCAAGCACCACCACCAGCAACACATTGGCCACGGCGGCATAGGCCATGACCTGGTTGACGCCGAGGCCAAATACTTGTTCTGACATCCCCGGGGCACCGTCCCCGGGCAAGTATAGACCGTGTGCTTGGGGGTGGGCGTTTGCACCAGCTCCGCTATACCGAAGTCATCCCCAAGGACTTCCAGTCCTCAAGGATCTCGCCCCTCGGTCTAATTGCCGGGACGAAAGTGTCGATCCGCTTCACGCCAGATCTTTCGCAGGCTGAGGATGACGTATGAGGCCAGATTTCCAAGCTAACCCACGACCCGGTCATACCCGGTCATTCCCAGTCTCTTGACGAACTATCGGCTTTTCCGCTACGATGACGCTCAAGTTTGCTCTTCGGAGCAGACCTTGGATTTCATGCAGAGTGGCTGAGGGACGAGCCCTGAGAAGCCACGACAACCGGATCGGAAGGAAACTTCTGGTCGTCTGGTGTCAACTCTCGCCCGACACAGGGGGAACATGAGATTCGAGGTGCCGAGTTCCAGCATCTCGTTCCTCTTTTCTCCCTCGGGAAAAGAGGATTTCGCTTTTTAGGGCACTCTGAACGGCTCGTCCCCGGCCACTCCAAGCGAGTGGCTCAATGATCTACGAATTGCGATGTCGAGAGTGCGGAAAAAGGTGGGGAAATCAACCTCGCTCGATCTGCGACGATTGTTTCTCTCCCCTTGAGGTCAGCTACGACTACGACGCGGTACGCGCCACCTTCACCCGCGAGCGAATTGTCGAAGGCCCGCCCAGCATGTGGCGCTACTCTGATTTGCTACCTCTTCCCCAAAATTATCAGCCCACGGTTCCAGCCGGGTTTACCCCACTGCTGGAGGTGCCACGTCTGGCTCGACAGCTAGGCGCGCACCACCTTTTCGTGAAAAACGACGCGGTCTGTCAGCCCTCCCTGAGTTTTAAGGATCGCGTCGTCGCAGTGGCTTTGGCCCAGGCCCGCAGTTTCGGCTTCGATACCGTCGCCTGCTCTTCCACCGGAAACCTGGCCAACTCCGTCGCGGCGCAAGCTGCCCGCAATGGGTTCAAAGCCTGGATCTTCATTCCGGCGGATCTCGAGCCCGCGAAGATTCTGGGTACGCAGGTGTTTGGCGCCAGGTTGGTGCGCATCGCGGGAAGCTACGACCAGGTCAATCGTCTGTGTTCGCAGATCGCCGACCAACGGCGGTGGGGCTTCGTCAACGTGAATCTGCGCCCCTATTACGCCGAAGGCTCAAAAACGGTCGGCTTCGAAATCGCCGAACAACTGGGCTGGCGGTTGCCCGATAACGTCGTGGTTCCGATGGCGGGCGGATCATTGATTGTGAAGATCAAAAAAGCGTTCGATGAACTCACCCGGCTCGGACTGGTTGAACCCCGGCCAGTGAAATTCTTTGGCGCGCAAGCCACCGGCTGCTCTCCGATTTCGACCGCAGTAAAGGCCGGTAACACCGATATCGAGCCGCAGAAGCCCGCGACCATTGCGCGTTCGCTCGCCATAGGAAATCCGGCGGACGGCCACTATGCCATCAAAGTGATCACCCAGACCGGCGGCTGGTCGGAGGATGTTTCCGATCCCGAACTGATCGAGTCCATCCAACGGCTGGCTGAGTCCGAGGGAATCTTCACCGAGACTGCGGGAGGGGTGACCGTGGGCACGGCGCGCAAGCTCTATCGCCAGGGCCGGATCTCAGCCAGCGAGATAACGGTGCTGTGCATCACGGGCAACGGGTTGAAGACCACCGACGCGCTCGCCGGCAAATACGAACTCGAAGAGCCCATTGCCCCCAAGGTCGTCGAATTCGAGAAGTACCTGGAGCGAACGCCGGACGCGGCCGAGCAGAATGTCCCGGAAAGAGAAATTCCGGAAACAGTGGGGGCTTAAATGACCATCACGGTCCAGATTCCGACCGCCTTGCGCCGCCTGACGGCAGGGAATGCGCGAGTCAGCTGCTCGGCTGCCAATCTGGCAGAGCTGTTCGCGGCGCTCGACCAGCAGTTTCCTGATCTCAAGCCCCATTTGCGGGACGAAGCGGGCGAGATCCGCCGCTTCCTGAATGTATACGTTAACGAAGAAGACATCCGCTTCCTGGGTGGGAACCAGTATGCGTTCCAGGATGGGGATGAAGTGCTATTAGTGCCGTCCATCGCCGGGGGCGCGGGAAGCAGGCTCTAACCGCAGAGAACGCTGAATCACCCGACAGAGGGCGCGGAGATCTATTCCCCCTAGGGTGGTCCGGCATCAATCCGCCCACGGTTGCGGCTTGCGGTCCCAGCGGTGATCCTTCAGTTTACGAAGCAGATCGGGATCGAGCGGACCGGCTGCGCTGACCGCGATGTTTTGCCGCACATGATCGGGCTTCCTCATTCCGACGATGATGGTACTGACCACCGGATTAGAGAGGATAAAGCGCAGCGCCATCTGCGGGAGGGTTAGCGAAGCGGGCAGCACTGCCTTCAATTTCCCTACTCTCTCGAGAGTTGGCATGAGGTTCTTCGGACCAAAGTACATGGCGCGCCAATCGTCCTTGGGGAACCGCGTTTCGGGCGTCATCTTCCCCCCCAGGCTGCCTTCGTCAAGCGGCACGCGCGCGATTACGCCAACATTTAGTTGCTGGCAAACGGCAAACAGCTTGTCCTCGGGCGCCTGATCGAAAATGTTGTAGATCACCTGCACCACGTCCACCAGGCCGCTACGCAAGGCCTTGAGCCCATTTTCTGGCTCCCAGCGGTTGAGACTGAGACCGAACGACCGGATGCGTCCGTCCTGCTTGAGCTTCTCGACCGTCTCGCGGAATTCCGTTTCGTCCGCCCAGCTGTCGTCCCAAACGTGAAACTGTAATAGATCGATGGAGTCGGTCCTAAGTTGTTTCCGGATCATGTCGGCGTGTTTCAAAACATGATCCCCGGGAAAGACTTCTTGATACTTGTACGCGGACCTAGCCGGCCACTTGCCATTGAGTGGCGGGATTTTGGAAGCCGCATACAGGCGCTTGCCCGGGTTGCGAGACAAAAGTTCACCCAGAAGGCCATCGCTCTTGCCCTCACCGTATGCCCAGGCGGTGTCGAAGAAGTTGCATCCCAGATCGGTGGCCAACTGCAAAGCCGTGAGAGACTCGCGGTCGTCCGATCCGCTCCAGCCTCCCATACCCCAGAGTCCGTGGGCCATCTCACTGACTGCAAAACCCGTACGGCCGAGTTCGCGATAGTTCATGATTCTCCCCAGGTACCGGAAGGGACTTAGATTGTATTCGCTGCCCGGGCGAAAATAAATTTGTGCGCCGGCCGGAGCTGGTATAAAATATAACTAACTGGTTAATTAAAAGGAAGCCGGGATGAAGGTACTTCTATCCAAACCACGCCTGGGCTCCCGGGGCCGCCCCGAAAAAAGTCGGGCCGCCATTCTGCAGGCGGCGGTGCGCGAATTCTCCCGCGAAGGCGTGGCTGGCGCACGCATTGATGCCATCGCCCGAGCTGCGGGCGTAAACAAGGCTCTGCTGTACTACTACTTCAAAGATAAAGAAACCCTCTACGGCGCGGTTCTGGACCATGTTTTCGGGGGCTTGACCCAGAGCATCCAGGAGGCACTGTCCAGCGACTTGCCTCCGCGGGAGAAGTTGCTGGCCTATGCGGGTGCGCACTTCGACTACATCGCCAGTCATCCTCTTTATCCGAGAATCGCGCAGGGCGAGATGATGCGCGCCGCGCGCGGCGGTGCACCGCAACTGGAGCGCATCGTGAAGCAATACTTCCGTCCGCTATTCCGCAACCTGGCAGCTGTGCTTCGGGAGGGGCAAGCGGCGGGAGAGTTTCGCTCGGTCGATCCCCTGCACTTCATCCCCTCCATGATCGCGATCATTGTCTTTTACTTCACCAACGCCCCCGTCATGCGCATGATGACCGGCGCCGATCCCTTTTCGCCGGAGTTCGTGTCCGCCCGCCGGGCGGCGGTGCTGGATTTCATCTCCGGAGCACTGTTCCGCCCAGCAGCCCAGAGGGGCCTGGAATGAACGCCCGCAATAAGTTCCTGATCATTCTCGCGGTCATTGTCACGGCCTCGGCGATCTATTATCTGGCTTCGACTCCACGCTCTCACGATCTGGTGCTGATCGGCACCGTGGATTCCAATCAGATCATCGTCAGTCCCCAGATTCAGGGCCGGATTGCCAAGTTGCTGGTAGAGGAAGGAACGCAAGTCAAGCAGGGAGATCTGATTGCGGTGCTCGATCCGTCGGAACTGGAGGCCCAGGCGCGAGCCGCCGCCGCCATGATTGACAGCTTGCGTTCGCAAGTGGCTGCCACTCAGGCAACCAGAGAAGCGACTCAAGGTTCGACGTCGAGTAACGTAGTGAATGCCCAGGCGAGATTGCAATCCAGTCGCGCTCAGTTGCTGCAGGCGGAGGCCACCCTGCAACGCACCGAGAGTGACAGCGGCCGCATGATTGAGCTGGCAAAACAAGGAGTCGCCTCCGACCAGGATCGGGTGCAGGCGGAGAGCAATCTGAAAGCGCAGACAGCCACCGTGCAGTCGCTCCAGGACCAGGTGAACGCGGCCCTGGCTGATCTGAATACGGCGCTCGCCAACACCCACCAGGCCCACGCAGCTGCAAGCACGGTCGAATCGACGCGTGGTCAACTGGCTAACGCAGAGGCTCAGCTGCGGGAAGCTGAAGTCCGCTTGGGCTACACCAAGGTTTACGCGCCCGTGAGCGGCACCGTGTCCGTTCGCGCTGCGCGCGAAGGCGAGGTGTTGACCGCAGGCCAGCCAATTGTCACCCTCGTAGATCTGAGTGACACTTGGGTACGAGCCGCCATTCCCGAAACCGAGTCCGACCATATCGGCCTGGGAGACACGTTGCGAATTCGGCTGCCGGGCGGCACCATGAGCTCCGGGAAAGTGTTTTTCAAATCTGCCGAGGCGGACTTCGCTACCCAACGAGATGTCAGCCGGCGCAAGCGCGACATTCGAACCATCGTGCTCAAAGTTCGACTGGACAATCCCAACGGCGCCTATGTGCCCGGGATGACGGCGGAGGTCCTGGTCTCGCCGGAACAACTGAAGGCATCCGCGGCAAACCCGCGCCCGACCGCGGAAAAACGGCAGTGAGTTCAGACTATGGTTGCTGATTGGAAGCCGAACCGCGGGCCGGTTTCAGCCTCTGGCCCAGAGAAGCATGGTTTGTCTGCGACCGCAGCGCAGGCTATCGACGTGGATCATATCGTCAAGCGCTATGGCGACTTCACCGCAGTCGATGACGTTTCTTTCACTGTGCAAGAGGGACAAATCTTTGGTCTGCTGGGCCCAAATGGTGCGGGGAAATCCACGTTGATCCGGATGATGACCACGCTCATTCCTATCAGCGCCGGGACCGCCCGGATCGCGGGACATGACGTACAGAAGGATCCCGATGGCGTCCGCCGGGCGATCGGGGTAATTCCCCAGGCACTCACCAGCGATCTGGACTTGACGGTCGAGGAAAATCTCAACATCTATGCCAAGCTATACGACGTCCCGGCTAAAAAACGAAAGGCCGCGATCGACGAATTGCTACAACTCGTGGACCTGACGAAGTGGCGCTCGGCGCAGACCAAGACGCTGTCCGGCGGCATGCGGCGGCGATTGGAAATCGCCCGCGGGCTGGTGCACAGTCCCCGCATATTTTTCCTGGATGAACCCACCACCGGACTGGATCCGGTCTCGCGGGTGGCGGTGTGGGAAATGCTCACCAGCATCAAAGCCAACCGGCAACTCACCATCCTGCTGACCACTCATTACATGGACGAGGCGGACCGCCTGTGTGACCGCATCGCCATCGTGGACCACGGCAAGCTGGTCGCGCTGGACACACCCCCCGCGCTGAAGGCAAGTGTTCCGGGTTCGAATGTGATCGAGGCGCAATTTGAAAACGCTCCCACCGATTGGGAGCAGCGTCTGCATGGACTCAGCGACGTCACTTCGGTACAGCATCAAGGTGCGGGCATGTACCGGATTCTGACCGGTAACGGTTCGCGGACTACGACGGAACTGGTGGAAGCCGCGGTCCAGGCCGGAGTGGGAGTGAAGTCACTCTCGGTCGAAAACACTAGTTTGGACGATGTATTCGTCCATTACACGGGACGGCAGTTGCGCGACGAACTGGTGAAAGCGCACGCCTTTGTCATGCCGCCCAGGCCGGGGATGCAGCCATGAATCGGATGTTGGCCATCGTCGAACGCGAAATGCGCAAATTCTTCCGCTCCCCGGCACTGATGATGGTGTCGATGATCTTCCCCTTGGTGCAACTCATCGTGCTGGGCAATGCCTTCGGCGGCAAGATACGCGATGCCAGGCTGGGCCTGGTTGACCAGGATGGCGGAACGCAGGCGCTAAAAATCCGTGAGGCTTTTGATTCCGTCCGCGCCAACATGCGGACGTTCGAACCGATTTATTACGCGGATCAGAAGCAGGCAATGCAAGATGTGCGCAACGGAAAGATTGAGGCCGCTGTCATTATTCCTCCCCAATATTCGCGCCGGGTTTACGAGCAGGATCAGCCGCGCATCGCCATGGTTGTGGACAACAGCGACAATTTCATGAGTGCGGCGCTCGAGGAAGAGCTCACCCAGATCACTGGTGCGCTGAACAATCCTAGCGTCCAGCCTCGCCTCCTGCAGCAAACCGTACTGCAAATCGTTGAGCTCTATCCTTATATCGAATACATGAAATTCCTGCTGCCGGGGTCGATCACGCTGGCGATATTCATGTCAGTCATGATTGGCGGCGGCATGCTTTACATCGACGATAAGGCTCGTGGCGTTCATGAAGGGTACCTGGTCACTCCGATCACGAAGACGGAACTCGTTCTCGGACTAAACGCGTCCAGTGCAGTCAAGGCGGTGATGGTGGGGGCAGTGATTACCGTGGTCGGGTCGCTGCTGGCGGGCGTGGGCACGATTTTCAGTTTGTCGACCGTACTAGGTTTGATGGTGATGATTCTGCTGACCGCGGTGGCCTTGAATACCATGATGTTTCTGTTGGTGGTGCGGGTCGAGGATCCGCTCGTGCCCCGCGCGATTTTTGGCATTCTAAATACGCTGTTATTTTTTCCCAGCGGGGCGGTCTATCCCATCCAGGCCTTCCCCTGGTGGCTGCGCGGTATCGCCAAGGTGGACCCGTTCACCTTTGCGGTCCACGGTTTCAAGTCGTTGCTGCTGAAAGAAGCAGGCTTGTCTGCCATCGTGCCGGACATGATTTATCTCTCCCTGTTCGCCATCATTGCATTGAGCATAGCGACGCCATTGTTCAAGAGAACGCTGTAGGAACTTTTGCCTGCCTCCGCCAATCTATTATGCTTATACAGCCATGACTCTGCTGGACGCCGAACAATACGACCCCGCCCGCGACCGCCGCCGGAGGATCAGGATTTCGGGCACCGTAGTCTTGATTCTGGTGCTGGCCGGGATTGGGTGGATGTATCGCAACTGGCCGGAAGAGCGTGCCGTAGGGCGCTTCTTCGCCGCCCTGCAGCAGAAGAATTTCGAGACCGCTTACGGCATCTGGCAACACGATCCCGACTGGAAGCAGCACCGGGAGAAGTATCGCAGCTATCCCCTTAATGATTTTTACCGCGACTGGGGGCCGGGGGGGGAATGGGGTGTCATCCAATCCTACAAGATTCACCGCTCAGCCAGTCCCCAGGGCGGCGGCAGTGGCGTCATTGTGGAAGTAGTGGTCAACGATCGTGCGGAGCACGCCCGCATCTGGGTGCAGAAGTCGGACAAAACCTTGAGCTTCTCCCCGTACTGAGAACTAGAAACCGAGAACCGGTTCGGATCGAGAAAGTTCCTGGTTTCCTGAGCTGCGTTGTTCGCGTACTGGCCGCTATGTCTGCCGGAGCTGCTGCAGCGTCTTGTTCAGAGACGCATCACCGCCCACGTTGAGACAAGTCTTGGTGCGGTCGATCTGGCGCATCAGTCCGCAGAGCACTTTGCCCGGGCCCACTTCCACCCATACCCTTATTCCTTTCCTGGTCAGCCAACGCATGGACTGATCCCATTTCACCGAGCCAGTTACCTGCCGAACCAGAGCGTCCCGGGCGCGGTCCGCGTCTTCGACCAACGCCGCATCGATGTTCGATAGGAGCGGGACACAGGGCTTGTGGAGCGTGAGTGACTGCAAATCCGCAGCCAGCCGATCCTGGGCCGGCTTCATCAATGAACAGTGGAAGGGGGCGCTGACCGACAGCATAATTGCACGCTTGGCACCGCGCTCGCTGGCTATCTTCGTGGCCCGCTCGACTGCCGCCGTATGACCGGAGATTACGATCTGCTCCGACGAATTGATGTTGGCGGGCTCGCAAACCTCGCCTTGGCTGGCATCGGTGCACACCGCAGCCACCTTCTCCTCGTCCATCCCCAAAATCGCCGCCATTGCTCCCACGCCCACCGGGACCGCCTCCTGCATATATTTCCCGCGGTTGCGCACCGTGCGTAGCGCATCCGCAAAGCTCATTGTGCCCGCCGCAACATGCGCCGAGTATTCGCCCAAGCTGTGGCCGGCGACAAAGCTGGGGTGCACACCTTTCTCCTGCAAGACTCGCCAAGCCGCAACCGATGCGGTCAGGATGGCAGGCTGCGTGATCTCCGTCATCCCCAGTTTTTCTTCCGGACCGGCAAAGCACAGTTGCGACAGCTTGTAGCCGAGGGCTTGATCAGCTTCTTCGAAGGTTCGCCGGGCGACTGGATATTTTTCCGACAGTTCTTGGCCCATGCCCACGGCCTGCGATCCCTGGCCGGGAAAAATAAATGCGATGCTTTGCTGGGCAGCCGATGTAGAGGTCATGAGCTCTCTGGGTGGAGCGGCGCTGCGGGCTGCCCATAAACCCTCGAGGCGTGTCAGGGCATGCCTTCAGACATGCCCCAGCATCCGTAATCTCGGTTCCGCCTAGGTGTGGATAGAGACCGGAGGCCGCAAGCCCGCCACTTCCTTCCCAATCTTGTCATTGATATTGCGTTCGGCAAACTCGGCAGCCACGCGCAGGGCATTCTTGATGGCGTTCATATTTGACGAGCCGTGGGTAATGAAACAAACGCCCCTTACGCCGAGCAAGGGCGCACCGCCGTATTCGGTATGGTCCAGCCGCTTTTTGAAATCGGCAAAGGCGCTGCGCGAGAGCAGATATCCCACCTGGCGGGTGATTGTGGTCCGCAAGCTTTCTTTGAGCGTGGCACGCACCAGATTGGCCACCCCCTCTGAGGTCTTCAGCGCCACGTTTCCGACAAAGCCGTCGGCAACGATCACGTCCACCTTGCCGCTATAGATGTCGCGCCCTTCCACGTTGCCTATGAAGTTCAGCGGAAGCTGCTTTAATAGCTGGAAGGCCTCACGGGTTAGTTCATTACCCTTGCTTTCTTCTTCTCCAATGGAGAGCAAGCCCACGCGGGGACGCCGCGTGCCGAACATGCTGCGAAAGTAAATCTCTCCCATAACTGCAAACTGTTCCAGGTTATCGGGCTTGCAATCCACGTTGGCGCCTACGTCGAGCAGGATGGCAGCCGTACCCACGGCGGTTGGAAAAACGGCCGCCAGCGCAGGACGATCCACCCCGGGAATCCCTCCCAGCACCATTTTCGCCGTGGCCATGGCCGCCCCGGTGTTGCCCGCGGTTACAAAGCCGACGGCGCGGCCTTCGCGTACCAGCCTCACGCCTACATGAATAGAGGAATCCCGCTTGGCCCGGACCGCCTGGACCGCCTTATCCTCCATGGTGATAACCTCGCTGGCGTGGACCACTTCAATGGGGAGGCCGGCGGCGGCAGGATAACGGGCCAGTTCGGCCCGCAACGCGCTCTCATTCCCAACCAGTAAGACGCGAACGCCGTGGTGCCGTGCCGCCTGAATCGCGCCTTCGATCTCAGGCTTTGGCGCCCGGTCCGAGCCCATCGCGTCCAAGGCTATGACGCTTGGCATGGAAAGTAGAGGCTAGCTGGCTTCTTTGACTTCCAAGACTTCACGGCCCTTATAGTAACCGCACTTGGGGCAGGCCCGGTGCGGCATCTTGCGCTCGTGACAGTTCGGGCACTCGGACAGCGAGTGGCTCTTGAGTCCGTCGTGAGCGCGCCGAGTGCTGGTGCGCGCTTTGGAGTGTCGCCGTTTCGGGTTTGCCATTAAGATTCCTTTGGTCGTTCTCTTATCTTGTGGATCAGCGATCCAGCTTGCTGCGAATATCTTTTAGCGCCGACCAGCGTGGATCCTCCAGCGGTTCGGCACAAGCGCATTGTTCCGCGTTCAGGTTTTTGCCACAATGCGGGCAAAGGCCCTGGCAGTCATCACGACAGATCGCTTTGAGGGGAAGTGCAAGCAAAACCTGCTCCCGCAGGACGTCTTCCAAGAGCAGATTCTCGCCCTGATAATAGCCGACCTCGGCTTCGGCTACGGTAACCGAAAGTTCTTCCCGTCCTGCGTCAGCGCCCAGGGGGCGATACAACAAGTCGAACTCGCGCGCCACCTTCTGTACCACCGGTTCCAGGCAGCGGGCGCAGGCTAACTCAACCCGGGTCGCCAGGCTTCCATTGAGTCGTATATCCCTTACTATCTTATGTTTGCCGTGCCGTTCCTCGACTATCTGAGCGCGCCCGCTGGTGTAGAGTGTCTCCACCTGCCGCAGCTCTTCTCCCAAATCGAGCACACCCGGGGGAATTTCCTCCTCGAAATCAACGGGACGCAGTTCCAATTCGTGAATTTCGATGAGCATCAGACACCCTCGCCGCGCCCCCACCCCGTACCGCGAAGACCCGCGGAAGCAGGCTCTGAAGAGCAAGTTCTCCAGAAAGCAAAAACCAAGAATAAAGGGCATGGAAAGGGGTGTCAAGGAAGGCCGTCGGGGCGCAGGAGTTCCGCTTCTAGCCGGAAGCGGGTATCGCCTAATTGCTAAGCATGCGGTGTGCAGGGTACGGGAGCGGACGAGGCCGTTAGTTTTCGGGATCCGGTTATCGGTTTTCGGACGAGTCGACCGCCTCCTAGCGGGGAAAGCTGCGGGCTGATTCGGGTCAGAGCCGGGGCTTCCGCGCCGCCCACTTAGGCGCGGCTCCAGCGCCGGCTCAGCTGCTGTCCAGCAGTGCCCTCCAGGGCAGAGGCTCTGGCAAGGTGGCCATTTCGCGCAGCATGATCTCCACGATGTGCCGGATCGTGTCGGTGGGATCCTTGGGTCGTCGGGGACGTTTCAGGCGACGATAAATGAACAGCTGCAGCAAATTGAAGGCCAGCGTCCAAAGCAGCAGCACGGCCATTAAAGCATTCGCCGTGTGGCGAAAAACGTGGCCGAAGTTCCAACGCTGGATCCATTGATTGAAGGCGGTATTCTCGATATGCCAGCGGGCGCGAACGATCTTCAGTGCCGTCCGGCGGGACAGCTTGCGTGCCCGTTGGCCGATAATGGCAAAACACCAAGTGCTCGACGCTTGATCGGATTTCGTCACCTTGGCCCGGATCACCCGGACCTTCCCCTGGTAGGTATCGAGGGTATGGATGTCGTCCACATCCCAGAACTCAACGTGCTCTTTGCTGTCGGGATCATCGTAGATCTCGCCTGGCCCCCGGCCTTGCCATAGGGCGAGCGCTTCCTTGAAAGGCTCATTGTTTTCTTTTTTGAGGACGATGAAGCCGCCATAGCCGTAGGCGTCGAGTTGAGTCATCCAGGGCCCATTGGCGTAGAGGGCGTCCACGACGATGGCATCGATGAAACTTCCGTAGGTCTGGTGCAGGCGATCGAGGAGACGGTAGGCGGCGGTGAGTTCGCCTTCGTGGCCCAGGTGGGCGCGGTCAGTATCGCGGCACGCCTCCTCGTTGAGCACCGGCTCGATGGCCAACACGACGTCCAGGTCGGGACCGAGCAGCAGGGCGACGACATAGCGGTGGTAGAACTGTTCCACATCTTCGACCTGACCATCGGGGCGCTTGACTTTGATTTTGCGCACCAAGCAGTGCGGGCAGTGCCGATCGT
>Ga0209526_10002092_pt1 | contig 13424 bp, 14 predicted proteins | sample JacPinW_OM2H0_M1_FD_188566 | JGI IMG/M metagenome (GOLD analysis project Ga0209526, IMG submission 188566) | Forest soil microbial communities from Algoma, Ontario, Canada - Jack Pine, Ontario site 1_JW_OM2H0_M1 (SPAdes) (version 2) | ecosystem: Environmental > Terrestrial > Soil > Boreal... | reverse complement strand
ATCGTTCAACGCGCAGTTCCGGGTCGAGGTATTTAACGCTCTCAATCACAGCAATTTCAATCCGCCGACGGCCAATCAAGCCATCTTTGATGGCAATGGGGTTATCATTCCTGGGGCTGGGCAGATCACCTCGACGGCAACGACTTCGCGCCAGATCCAGTTTGCGTTGAAGCTTGTCTGGTAGAGCACGGCCCGATTCCGGCAAGGGTGGCGGTGCGTGTAGTCTACTCGGACCGTTGCGCCGCGAACGTCGTCACGATATCGCGGGGGGCGGCCCTGGACCGCGTGCGTCAAGGAATTGACGAAGCGCGAACGCTTGCCAGCTTTCAGCGTCTGCTGGGCAGTTTCATGTGAATTTCAAGTCCAATCGCTAGCGTTCGATCGCAAGTAAGTGACCCGGTTTGTAATTCAGCTCCTGGAGGCACCATTTTCGACATTAAGACGCTCAAGCCCATCTCCACAGTAAACAATACTGGGAAAAACCCGGATTCTATTCTTTACGACCCCGACACAAAGCGCGTCTTCACTTTTAATGGGCGGAGCGCTAACTCGACCGTGATTGACGCAACGACGGGAAAGGTAGTCGGCACCGTGTCGCTCGGCGGCAAACCGGAAACGCCCGTCCTGGACGGCAAGGGCAATATCTTTGTCAACGTCGAAGACAAGAATTTGTGACGGTCTCGTAAGGGGCCGGTGGGGGAGAACCGGGATGAGTGGGGGGCGACCCCGGACAAGACTGGCAACCACTGGTTCGACGCAGCCAGGGGGCTCGAGAGATACATGGGGTCGGCAACTAAACGGAGAAAGTGACGAAGCGGAACCCGCCGCCGGCAACCGGCTCGCGCCGACAGATCCAGGTCGGTTCCGATGGGATCGCCTGGCTCGCTCAGCATATGACGGGCAAGATCATCTGGCTCGGCACCGCGACGCGAGTATTCATGGTTACTATATCTCCCAGGTGAGCACCCTCCTATTTCTGGGATAATCGATGATGTTGGGAGGATGGACCCGGTTACCGGCAAGGTTACCGAATATCTTGTTCCTGCTTTCAGCAATGGGCTTAGGGAGCTTCCTAACGATCACCAGGGGCGGATGTGGCTTGCTACGTCTGGAAACAACACCGTAGGCTATTTCCATTTCACTACATGCTAAATAGAGGAGTTAATGGGCGTCGGATGATAGTGCGGCTGGAAGCACGACAAACTCGCGTCGGCCCGCGAGATTTAGCTGTGCTCCTTTCGGGCTTCATCCTGAGCGGGCGGCTGCTGTCGTGGCGCTGAGTTTGATTCGGCCCGAGTTCATCGGGAAAGCGAGTTCATGAGTATTTCCGAAGGGTCGCAGTTTTTGTGAGCGCCACTGTTAGAAGTCGGGAGGAAGCAATGCATCCGAAGCAAATCTGTTTCCGTTTCTTGATGCGTCCGCTCGTTGTCTTGCTCATGCTCACGGCGGCGGCCACAGCAAATGCGCAGAGTAGTTGGCAACCACGAGCACCATTCCCGGCTCCGCCTCCGGAGCTTCTCGCCGTGGCAGCAGGCGGGAAGCTGTATATGTTTGGCGGTTTGGCGCCCAAGTTCGTGCCCCGCGGTCTGGTATACGAGTACGATCCCGCCACCAATGCGTGGACCGTCAAGAAACCGATGCCGGTGCCGTCTCATCATCTCGCGCTGGCTGAATACAGAGGGAAAATCTATCTCTTCGGAGGTTTTAAGCTGCCAGCATCCGGCGAGATTGCCTGGGACCCGATCGATAATGCCTGGCAATACGACCCGGCAGCCGACCACTGGAAAGCTCTCAAATCTATGCCGTCGAAACGGGGAGCGGCCTCCGCAGCAGTCGTGAATGGGAAGATTTACGTCGTCGGCGGAGCCGCCGTTCATCCCGGCGCGAAGGACTCGCCGCTCATAATGGGCCCGAATGGAACGCCGCACCGCTCAGTCGGTACGGTCGAGGAATATGACATTGCTTCAGACACTTGGCGTGAGCGCAGCCCGATGCCAACTGCGCGAAACCATTTTGTAGTCGGGGCTGTGAACGGGAAAATCTATGCGATCGGCGGGCGCCTCAGTTCTGCCTTCGTCAGCCTCGGGAGTGCCACTGACGTCGTCGAGGAATATGATCCGGCCGCCGACATGTGGGGTGTGCCCAGGGCCAGAATGTCTACCCAACGTGCATCGATGGTCTGGGGCGTTTATCGCGGCCGCGTCTACGTCGTCGGCGGGGAAATGCAGAGCAGCCAAATGACGGCAACCTTCCGTACCGTGGAGGCTTACGAGCCGGAGGCGAATCAGTGGTTCGTTCTCCCCTCGGTGCCGTTGGGGCGCCAACCGGTCGCCGGCGATGTCATCGGCGACACATTTTATGTGCTCAGTGGCGATAATGGAGATCGGCCATTAATTGGGGTAAGAGCATCGAGCGAGCCGTACCCGTTTGACGCGTTGCGCCTCGATAGTTTCAAATGAAGCCTGGTCGTGCGGCCGAGTGTTCGCCAAGGAAAACGCCCAAAGTGTCCGTGGACAGGGTTCTGTGGAGGCCGCAGAGTAGTAGGATTCGCAAGACACGACCGCGCTCTGTAGGTTGTGGAATCGCTAGAATATTCCGTAACTATCCGAGAAATGAGGGGAAGTCGGAGAGTGCAGTGGACGAAAAAAGGGATTCTCTGGGGTGGAACTAGAAAAGCTGTCCGAGGGTTGCGCTCTGGTTTCGGGCCCCTGATCCCCGACTACGCGCGGGCAGCTAGAGCCGCCTTCACACGCTCAGGCGTAAACGGAACCTGGCGCAGCCGAGCGCCAGTGGCGTCAAATATCGCGTTGCCGACCGCGGCCGCGACGACTGTGATCGAAGTCTCGCCTGCGCCGGTTGCCTCTTTGTCGGGCCGGTTGATCAGCACGGTATCAATCGTCGGGACACCGAACCCCAAAGGCAGGGTTTGGTACGTCCGCCAGTCAAACGAAGTTACTCTCTGATCGTCCCAGGTTACCTCTTCCAATAGCGCGCGGCTCACACCTTGGAGGGCTCCTCCTTCGATCTGATTCTTGAGCCCGTCGGGATTCGAGATCGGACCGCTATCGTTACTCGAGACGATTCGCCTCACCGCAACCTTTCCAGAGTCCTGATCGACCTCGACGTCGACAATCATGGCGCAATATCCGTTGCCTCCCTCATAGGCTACACAGCCAAGACCACGGCCCCTCGCGGTTCCTGTCTTACCGATATTTGGTCTGGGTGACGGACGGGCATCCCAGTCCGCCGTTTTGGCCGCCTGCTGGATCACGGCGGTAAGCCGGGGTTCGGTCATGTGACGCAGGCGATACGCGACTGGATCAGCTTTTGCTCGGGTCGCCAGTTCGTCCATGAAGGACTCGTGAGCGAAGGTGTTTTGGAGCCGCTGAGGAGCTCGCAACGGGCCTGTCCAGAATGGCGAAATGACGTTGTGAACCAGCACCCGTTCGCTCTTGATGGTTCCCGTACCTTGGCAGGCGCCGCCAACGCAGCCGGCAACGTAAGACGGGACTCCGTTACTGTTGTTAACGTATGCCGTGGGGTCTGGGGCGGGCGATCTTGGACGGAATGCCTCCGGTTCAAAGCCCACCAGCAAACCAGTGATGATATTTCCGGGAGTGCCGGTGCCCGGTCGGTTCCCCAATGTCGGCACCCAGGCTTCGTGATCCCAGGCCACGATACTGCCATGGGCGTCCAAGCCGGCGCGCTCGTCGATGACGAACGCATTTCCATAATTCTCCCACGCCATCTCGTCCTTGCGTGAGAGTTGCACACGAACTGGTTTGCCGACGGCCTGCGACAGCAGTGCGGCGTCATAGGTAACGGCATCGGCGCCGTTATGTCCATAGCAGCCAGAGCCCCTTCTGAAAATAACGTGCAGATTTTCCGGCTTCATGCCGAGCACCATCGCCGCCGTGCTTCGCATGTACCAGGGACCCTGCGTGGGCGACCACAAGGTGGCTTTATCGCCCTGAACATCGGCGACCGCGCACGAACTCCCGAGCGATCCGTGCATCTGATAGGGGTAATAGTATGTGGCCTTCACGACCGTAGCAGCCTTGGCCAAATTCTGTTCCACATCCTTCGAGTCGACGAACAAAGTGTCCCGGGTGGGCCTCTGATTCCTCAGGTGCTCATAGAAGTCCGCGTGGCTTGGTAGTCCCGTACCCGGAGTCCATGTGACCTTCAGCTTGCCGGCCGCTTGAACTGCTTGCCACGGCTTCTCAGCGACCACACCGACGAAGTTCTTTTTGACGACGACCTTGACAAGGCCGGGCAGTCCCTGAACCGAACTTTCGTCAACACCAACGACAGCGGCGCCCACCGCCGGAGGCCTGATCACCTTGCCGTGCAGCATGCCCGGCAAGCGCACATTATGGACGAACTCGAACTCTCCGGTGACCAAGGCGGCGAGATCCGGACGCGGCACCGGTTTACCGAGCACCGTCCACTCACGCGGATCTTTTCGCTTGGCACTGCTGTCGAGGGTAATGTTGAACTTCTTCCCTCCGACCAATTCGCCGTAAGCCACTCTCTTGATGGGATCGTTCTTCACCATGATCACGCCGTCGGCGGCCCTGAGCTGCTCGACGGGTACGCCGAGGCGATCCGACGCAAGCCGCAAGAGCACTTCTCGAGCTGTTGCCCCGGCCTGGGCTAGATTGCTCCGATTGAAATTGGCAGGATGTGACTGGCTTCCGGAAGTATAACCCTGATCTGGCGTCATCGCCGTGTCGCCAAAAATCAGTTTAACGCGATCAAAAGGCACGCACAGCTCTTCGGCGACTAACTGGGCTTGCGCTGTGCCGATGCCTTGGCCAAGTTCTTCCTTGCCGGTGTAGGCCGTCACGCTTCCGTCAGAGGCAATCGCGATCCACGAGTCAAGCTGATCAGCTGGCGGCGAACCTACGGATGCTCCCTGAAAAACCTGAGCGTAGCCAGTGCCCAGCTCAACTCCGAGTCCCCACACACTGAAGCCGATGATCAGCGCCCCGGACCCTTTCAAGAAATCCCTGCGGGAAAAACCCGCACGTTCCAGTGCCGCCTGCGCGTCTGGGGCCATAGCCGTGTTGTTCTCGCCTGTGGACAATCTGCTCCTTACCGTGCCGTCTCCCGTGCGTATCGCGTGATGGCCCGAAGCATCCGAAAGTTTGTAAAACAACGGCAGAGAACGCCCGACATCGCCTGCTCGATCTCCTGCTCAGTGGCCTTTGGGTTGTTATCAAGGAAAGCCTTCGCGGTCAGGATGACCCCATTCAGGCAAAAACCGCACTGCGTGGCCTGCTCATCGATAAAAGCTTGCTGAATCGGGTGCGGCTTCTCAACGGTTCCCAACCCTTCAAGAGTCGTGACTTCAGATCCTTGCACGGCCTCAACCGGCGTGATACAGGAGCGGATCGCCTTGCCCTTCACGATGACCGTGCAGGCGCCACATTGACCCAGGCCGCAACCGAACTTTGGCCCGCGCAGCGCAAGATCATCGCTGAGAACATACAGCAGTGGAGTAGTCGGGTCCACGTCCAGCACGTGACTGCGACCATTAACCGCCAGGGTAATCGCGCTCATATTCTCTTGCTAAGAGTAGTGCCGGAAATCGCCCGGGTCAAGGACCAGCCTCGAGAAATCAGAGGCCCCGGAAATTCCACCGCTCTCAATCGCTATCTCGCTCTCGCAGCGGTTCGGTGGCAAGCGCGGATCGCCTGGTCGGATCGCTGACTGCCCCGGGGTGTTTCTCGCTTCCAAGATCCCTCGTCGCTGGCACCTTCCCCGGGACGACTCCTGAACGCTCGATTCACTGTCTCTCCTGCATGCTGCCAGAGCGCTGCCGCATCAGAGGTCCTTCGTCAACAGCAACCGTCAAAGCGCGTATGTTTCACCAGCTGTCGGAGGGCCAGCCAGGGTTGCTTTGTGTCCAGCTACTCTAACAAGCCCAGCGCCGCTCCGTGTTGTACAATCTGTGACGAATGACCCAACCAGCAATTCGCGTCGGTACTGCTGCTTTGGCGGTGGGAGGGTGGCCCGACACCTTCGACCCCGACCGGAGGCGGCGCGATGGGCTACATTGAGAAGAACCTTATCCCCGGTGAAGAGGTTCTCTACCAGACTCGCCTGCACTCGGTTGCAGTTTTGTTTCCCATGACCGTTGGGCTGCTGATGAGCGCTTCCGGTCTATTCTGCTTCTACGCGTCCATGACCAGCCGACAGGACACCAACGAGATTTCAAGATTGTGGGCCACATCCGGCATGATTCTCATTGTGCTCGGTGGGGCGACGATAGGCCTCGCCGTCTTGAAGCGAAATGCTACAGAGATGGCCGTGACAAACAGGCGCATCCTTATCAAATCGGGAGTAATATCCCGTCGGACCATTGAACTGCTACTTTCAAGGGTGGAAAGCATCGTGATAACCGAGCCATTTTTCGGAAGAATGTTAGGTTACGGGACCGTGATCGTTCGCGGTACTGGTGGCACTCCCGAGCCGTTCGGGCTGATTGCCCACCCCATGGAGTTCAGGCGTTGTGTTCAAGAGCAGATCGAAGCTCAACGGGTGCGACCTGCGGGGAATGTCACGAGTTGAACCCCCCGGGCGCCTGCCAGGAAGGCTGCATTTAAAACACTGGCACAATCTCGGCTGTGATGTAGACTCTACAGCTTACGCCGATTGAGTATCTCGGTCAGTGTAAGCGGGATGGCCATATCAAGACGGATCTGACAACATTTGCCATGGAGGCCGTGGCCGACTTTCGTACCGTTGGCGCGGTTGCTCCGAGCTCGCGTTACCTCACTCGGGCGATGCTGGGACCACTTGCCCTGGAGAGGGCACGGGTGGTTGTGGAAGTGGGCCCGGGCACCGGGGTCATGACGCAAGCGTTGCTCAACAGGATTCCAATCGACGCTACTCTGCTTGCCTTCGAGATCAATTCCCGTTTTTCACGCTACCTGAGGTCCAATGTCTCTGACTCGCGCTTGGATGTCATCAATGCGAGTGCAGAGATGCTAAAGAAGGAGGTACACCGTCGCGGGTATCAACGTGTCGACGCGGTAGTCTCCTCGCTGGCCTTGGGTTTTATGCCCGAGTGGCAGAGGCATGCCTTCCTGAATGAGCTCGGGAGTCTTCTCGGCGAAGCGGGAGTATTCACTCAATATCAATACCTCCACCGCCTGCAGCTGAAGAACGGACAGGTGCGGAGGTTCGATCTCGTGCAGCTCCTCGAGCGGTATTTCCGCTCCGTGCAGCGGAGGTTCATCTGGCGCAATCTGCCTCCAGCGTTCGTTTTTGCGTGTCGGGGACCGTTGCCCTCTGGAACTAGACGCTTACTGCGATCAAGGGGGCAGCCGCCGGGGCCAAGCTAGCTAGACCGCGGGATACCCGCTGCGACCTGGCTTGCCCCGCGGTTCGTCCCCTCGGGCGTAGCCTGCCTAACTGACCTTCCTTTGATCTACCTATGGTGGTAGTTTCGTCGTCCGAGGTACTCTATGGCGCTAATTTTGGCGCGTACGGGTGTTGGGCGAAGTCTTGCGGCGAATAATCTCGACCAGCTCCTGCGCGGCCGAGGTGAGCGGACGGTCCTGCCGGTACACGAGATAGAGCTTCCTGACGACGCGCATTTGCCGGAGCCGCACGTCGTGCAGGATTCCAGCCTCGACCTCCCGCTCGACGCACATGCGCGGCACAATCGCCACTCCCTTCTGCATCTCGACGAAGAGCTTAATGCTTTCAATGGTCGGCAACTCGATGTCCATCCGCAGCGGAACACGGTGGCGCGCGAACATCTGCATGACGCGCAGCCGGTACGGAGATTCCACGATGTGACCGACAAAGTTTTCATCTCGAAGTTCGCTGATATCTACTTCTCGGCACTTCGCCAGACGATGGCCCGGCCATACAACCAGAGCCAGCGAGTCACGATAAAACTCGATAGTCGCGAGCTCGCGCTCCTCCGGCAGGTAGGAAATCACGCCCATGTCGAGTTGGTGGTTCAGCACTTCGCGCGGCACGTCGCGCGAGAACACGCGATGAACTCGGATGTGAATAGCCGGGTGAAGCTGTCGATAGCGGTCAAGCGCCGGGAGCAGCGCGTGAATCGAGCTCTCGTTGACCCCGAGCGAAACCTGTCCGCGCTCGAGCCCGCGCAGTTCCTTCATGCCTTTGCGGATTTCTTCGCGGAGATTCAGCATGCGGTCGGCGTATTCGAGCAGAAGCGCGCCGGCATCGGTCAGCGTCTTCGCGCCCGAGCCGCGAACGAAGAGCGGTTGCCCTACCCAGTCCGCGAGCTTGCGCATCGAGATGCTGATCGCGGGCTGCGTACGATAGAGCTTCTCGGCGGCACGCGAGAAGCTGCGCTCCCGCACGACGGCCTGAAACACCTGCAACGATGCTAGATCCACGAGACTCCCCCCAGCATGAGGCAGCCCCAGTATATAAGAAAGGCTTATTCTTCATGCAACAATTATAAATTGGACTTGTTGCTTCACTCGCGGTTCACTGATAATAATAAAGGGAGCCGAACCATGGACACCGTGCAAATCTTCGATACGACACTTCGCGATGGGGAGCAATCGCCCGGCTTCTCGATGAACTGCTCCGAGAAGCTCCGGCTTGCCCGCCAAATTGAGGGGCTGGGCGTGGACATCCTCGAGGCCGGCTTCCCCATCGCGTCGCCTGGAGATCTGGAAGCCACCTTGGCCGTGGCCGGCCAGATCAAGAATTGCCGCGTAGCCGCGCTTGCCCGCGCGCGTCAGGAAGACGTCGATGCGGCTCTGCGCGGACTCGAACCGGCTGCAAAGCCCCGTTTGCACCTGTTCCTCGCCACTTCGGACCTTCACCTGAAATACAAGCTGCGGATGACGCGCGGCGAAGCGCTTGAACGCATCGCGGAAATGGTGCGGTTTGGCCGCCAACACTGCGATGAGGTGGAGTTTTCGGCCGAGGATGCGAGTCGTACCGAGATGAAGTACTTGTGTGAGGTGGTTCTGGCAGCGGTGGAATCCGGGGCGACCATCATCAACTTGCCTGACACGGTCGGCTATTCAACGCCGGACGAATACGCGGAGATGTTCCGCGGCGTCCGCGCACATCTGTCCTCGCATCCTAACGTCGTGCTCAGCGCGCACTGCCACGACGACCTCGGCCTGGCCGTGGCGAACTCGCTGGCGGCCATCGAGGCCGGCGTGCGCCAGATTGAGTGCACGATCAACGGCATCGGCGAGCGCGCTGGAAACGCCTCGCTCGAGGAACTGGCCGTGGCCCTGCATGTACGGCAGAACCATTACGGAGTAGCCACCAACCTCCTTCTGGAAAAGCTGTATCCGACCAGCCGGATGCTCTCATCGATCACTGGCGTGTCCGTCACGCCGAACAAGGCTGTTGTGGGTGCGAACGCGTTCGCGCACGAGGCGGGCATCCATCAGGACGGTATCCTGAAAAATCCCCTGACTTATGAGATTATCGTTCCGGAAAAGGTCGGTGTGCCCGCGCGCCGGCTGGTACTGGGCAAGCACTCCGGTCGGAATGCGTTTCGCGCGCGGCTGGCGGAGCTGGGGTACGAAACAACTGACACGGAACTCGCCGAATGTTACCGCATCGCCATCGCGCAGGCTGATGCGGAAAAGGAAGTAACCGACCGCGACTTGATTAGCATCATCCACCGGGTCCGCCGCGGTCAGCCTGCACCGGCGGGCCCCGGGCCGGCCACCACGGCAGCGCGCTGAACGGGGCCTCTCGATGACTGAACTACGAAAAACAATCGCGGTCCTGCCCGGAGATGGAATCGGCCCCGAGGTTACGCGCGCCGCGGTTCAATTGCTCACCGATTGCGCTACCGCCTTCTCCCATAAATTCGAATTCCGCGAACTGCCGTTTGGTGGAGATGCGATCGACCGCTGCGGGGTGCCGCTGCCCGCGGAGACCCTGGCAGGGTGCCGCTCCGCCGATGCTATTTTTCTCGGCGCGATCGGGGGGCCCCAGTGGGATTCGTTGCCTCTCTCCAAGCGCCCGGAAACGGGGCTGCTCGGTCTGCGTAAGGAGCTCGATCTTTACATCAATCTTCGGCCCATTCGTCTGCGGCCTGCGCTGCGCGGAATTTCACCACTACGGCCCGAGCGGTTGGTGGACTGCGACTTCGAAATCATTCGTGAGCTGGCGGGAGATATTTATTTCGGCGAGCACGAATTGCAGGGTGAGAACAGCAAAGCCCGGGCCCGCGACGTCGCCGAATACACCGCCGCGGAGGTCGAGCGCGTCGCTCGTTACGCTTTCGGGCGCGCCTCGGCCCGTAACCGGCGTCTGACCAGCGTGGACAAGGCCAACGTTCTGGCCACGTCGAGGCTTTGGCGCCAGACGGTCACGGCAGTTTCGCGCGAATATTCCGGCGTCACGCTCGATCATCTCTACGTCGACAACGCCGCAATGCAGATCCTGCTTCGCCCGTCGCAGTTTGACGTAATGCTCACGTCGAATCTTTTCGGCGATATACTGAGCGACGAAGCCGCTGCCTTGGCAGGTTCTATCGGATTGATTCCGTCGATGAGCCGCGGGCGGGCGGACCGGCCAGCGCTCTACGAGCCGATCCATGGCTCGGCGCCAACGCTAGCGGGAAAAGACGTCGCCTGCCCACTGGGGGCGATTCTTTCCGCAAGCCTGATGCTGCGGGAATCGTTCGGCCTGGAGATTGAAGCCCAATGGATCGAGACAGCGGTCGACCGTGTGCTCGAACACGGATATCGCACATCCGACATCGCCGAGCCGGGTGGACGAGTTGTCCGTGGCTCCGAACTCACCGAGCAAATCCGCAGTGAGTTGCACGATGTACTGGTCCACCAGGAGCGCTACGGCTGGGGCGTGTGACCACTTTTCGCCTTCCTGGATGCAAATCCTAAATTTTCTTGAGGACCAGGCAACCCGCAATGATGTCGTGGAGCGCTTGCTTCCTTTCCGTGAAGCCCGCCATGATGTACCCGATAAATAGGGGCACGAGACCCGTGACGATTTTAGCGAACAGCCGACCACTGGCACGTCCGAAGCTAATCCGACAGCCTTGCATGTCGGTGACGATCAGGCCGAGCGCGATCTTCCCCAGTGTGCCCTGGTAAGCAGAGCTCTCCATGCAAGCGTAGTAGAGCCACGCCAGCACGAACATGGCCACCATGGAAAACATGATCACGAAAGCGAACATGAGAGGAAAAACCGGATTCTCCCGGTTCACTTGCAGGGTCAAGTCTCGAAAAAATCCCACCCCCAAGATGGCCACCGGAATCAGGAAGAGGATTCCAATCACGGCGCCATACACCGCGCTATCGATCAAGTAGGCAATGAGGCGCAGCCAAAAACCTGCGTACGGATAATAGAGGGGTGGAGGAATCGGAGCAACTGGCGGGGCGGGCGCCGTCACCAGCAGAGGAGCAACGATCGGAGAAGCAACAGCAGTCGCAGTGGGAGGCAGCGTAGCACCTTCGGGCGCGAGCGCCGGCGGTTGAGTCACCGGCTCCCCGCACATCCTGCAGAAGGCTGCGCCTTCGGCGATCGAAGTCCCACAGTTCGTGCAGAACATTTTGTCGCTCCTTCTGTCTCCGGTCCCCGGCCCCTCTACACTTTGCGGGTCACAAGGCACGCTGCCAGGATGTCGTGCAAGGCCTGCTTTCTCTGAGTGAAGCCCGCCATGATAAATCCGACCAGGAGAGTCAACCACGAAATGATTTTCCCGAAATGGCGGCCCGACGCTCGGCCGAAGCTCACACGGCGGCCTTCGAGATCAGTAACCATGAGCCCCAGCGCTTTCTTACCCAGTGTCGCCTGCCACGAGGAGCTTTCCAACAGCGCCCAATACAGCCAGCTCGCCATCGCAACCAGCAGCTGCATCGCTACGATCTGCCGGTTTGGGCTGGTGTAGAACGTCCAGGGATTGTCGGCAGAAATCCCGGCGCGAGCCATCAGGGGCATCAAGATCACAGTTCCGACTACGAAGCCGAGCAGGATCGAGTCGATGATGTAGGCCGCGAGTCGCAGCCAGAAACCGGCAAATTTGACCGGGGCGCGTGGACGCAGCTCACCGGTTTCGGGAGAACTGCTGGGTTGGCTCGCAGATGAATTTGTCATTGGTTGGCCGCACACTCGAGAATGCCGTGACATCGGTTGCTACCGTCCCCGGACATTCCAGTGGCGCCCTTCGAGACCTATCTTACGCGTTCTTTAACACCAGCAGCCGGCGATCATGTCATGCAGGGCCTGCCTATCCTTTGTAAGCCCGTCATGATGTAACCGATCAGCAGGGTGAAATTTGAGATGGACTTGGCGAAATAGCGGCCAGTGGCACGGCCAAAGCCGAGACCTGCCCCGCCATGTCGGTGACGTAGAGGCCCAGCACCTTTTTTTCGAGCGCCCTCTGCCGTGATGCGTGATGAATGTACCATTAGAGCAACGTAGAAGCAGAGCCCGCCGAAGGCCATCCATTGGAAAACTCTGATGGTGCTCCGCACCTTCGCCCTCGTGTCGGGTCGGGCCAGGCCGGTGATGGAGACGCCGAAAACTCCATCCAGGAGACCGAAGAGGGTGAAGATGGCCACAGACAACAGGATCACGTCGAGCAAGGGCGCGCCGAAACGGTAGCCTATCGACGGCTGTTCGCACGAGCCACAAGACGAGGTCCGCTCTGGCTTCCTTTCCTCCCCACCTAGGACAGATCATGACATCGACCTTTCCGGACGACCTAGCTCGACGGCCGGAAGCTCAACTCGGTGCGCATCCTACCGGACTCAAAACCGATGGGTCAACGAATTTTGTGACACGCATCTTGTGAAGCAGACCGAGACCCTGCACACGCACAAGGGATTGATCGGGCGCGAGCCGAAGCCGAGGTCGTCAGTTCCGGCGGCCAGTGTCGGCTCGACGAAATCATGACAGGAACCTGCAATTTAGGAGCGCCAATGGAGAGTCACGGGGCCAGAAAATGGATGGCGCATTGGCTCTCCCGTGCGCCGCGATGCAAGATACGCGGCCTTCAACTCGAAGTACCACCGCGCTTGACGGTCGGCATCATCGACCAGCATCATGCGGTCTTCATACTCGAGCCCAATCGCCTGCTTCTTGATCACCTCCGTGTCTTGGCGGATGAACCTCGGTCCTAGCACGCGGATGATGAACGAGACAATCGGAAAGTACGGAACAATATTCCATGCGGCGCAGAAATCCAGCCGGCAGTGACCGGTCCGGATGGGCGTGACCGTCGTGCGGCTCGTCAACCAGTAGCGGCCCGCGCGGATCTGCTCGAAGCGCTGGTTCGGGAGAACAAAATCGATCGTCGTCGTGCCGGGCTCGCCGGCGATCAGCTTCAGGAGTTTGTACGGCGCGCTGTTGGCCGAAGGCGTGTGAGGGCTCATACGAAAACCGTTGGGAATCGGCTCGAACTGCTTCGACTCGTCGCGGATACT
>Ga0209526_10002091_pt1 | contig 13427 bp, 10 predicted proteins | sample JacPinW_OM2H0_M1_FD_188566 | JGI IMG/M metagenome (GOLD analysis project Ga0209526, IMG submission 188566) | Forest soil microbial communities from Algoma, Ontario, Canada - Jack Pine, Ontario site 1_JW_OM2H0_M1 (SPAdes) (version 2) | ecosystem: Environmental > Terrestrial > Soil > Boreal... | reverse complement strand
CGAGGGACCGGTGGCAGATATGGGGTTTGACGTCATCGCCCTTGCACCAAAGGAGGTTCGCGAGATTGCGCCGCAGCTCAGGGTTGAGGTGAGCCCGGTAATTCCGGAAAGAGGCGGTGACACTTTCCTGGTGATCGACGATGGTAACGAAATCTGCTTCAATTTGAATGATGCTCTACACGCGGCGCCTAAATCCATTCAGGAGCAGATTACGAACGATTTGACCAGGCGCTATGGCACGGCGGATTACGTCTTTTGTGGATATGGAACCGCTTCACATTTCCCGAATTGCTTCCGCATTCCGGGCAAGGACGATTATGCTACCGCCGCGCGGCGGCAAGGCCATTTCAACGCAGCATGGGCTGCGATCGTCGCGAAGCTGCAGCCGCGCTTTGCATTTCCGTTTGCAGCAGACGTTGCCATCCTCGATCATGATTTGCTCTGGACGAATGAGCCAGTCCACAACGTAGACCGGCCGACGCACCGATTCCGCGCAATGCATCCGGCTAGCCCTACCAACGTGTTCGATATAGCACCTGGTTTTACTATCGATACCGGAACGGTTACGCGGGAAATCCTGTTCGAGAAGGTAAAGGCAGACGAAATCTCTCTGGTTAGAGCAGACGATATTCTAAAAGCAAACACCGTCAAACCACCAACACGCAGCGAGGTCGGCGGTTTGGCGGATGCTCTGAGGCAGCATACGCGCCACTGTGCCGCCTACTTGCGAGAGTTCAAGGGTGATTATCGCTTCCTGATCGTGCTAAAGGCGACAGACACCGGTATTCAGATAATAAAGTCTGGAAAATCTATCGATGTATTTTTGACAGATGAGCCCATCGATCGATCGACATATGATTTAGTCTTCACGACGCGGTATTCGTATCTTCGGCGTGCCGTTTTGACTGAATACGGACATGAGATCATCTTCGTCGGCTCAGGTGGGCTGTGGGAATACCGCAACCGCGCCATAGCCGAAACCAATCTCCACCGTGAGCTCGCTATTCTCCTCCGAAAAATCGATACGCCGCCCCGAAGCCGGTTCGGTGACCAGCCGGCGTGGCTCTTCCATGGAAAGCGCCTGATAAAGGCGCTTTTGACCAAGAGTTCGGAGAATGATCTCTACGATTTGAGCGCTTGGACCGTCTTCAAGATCTGAAACGAATGGCGCGAGGCTATCTTAAGTGGCAACTGGGACCATCTCGCATGTCCATCAAAGCTGACGTGGTCAACGCATTATGGTGGACCGCGGCCGGTCGGCTCGCTGGCCAGCTGGGCAGTTGGGCAATCACTATCTACGTCATCAGGATTTTGCAGCCCGCCGATTACGGGCTGATGAGCATGGCGACTGTTCTGATGGGTTTCGCGATGCTTCTAAACGAGCTTGGCGTGATCCCGGCCTTGATCCAATCGCGGCGGGTAGATGACCAATTGATCAGGCAACTGTTTGGCTTCGTTATAATCTCGAACATGCTGACGTTTTGCTTGCTATTCATCATAGCGCCTGGCCTATCCACCTTTTTCGGTGAACCGAGGCTCACGGCGGTCGCCCGCGTGCTCGCCGTCACCATGTTAATTGGAAGCGTATCGGCTGTACCCACAGCGTTGTTGGAGCGCGATCTTCAGTTCAGAGGCATCTCGCTACTCGAGTTCTTGTACATGATCCTTGGCAGCGGGACAACGCTCGTCTTGGCGATCGAGGGGTTTGGCGTATGGTCTCTGGTTCTCAGCAGCATTGTAGCAACAACGGCCAAAACCATTGGGATTTTCGTCGTCAGTGGATTTCGGCTGCTTCCCCTCTTTCGAGTGGCGGGACTCAAGTCGATATTTGTTTTTGGAGCCAACATCACAGGTCAGCGAATTCTTTGGTATGTTAATATGTCGGCAGATGTCGTGCTGGTGGGCAAGCTGCTGGGCGATCAGGCGCTTGGCATCTACTCGGTTGCGTTCCAACTGGCAACATTACCGGTATCCAAGACCTTCGGCACGATCAATCGCGTTGCATTTCCAGCGTATGCACAGCTTCAGAGTGTCAGCAGACAAGCGGCGGATTACTTCGTCACCAGCGTCAGGCTATCCTGGTTGGTGCTCTGCCCCATTCTCTGGGGCATGTCGAGCGTTTCCCACGAGTTTGTCGAAGTGTTTATGGGCCGGAACTGGGAGGATGCGGGGGTTGTGCTGATGCTTGTACCCCTGATCGTACCTTTTCGCGTAATATTTTTGCTGATGAGTCCATTCACCGACGGGCTCGGCCGCCCAGACATCGGATTGCGCAACCTGTTGACGTCCATAACGCTGATCCCGCTCGCGATCCTGGCCGGCACCTCTTGGGGACTGACCGGCGTTTGCGTCGCTCTGATCATCGCTTCGATCTTGGCACTCCTGATCAACCTTCGTCGTAGCTTGGGGTTACTCGAACTTCGCCCCGAAGCGTTATTCAACGCGGTAGCTCCGGCCGCGATCGCGGCCGCGGTGATGTATGCCTCCGTCTGGCTGGTGAAGGGGTTCGTTTTTGCCGATGCGGCGGCCGGCTGGCGTCTATGCGGCGCGATTGCGTCTGGCGTAATCGTTTACACCGGGATGACGTTTATGATAAATCGTAGTGCCGTCGACCAACTTCTGAGCTTGTTACGGGTACGAGCATGATCGGCTCGACGGCGGCGGGCGGCGCTTTGCATGGTTTCGTCAGAGACCTAGGACCCGATCACTCAGCGACTGTCATCACCACCGTCCGACGCCACGGAATCGATTCCTCTTTGAGCGGGTACAGCCGTTGTATTAGCTGTTTGATCTGCTAGTCGGCAACCTCGAATGCTGCACTACGGACAAAGGACCTCGTCGAGCGGTCGCTCCGCCCCCCTTTGGTTGCCGAACGGGCGCCTCGCCCTCCTCTGCACTTGAAGCTTCCCAGAAATAGCGCTTTAGTTTAGCGTATAACTGACAACATAAGAGCTCCGAGATTCAAGCATGAAGGTCTCCTTCAGACGGAACGTGACATTTCCTCAGTTAGCCTGGATCGCAGAAGTTGATCGAGCGAACCAAATTGTGAGCGCCCATTTTGGCGACAGTGTTGAATGCGGCCGCGACTTTATCGTGGCGGGAGTGTGGAACGGACCGTTCGGTACCGGCGACTTTGCGACTACAGACTGCTTTTTCGGGACCGGCTTCGTCGTACGCGAGGACTGCGTGATCTTCGTACCGAGCGGCGGAATTATAGATCCTATCTATTATTCTGAGAGTCGCGCCCGCCTAGTCGCGACAAATTCGTTGCCGTTGCTTCTCGCGGCAATCGACGATCAACTCGACCCGCAATTCGCATACTATGATCGGATTACTGATTCGATTCAAGCCGGCATCGATGCCTATGAGCAATCTATTCCAACTGAGAGAGGACAAGTACTTTGGGTGTTCTTCAGAAACTTAAAAGTAATGAGCGCACGCATCGAACAGACAGATAAGAGGCGCCCTCCGGCTTTTCGTGACTACGCTTCGTATCTTCGGTACCTGACCGCGAATTACGCAAACATCTATGATAATATACGCGATCCCAATCGACGCCACCGACTGGACATCGTGTCAACGCAGTCGCGCGGCTATGATACGACCGCCGTGAACACCATCGCCTCGAAATACGAGATAGATAATGTGTTCACCGTCGCCGAAGCGAAGGAGAACGGAGCTTTCGTCGGGACTACGGCGCCGTCACTAGGCATCGACGACGGGAGCAACATTTGCGAGGCGCTTGGACTAAAGGCGACACGTCTCGATAGACATGTTTTCACGCGTTCGTTCTCCGACGAGTACCTGTTCTATTCGGCAGCCCATCAGGCGCTCGGCGCAGGACTCTTAGGGATGAAATCCCATTTGAGGCGCGTTTCAGTTATGTTGACGGGCTTAAAGGGCGACGTTGTTTGGGCTACTGATAAGTATTATGGTTCGCGTCCCGAGTTGTTAATGGGCTGTCAGGAAGATAGGAAAGCCGCATATCCGGGAGGGACGGCGGTTTGTCCGGAGCTACTCACCGACGATTTGCGTGGTCCGGATACGTGGCTCCAAGGACTGTCAGAACTTTGCCTCGAATGGGGGTTGATTCAGTTCGCCCCTGCATTCATTGGCAGCCGGAATCGGCCGGACATCTTTCGCATTACGATGAGCGAGGAGATGGAGCCGTGGCGGCTCGGCAACGAGTACGACCGGCCAATCGCCCGACGCATTGCGGAGGAGATTGGCGGAATCCCAAGGAATTATTTCGGTTACCATAAAATGGCGATTGCCACGGAATTCCCGTGGCCGCCGGTGCCGATCGGATCGAAGCTCCGCCGTGAATATTTTCGTTTTTTACGAGAACATCACATTACGTCTCTGTTCTGGAGTTTTGCGTATCGATTGGTACACCGCATCAACGCGCGCGTTGTCTTTCATACACCTCACCGATACAGATATATCTATTATATCAGGCGCCTTTTATCGAAGCTCGTCCGCCGAAATATAGAAATCCCAATCCTCTATCGCCACCTCAACGGCCGCTTGTACTGTTTCTGCGCTAACAAGCGCGCCAAAGAATATGCAAAAGTACTACGCGGCGCTGGGTTTGGGGGCCAAAACCCATGCATTACCGGGGCGCCGGGAAGCGAGATCATCTCCTCACAAACGGCCCCATGACCCGTCTAATCCCGAACTTTCGCAGAGGGAACATGATTTTTCGTGACGATTGCTGCGCAGGCGCGAGTGGCATGCATCATGGCCGAACTGATCGTCGATCGAAACGCAATCTATCAGTGTCTGAGCTTAATGCGAACACGATGGACGGCCCCTCGCTTGGCTTCGTCGGGGATCTGTGCCTGAGCCTGGACGTCATCAACACCGTTCGACGGCATGGACACGAATTCCTCTTCGAACGGGTACGGCCGTTATACCAGCAGTTTGATCTCGTAGTCGGTAACCTCGAATGCTGCATCACCGACAATGGCCCCCCGGAGCCACCCCTTCGTCCCCCGTTGAGCACGCCGACTGATGTCGCCGAAGCCTTGAATTCCTCGGGCATAGGCGTTTTCGGACTTGCCAACAATCACATAATGGATTTCGGTGCCGACGGCCTTCGCTCGACGACGGACTATTTGGACAAATGCGGCGCGCGGTATTTCGGGGCCGGAATGACCTTGCAGCAGGCTGAAGCCCCTCTCCATATCGAGGTCGCCGGCACGCGCCTGGCCTTGCTCGGCGCCTCCGAATTCACCGCCTCCTGGGCGTCAGCGCGCCGTCCAGGCGCTGCGCCGCTCAGCGAGCGGCGCCTCTTGCGCCGGATTGCCGAGGCCAAAGACGACTCTGATCTCGTGATCGTGCTGCTTCATGCCGACTTAGAATTCGTCAGGCATCCCGCCCCTTGGCGTCAGCGCCTTTCGCGTCGCCTGATAGAGCAAGGCGCCGCCATCGTCATTCAGCACCACCCGCATGTATGCCAGGGGCTCGAGCGATACGGGGGCGGGGTGATCGCCTATTCGCTTGGCAATCACCTCTTTCAAGTCAGCGGCCTCGAATATCTCGATCACCACGGGACTGACAACAGTATTCTCCTCCAGGTTGATATCGCCCACTCCGGTGGCCGTCGCACTATCAGCGCTACCGCGCATCATTTGCGTATCGATGCGACCCACAGGCCCGTCCCTTGCGAGCCCGGCACGGCCGATCGCCAACACCAGCAGCTAGATGAGCTCAGCGGCGAACTCTTGGATCCGCGCATGGTGCGGGCGGCGTGGCGAGCCACGTGCCGGCAGCAGTTCTATGACTACATCTTCGGCAGTTATTATGCGCTGCGCAAAAGGGGTCTCGCCGCGATGGTAAATCACAATATCGCAATCCTTCAAACTCCGGAGCACCGCCGGTGGATTTACGGGTTGTTGTCCGCCGGATTTCTATAAACCCGAAAACCAGGATCGACGCCCAATCACGCTCACCAAGCAAGGTATATTCCATCGGTAGCGACCTCGCTCGCTAGCATCCGCCGGCGGCGAATCCGATTTAGCCGCCTAGCGTTTCGAAGATTTCTTCTCGCGCGTAGATCTGACTCCTCGTTAGCCCTAGATATCGAGCTACAGCGCACTCTCTATTGATACCTCCAGAACAGGGATATATTTTCATGCTGTCCGATCTCGCTTCTTGTTTTTCGACAACGGCGAGCGCGACCGGGTTGCCCGCCAGGAGATCCCACTTTGTCGCTCTTTACACGCCTTAAACGCCACGGCTTTCTCGGCCTGTTGCATCTTTTTCGGGTGAATCTCGCCCACTACACGCCATCAGCAGTCAAGCGGCCGTTAAAACGCGCACTGGGTAGAAATATGCCCGCGCTCTACAACTATTTTTGGCAACGCAGTAATCCGACTGAGCGAATCGCGATCCATGGATTTGTCGATGCCGCGCCAGGCGGCCACGAGGAGGAACGTCGGGCCATAGTCAAATCGATAACCGAAGTCCACAAATGGGTTGAGTGCGGACACCTTCAGGCCGAAATTCTCGAAGTACTCGCAAGCATACTCAATTTTCCTGCCGATACCGCTGGCGTTGTCGTTGAGGCTGGCACCTTCAAAGGTGGAAGCGCAGCGAAATTAAGCTGGGCGTGCGCTTGTCGGGGCCGTCGCCTGGTTATTTTCGATTCTTTCGAGGGACTGCCAGACAATGCTGAACCTCATGATCGCACCATTTTTGGTGAGAAAGCGAACTTTACGAAGGGAGCGTATGAAGGCTCACTGGAAGTGGTAAAAGGTAATATTCACAAATATGGCAGAATCGAAACTTGCGAGTTTGTGAAGGGATGGTTTGAGGATACCATGCCGACTCTAGCGACCCCGGTGATCGCCGCTTATGTCGATGTTGATTTGGCCAGTTCGACTCGCGCCTGTATGAAATATTTGTTCCCCCATCTAGTTCGAGGCGGTGTTATCTTTTCTCAGGATGGACATCTGCCTCTGGTGATTAATGTATTGGCTGACGATGACTTTTGGCAGGATGAGGTCGGCGTCACACGCCCACGGATGGTTGGTCTCGGCTCTTGTAAGCTCGTGCAAATATGGAAAGACTGAGGTTCCGAGTAATAGCTGTATATTGAAGGGTACGTCACTTAATGAAATGCCGATCGAGAAACTCGTTCGTCTCGCGCTGGACAGGGAATTCGGGAATTGTGTGGTCTTCGATCCAGTCCAGAAACTCGCTGAAACGCATGAGCGTCTGCGGGGCCCAGCTCCATCGATTCGCGAGCTCCCGCAAGCCAAGAGCGGACATTGCCTTGAAGATGTTTAGGCTTCGATTGAATCCGGGCAGGTACGCTCCTGCATCGCGCCGCATCCATAGGTGGCGCGCCTCGAACTGCGACCGCGCCCGGACCTCAGATGTCAGATCGATGACGTAATCAGCCGGCACTTTCGTTCGAGTTGATGGTAGGGCGGCCGCCTCGGGGTTCATTGCTTTCAGGCATTCGTTCTGCATCCATGCATCGAAGTAGTGCTTCGGCTCCAGTGACAGCGACTGAATGAAAAAGGGATAGTAGATGTAGGGAAGACAAGGCGTATGGCCGAAAACATAAAAGAGCGCAAACCAGCTGCCGATAGAACGCCGCGTGTGATTGAGAAGAAAATAATAGGTGAGCCGATGGGGTGAATTCGGGTACCGGGCTAATTCTTCGCGGACTCTCTCGAACAACGGCGCCGATACCAGCCTTGGAGCGATAGGGCTTCGCCTGTTGCCGCATAAGAGCCGCGCGGCGTAATCAATGTCTCCGAAGCGCTGGACGAGTTCAGGATACATCCGGAAATAGTGGCCGTTTACGGTGACATCGGCGACGATCCCGTCATACATGAGCGCACCTTTGGGGACCCGACGAAGCATCGGCAAGACCCAGTCGTGTTCGGCTGTTTCATGGCCAAGCCAGTAATTTTTCAGTATGCTGTCGTTATAGGCCTCCTGATTGCTCGCCAGCGGCACGCGGAGAAGCGGCACGCCGAGCAATTCGCATACCGCCTTGGCGAGGAGCACGTCCTTATCGGTGTCATCCTTGCCGCAGGCTTCCTGCGTCACGCAGGTGATTGGAATGTCGAGGCGATGCGCGGCGACGGCGAGCCGCCGAGAATCCTGGCCGCCGCTCAACATCACGAACTTGCGCCTGTCAGCGGACTGCGTCAGTTTCATCGCTTCAATTAGCAGTTCGTTATTCTGGTCGATATAGGTCTGCCTATCAGTCAGCGCGGGAACCTCAGGCTCCCAGATGTTAATGCTGTCGACCCGGTCCGCAGTCATTCGGAATTTGCGGCCCCAACGCAGTCGATTGATTTCTCTCACTACCGTCTTATCACCGAGGATGTCACCTAGTATCAGGCTTTCCTCCCAAGCATCAAGGTTGGGGGTCACGGTGCTGAGCTGATACTTCAGCAGAGTCAAAGAGGAGGAAAATCGGAAGATCCCGTTCTCCCACGCGTAATACACCGGGCTATAACCGAGCCTGTCAGCACCGACGTCAATCGCGCCAGTCCCTTTTTCGAAGAGAATGTACGTGTAAAAACCAAATGCCCGGTCGAGGAGCCCCGGATTATGCAATAATTGACAATTCGTCGCGTCAAATATGATCCCCTGATAGACCAAACGTCGACGATCATTTTCCAGCACCGTAACCGCATTTGAGTTGTGTAGTTTAAAAAATGAGAAGTCGCGGATACTAGTCGGATCGAAATGTAGCGAGCGCTGCCAACTTCCCATCAGATGCATAGCCGACCTATTTCTTACAAAATGCGAGGGTGGACCAGGGATTCGACCGCCACCACGGGTGCCATCAAACGAAAATCGACACTCCGGGCCGGTTCGCCTCCAAAACAGCATGATGGGAACCTCATGAAGATCCGCCGGCGATGTCCGAGGTTGAGGATCTGCAACTGAGTGGCGATACAGCCGCTGCTCCGCCCCCTGCCCACGACGGCATATTGACAATATTGCAATAATATGGTACGCTGCGAACGTCTTAACCAATGGGGCATGATTAACCAATGGGGCATGACATGACGCATACTGGATTTCAGATGGCTGGCATCTGCCGATTTGACCCGGGAGAAGACTATAAGTTGGGTCCCTGCCTGTATTTCGCCTGCATTAGCAGGAGGGCGCAGGTGCCCCACTCGCGTAATCGGCGAAACGAACACGCGCGGCATTTCGGGCCTCCACGGCTGCTATTTCCCACTGAAGGACTGCCTCGACGGCGGCGGCTTGCGACCGAGGAAATAGGGGGAGCCCCACATCAGGTAGGCCACCGAGTAGCGGGCGATCACAACATCCAGATACTTGATCCAGAATAGCGCCCACTTCCCGCAATAGACATTTGCCGCGTACAGCACCTCGCTGTTGAAGGAAAACAGAATTGCCAGGAAGCGGATCAGCAGGTCGCAAAAGGTCGAGGCGGGGCCACGCTGCGAGCCGCTGCTGATTCGCTCAAACCGAGAGCACAGGCATTCCAGGCCGGGCACGCTGAACCGGAAAAAGTCCACCGGATCTTCCGTATAGAAAAAGATGAACGGTACGTTGACATAGAAGATCCCGCCGGGCCGCAACACCCGAAACACCTCGTCGACAGCCTTCTGCGGTGACGGGATGTGCTGCAGAACGCTGACGAGGAAGACGCAATCCGCCGACTCCGAGGCTAGTTGAGGCATGTGCTGCGCGTCGGCCACGATATCGACGCCCGGCCCCGGCTGGATATCGGTACAGATGATCGTGGCGCCCTGCGGCGGGCCACCGAAATATGCCGCGCGCGCATCCTTGGCGCCGATATCATAGATAATCGGGTCCGGTGGCAGCAGATCGTAGGGCGATGGCCTGACCACGCAGGACGCGAAGTTCGTCGAAGGGGGCGGTGGCAGGCGTTGATAAATTCCGCGCAAGAACCGCCAAAGATCCATCTTTTCCTGCCTGTGAAGGTCGAAAGGCGCTCCGCGCCCGAGGCTAATCCCGGATGGCGGCCGAAAGGGCATGCTCCTCGTTGTAAATTCGCTGCTAAAAAGCGAAGTAGCGGAAAAAGTCGGGGCGGGCCCCGAGCGCGGCTGGTATGAGCAGCCGGTCCGACGGTTCCTGGTGCATGCGAGGCGGAGATCCCGGGTGCCATCCGTCAGAAGTTGTTCCCTAGAGGCCGCCCAAGCAACGCGGGTATCGTCGCGAGACTACGAGCCGGCTCTACAACTTCTTTAGCAACGACGCGCCTTGCCGCGTCCAGGATGAAGATAATGCACCAATATTCGTCGAAATAGGCCATCGAATTAAATGACCCGCCAGTCCAAAAACCAACTAATGCGCCTTGGCCCATTCTTCCGAGCAGGTTAGCCCAGGCTAGGTCCGGTCGGCCGCGCGCATGCCGCACGAGCGAAGAGCAGCTGAGCCACGAATACCCGCCGATCATTACGAAGAGCGCGAGACCAACCCAGCCGTGCTCGGAAAGAGTTTCGAACCAGATGCTGTGCGCGGCGCGAGGGGCAGTCAATCTGCGCAAGTTGGTACCCGCCAGCATTGCGTTGGTGATATCTGGCGAGTATGTCACCCAGAAACCACCGCCCATGATGGGATGCACTTCGGCAATTCGCAGCGAGATATTCCAGAAATCGATGCGATCCCTCGCAGAGCCGTCGGATTCGTAAGTTTCTATCGTCGCCATTCGGTCGAACCAGTGCTGGGGCACGAAACTGTAAACGAAGAATCCGACCGCGAGAATGAGAACCCCAGTCGCAAATTTCGCGCGTGATCTGAGCCACAGCAACGCCCCCATTCCGCACAGGGCGAGCAAGGCACCGCGTGAATAAGTGAAGATTACCGCCAGGCTGACGAGGAAACCCATGACCATCAAGCCGCGGCGGAGATGTGGATTGACCGCAAGATGCCATTGGTAGAACAGCAAAGGCAAAATCATGACCAGGGCGATTCCGAACTCGTTATTGCCTGCCGTCACGCCCGCCTCCGGCCCGTGGATGCCAACGGTTCCGCCGCCGCCGTGCAGGATGAACGAGAGCGCGCCCTTCACCCCCCAGAAGCCGATCGACAGCACCACCACCCAGACCAGCTGATTGACGCGCTCACGGGTCGTCGTCAGCGCGTATCCGACGAGACCCATGAGCAGGACCTTGTGGACGAACACCCATCGGTCCCAGACAACCTCGGCGGGAGCCAAGGCAAAACACGAGGTGATCGTCATCCACAACGAAAAGAGCAGCGTCAACACCACCAACGGCGTAAGGGGAAGCCGCTTCTTTTCAGTGGACGATAACATCCACGAAATGCCGGTCAGGACGACTATGATGTAGGCTAGGTAGAGATCACCGAGGGCGCCCCAGGTCATGGTATGAAAATTGCCTAAGGAAAAAGCGTACCAGAGAAGCACGCCGTAGAACGGGGACACGAAAATAAGCGCCAGACCGGTTAGGAATATGAGCAGAAAAAGTACAGCTCGCATGATTTGTCCTAACGCTCGCAACAGGCGCTGCGCACCCGGCGGGATTGCAGCAGCTGTCGATGTTTGCGAGCGACGGTTCGCGATGCAGCCGATAGGCCGATCCGGCATAGACCGCCGAGGAACCTGCAGCAGGAAGCGAGCAGAAAGGCCCTACCCCAGGGGTGTTCGGGGAAAGGGCCCAAATTCCCGGGGGTCGGGCGCGGCTCGCTCCGACCCATTCTGACCAGCACGTCGTCGCCGGTTAAGCGTCCCATCACGGCCCCGGCGCTTTGGTTGGCCGTTTCGGCTCGCGGTCCTGGCGTTTGTCCAATCCGAGCGGACCCGCGTGAGTTTGCGCGGTGCTCTCACCGCTGCCGCGATGCGGACGAAAGCGCCGCCGCAACATCGAGAGGAATCGTCCCTCCCGCAATGCGCGGACGATGTCCATAAAGCCGGTTACCTCGGCCTCGAACTCGATATCCGAAACGGGGTGGCCGTCGACGAGCCGATGCAGCATGAACCGCGGCGTGTCGACGTAATTTAGCCCAGGCTCGATCGTGGTCGCGCTCCTCACACCCAATGCGGCTAGCCATTCTCCCTGATGCTCAGCGTAAACCCCGCTCGGATAACAGAAGTGGTTAAGAGCGTGCGAAACCGTTCGCTGGAGGAATTTGCGATTTTCAACGATCTCCCGTTCAACCTCCTCCTTGTCGTCGAGCGGCCATTGATGGCGGTGGGAATGGAGCTGAATATCGACGCCAGCGTCGGCGAGCTGACGGAGTTGGCATTCATCCACGACCTGGAATAGCTGTTGTTTTTCGATCTCGTCAAAGGGGACAGCGAGCGCCTCCGCCGTCTCCTTCAGAAACTTCAGGCGATCGGCCGGAGCCAGTGAGCTGCCGAGCTCCTGCGCCAGCGCCTCGGCCTTCTCCGCCTCCGTCTCCAGCCGGAAAGTCCCCAGCCCGCCGGGCAGAGTTACGCTTCGCGCCTTGGTGCGCCAGAATAAATAGGACAATGTCACGGTAAAGACCGGCATCTGATGCTGGATGTAGTATGTCGGGACGTATAGGGTTACTGGAACCTCTAGCTGCCTTATTATCGGCAAGGCCACGGAATAGACGCCCTGCCAGGCATCATCCATCGTAATGACAGTGGCGCAGGGCGGCAGCCGATCCCGATCGAGCGCCTCGAGCGCCGCGCTCAACCGCAATATGGGAAAACCCTTGCGCCGTAAATGCGCAATCCGGCGAAGAAACAACTCCTTTCGGATGAATAACCTGCTTCTGAACTTGTGCTCCTCTGCGACCGCGAAGCCGTGGTAACAAATGATGCGCAGGCCATCGCGAGTGATATATCGCGCAATGTGGAACAACCCGAACAGCTTTATGACAGTCAGCGCAAATCGCACGATACCGGTCGTGCTTGGGATCTTGCGCGCGAACAGGCCGAGACCATACGCCACCCCAAACCGAGTCAAGTCGTCCATCCGAGCCTCATTGTCGCCCGCACAAGACTTCCCCCACGAATCCAAATGCGCGATCCGGATGATGAAATAGCATAACCCTAGCCTATGCGCCAATGAGATCAGAAGAGAGTTAAGAATAGATGCATCCCCTTCCGGAGCCGTTCGTACCGAGCACGCGAGTAAGCGGCAACGCAATGCCCTAGGCAAAGTGAGGGTCAAGCTTACGACCCATTTCTGTGGACGCAGCAGCACAAAGCTGATACCTCCTACCCCGTAACCCGGCGCCTGCCGGATGACAAAATGCTGGATTTGCAGCACTGCGAGCGTAATGATGCGGACGTGCCCTAGCAAGGCCGACGGGTCGCTGCGAGCCCTGCCCCGTATGTGGGGCTCAAGAGGACATTGGGAATTGTCCGCCAGCGCGTGGGTTCGGGGAGCCTTGCTCGTCTTGCTCATGGGCATCGTTAGCATTGTCGAAGTGAATTTTGTCGGCGACACAACGATATATTCATT
>Ga0209526_10002090_pt1 | contig 13428 bp, 10 predicted proteins | sample JacPinW_OM2H0_M1_FD_188566 | JGI IMG/M metagenome (GOLD analysis project Ga0209526, IMG submission 188566) | Forest soil microbial communities from Algoma, Ontario, Canada - Jack Pine, Ontario site 1_JW_OM2H0_M1 (SPAdes) (version 2) | ecosystem: Environmental > Terrestrial > Soil > Boreal... | reverse complement strand
CCGGCTTCGGGAAATGGTCAGATTGGCGGCTGCAACTGGTCTTCCTGCAGGCAATGACTATGTGCTGATTGGACGGCGGGCGGCGCTCTCGCTGCCGTTCGAGCAAATCGCCCACGATTTTCGGCGCGCGCTGGAGCGGCTGCGAGTTAACAGATGAATGACCAAAAGAACACAATTCTCGCCATCGTGCTCTCCGCGCTCGTCTTGATCGGATGGCAGATCTTCTTCGGGCTTCCGCAGATCGAAAAACAGAAACAGACCCAGCAGCAGGCGCAGGAACGCGCCCAGCCGCCCGTGAGCACTCCGGCGCCGCAGACCGGCGCCCCATCGCAGCCACCGCAAACACCCGCGGCGCCGGCGCAAACCATGACGCGCGAGCAGGCACTCGCCGCCTCTGCCCGCGTGCGCATCGACACGCCGAGCGTCTCGGGCTCGATCGCGCTCAAGAGCGGGCGCATCGATGATCTCTCGCTGATCAAATATCGCGAAACCGTCGATCCGAGCTCGCCGCCGATCGTGCTTCTTTCTCCTTCCGGGAGCCCGGCGCCATTTTATTCCGAGTTCGGATGGACGACGGCGGCGGGTACGAACCTCAAGCTGCCGGGCCCCGATACGGTCTGGCAGCAACAGGGAAGCGGCCCGCTCTCCGTCAGTCATCCGGTCACGCTCGCTTGGGATAACGGCGAAGGACTCGAATTTCGCCGCACAATTACGGTCGATGACAAATATCTGTTCACGGTGAGCGACCAGGTGATGAACAAGAGCGACTCGCCCGTGACGCTTTTTCCCTATGCACTTATTTCGCGTCATGGCACGCCGCCGACGCTCGGCTATTACATCCTGTTCGAAGGCATGATCGGGATGCTCGGCGACAGGCTGCAGGAAAAGAGCTATTCCGACATGGAGAAAGAGAAGGAAATCTCCTTCTCATCCACGAATGCCTGGCTCGGCTTCACCGACAAATATTGGGCGGCAACGCTCATCCCGGCGCCGGCGGCCAAGGTTCAAGCGCAGTTTTCCGCGTTCCAGAATGGCATCAAGCGCTACCAGACCTATTACAGCCTTGATCCCGTTACCGTCGGCCCCACGGGAACCGGGACTGTCGCTGCGCGGCTGTTCGCGGGCGCCAAGGAAGTCTCGATCGTCGACGGCTACAACCAGCAACTCGGCCTGAACAAATTCGACCTGCTCATCGATTGGGGCTGGTTCTATTTCATCACCAAGCCGATGTTCTTCGCGCTCGACTGGATCTATCGCCTCGTCGGCAATTTCGGCATCGCGATCCTGATCATCACCGTCCTCATCAAGATCATCTTCTTCCCGCTGGCCAACAAGTCCTATGCCTCCATGGCCAAGATGAAGGCGGTCCAGCCGGAAATGATGGCGATTCGCGAGCGCTATGCCGACGACAAGATGAAGCAGCAGCAGGCGATGATGGAGCTCTACAAGAAGGAGAAGGTCAATCCGGTCGCGGGCTGCCTGCCCATGCTGATCCAGGTTCCGGTCTTCTTTTCACTCTACAAGGTGCTGTTCACCACCATCGATCTGCGGCACGCGCCGTTCTTCGGCTGGATCAAGGATCTCTCGGCGCCCGATCCGCTCACCGTATTCAATCTGTTCGGACTGATCCCGTGGGACCCGACCGTCGTTCCCATCATCGGTCCGTTCCTGCATCTCGGCCCATGGCCGCTCATCATGGGGCTGACCATGTGGTGTCAGATGAAGCTCAATCCGCCGCCGCCCGATCCGGCCCAGAAGATGATCTTCGATTACATGCCGGTCATCTTCACTTTCATGCTGGCGAATTTCTCCGCCGGTCTTGTGATCTATTGGGCCTGGAACAATACGCTCTCCGTCCTTCAGCAGAGCGTGATCATGCACAAACACGGCGCCAAGATCGAGCTCATCGACAACCTCAAGGGCCTCTTCGCCAAGAAAAAGAAAGCGTGAGGTCGTAATTTCTCAGGGCGGATTAGCGAAGCGTAATCCGCCGATTGCAGGTCGGGCTTGCCCGACCTGCGCACTACATGTTGCGCAACCCGGGCAGGGTTGCGCCGGTGGGTTACGGCGCTCAAGGCGCCTAACCCGGCCTACCGATACGGGGCGGGATGCGATCATCCTTCACGCATGCCGAGATGGCAGCAGGACGCAGGCTGTTCGCAGGCGAATGGCGGTTCGCGGGCGCGGCTGCATCCATGGGTTCGCTCCCGCCCATGCACGGCATTGAAGTTGCCTTTGCGGGGCGTTCCAACGTCGGCAAGTCGAGCCTCATCAACGCGCTCACCGGACGGCACGCGCTTGCGCGCATCTCGCACACGCCCGGACGAACGCAGGAGCTGATCTTTTTTTCCGGGCCCTCTCATCTCACCATGGTGGACATGCCGGGCTATGGTTACGCCGCGGCGGCCAAGGCCAAGGTCAAGGCATGGACCGCGCTGATCCACGCCTTCCTCAAAGGTCGCGCGAATCTCGCGCGGGTTTACCTCCTCATTGACGCGCGTCATGGGCTCAAGGCGACGGACGAACCCGTGCTCGAACTCCTCGACCAGACCGGCGTCAACTATCAGGTTGTTCTGACCAAGGGCGACGACGTCAAAGACCCCGCCCCATGCCTCGCCGCAATGCGTGCCGCGATCGCACAACATCCGGCAGCCCATCCCGAACTCATGCTTACCTCGGCGCGAACCGGCGCCGGATTACCCGAGCTGCGCGCGGCCATCGCGCGCCTCCTGCGCGAACGCGCTGCGACGTCGTAAGGTTGGCTCAGCGCTTGCGGGACCCATACTCAAGGCGAAGCGTTGGGTCTCGCGAAGAGCTCCACCGAACCTACCACGCGCAGCGCGGCGACGCAGAGACCTCCTGTTATACAACCACTTTCGCCAAGCGCGGCTGGCCGCTACAACACGCCGCCTCATGCTTAAACCGATCGTTTTGGAAAATCACGAATGACCGTTTCTCCCCACGATATCGCGCACGTGCTCTCGGAAGCGCTGCCGCACATGCAGCGCTACGACGAGGAGATCGTGGTCGTGAAATACGGTGGACACGCAATGGGGGAGGATGATCTCGCAAAAAGCTTTGCCCGCGACATCGTGCTTCTGGAGCAGACTGCGATCAATCCGGTGGTCGTTCACGGCGGCGGGCCACAAATCGGAGACATGCTGTCCCGGCTCGGCATCAAATCGCAGTTTGCAAACGGACTACGCATCACCGATGCCGCCACCATCGAAATCGTCGAGATGGTGCTCGCTGGCTTGATCAACAAACGCATCGTCGGCTTCATCAACGAGGCAGGCGGCAAAGCCATCGGCCTGTGCGGCAAGGACGGCAACATGGTGCTTGCGCGCAAGGCAAGCGGCAGCATGATTGATCCGGATTCACAAATAGAAAAAATCATTGATCTCGGTTTCGTCGGCGAGCCCGAGAGCGTCGACATCACGGTGCTCAGCCAGATTCTCGGGCGCGACCTCATCCCCGTGCTCGCCCCGCTTGCCACTTCGAAGGAGGGCGTGACCTATAACGTCAATTCCGATACCTTCGCGGGTGCGATTGCCGGCGCGTTGAAGGCCAAACGGCTCCTGCTGTTGACCGACGTTCCAGGCGTGCTGGACCAATCGAAGAATCTGATCAAACAACTCTCTTCCGACGAGGCGCGCCGGCTCATCGCGGACGGCACCATCTCCGCCGGCATGATCCCCAAGGTCGAGACCTGCATCTACGCGCTCGAGGCGGGGGTCGAGGGCGTGGTCATTCTCGACGGCAAGGTTCCCCATGCCGTGCTGCTCGAGCTTCTAACCGACCATGGCGCCGGCACGCTCATGACGCGCTGACAAGACCCGCGCTGCGCAGGGCATCCTTTTTGTAAGACGCAGCGGTGCGACAGGGGCATACCTCCTCCTGAACGGGCCCTGAAAGGGGCAGGAATCCGCGTTTGCCGCACGATTGTGCGATACGCGATGGCCGCGCCTTCACGGCGCCCGCAGCATGAACAAGCGTACAGCATTAGCCTTAACTCTGCGCCGGCATGCGCCGCACTTGCACCTGCGGAAGAAAACAATCAATTTTAATAAAATTGGGCGGGGGCGGTTTTGGAGCGTGTCATGACGCATTCCGCCACGCGCGTCGTCCCCATCCTGTTGTGCGCGGCCTTTGCCGCTCCGGCGGCGGCTCAGCGTGGAATGGGAGGGCATGCGGGACACGCAATCGCCATTGCCCCTCCCCCGCGTGTCGCGCCGCAACTATCCCTGCCGCGCGCCGCACCACAGATTTCAGCGCCGCATGTGATGCCGCGGGTGATGGCGCCGCAAATTTCGGTGCCGCGGGTCGCAGTTCCGCAGGTTGCTCCGCGCGTATCACCGCACATCGGCGCGCAGCAGTTCGCACAGCCATCAACACCCGGCGTCGTCCAGCGCGCGCCGCGAGCCTTCGCAGCACCGGTTGAGCGGGCGCAGCAATTCACGTCCCGCCGCCCTGAAGCGGGCACAAGCACTCCGGCGCCGCACGGCATTCCGGCACTGCAACATCACTCCGGCATGCCCGGCGTACAGGAGCGCACCTTCAGCGGGCCGAGCCAGCTGTCCCAGGCACCACGGATTAGCGCGTCCTTATCAAATCGCGTGCTCCGCAATCCGGCATTTGCGAGGCACGCGACCGCGGCCAATCTCCAACTCCGCGCGCTCGCGCACACAACATTCCAAGGCCGCTTCAATGCGCGCTTCGCCGAATGGGGCCGGCATCACCATCATCGGCACTTTGTCGCCCCGGTCGTCATCGGTTTTGTCGGACCGCTGTTCTGGCCATATGCTGAGGACGACTTCTTCAATTACACCTATTACCCCTACGCCTATGACTCGTTCTGGCCCTACGCTTACGGCGATCTCTACGACGAGATGTTGGGCGGCTACGCCTACGGCGTGGGTACTGCCTATGCTGCGGTCGGGCCCGCGCAGGCAAACCGCGCCCCGCTGCCGGCGGCGGCATCGGATCCATGCAACGGCGACGCGTCGGGACTAAAGAATTGGCCAATCTCTACCATCGCGCAGACAATCGGCCCTGATGCTGCGCAGCGCGCGCTGCTCGAAGAGCTCAAAAATGCGACGGCCCAGGCGCTCGCTGCCCTCAGGGCGTCTTGTCCGGCCGATCTGCCGAGCACGTCCACGGGCCGGATCGAAGCCATGCGGGTGCGGACCTCAGCCATGTTAGCGGCCGTGCACCTCGTGCGTCCGGCGTTCGCGGCTTTTTATGACTCTCTCAATGACGAGCAGAAGGCGCGCTTCAACGCGCTCGGCTTCGGCGATCAGGAGGAGGCGCAAACGCGCAATGAGCTCGCACAGATCTGCGCCGACCGGTCTTTCCATGCCGCCGGCGTGCCAATGGAGCGCATCGAACGCGCGGTTCGCCCGAATGATGCTCAGCGCGCCGCGTTCAATGAGCTGCAGGATGCAACGGCGCGAGCCACCGATCTCCTCCAATCGGATTGCCCGAGCTATCGCCCGCTCACTCCGGTCGCCCGCCTCGACACGATAGAGCAAAGGCTCGATGCCGTGCTGCGCGCCGTCACCACCGTCCAGCCGGCACTGCAGAAATTCTACGCCACGTTGAGCGACGAGCAAAAGGAGCGGTTCAATCGACTCTCGTAGGCCATGGCGAATGGCGAATAGTGAGTAGCGAATAGCGGTTTATCTATTCGTTATTCGCTACTCACTATTCGCTCATTCTGCGGCAATCCGCACCTCGGGCGCGGCCGAGCGCACATCGGCATCGACGTCCTCCTCGAACTTGATGAAGTTCTTCTGGAACATGCCGACGAGTTTGCGCGCGGTCTCATCGAAGGCCGCTTTGTCCTTCCAGGTTTTCATGGGATACAGCAAATGCGGCTCGATGCCAGGCACCGAGCTTGGCACCTCGAACCCGAAATAGGGATCGGTGCGGAAGCGCACGTTCTTGAGCGAGCCGTCGAGCGCGCCGGTGACCAGGGCGCGCGTCGCCTTGATGGGCATGCGCCGGCCGACGCCATAGATGCCGCCGGTCCACCCGCTGTTCACCAGCCAGCAATCGACCTTGTGTCTGGAGATATAATCGCGCAGCACAGCGCCGTATTCCGCCGGCGGACGGGGCAGGAAAGGCGCGCCGAAGCAGGTTGAGAATTCGGGCTCGACGCCGACCAGCCCCTTCTCCGTGCCGGCGACTTTGGCGGTATAGCCGGAAAGAAAATGATACATGGCTTGGGCCGGCGTGAGCTTTGCAATCGGCGGGATTACGCCGAACGCGTCGGCGGTCAAAAAGATAATGTTGCTCGGATGCCCGGCGCGCCCGCTGCGCGAGGCGCGCGGCATGAAATCTAGCGGGTAGGCCGCGCGGGTATTCTCGGTCCGGGACTCATCGTCGAAATTCGGAACGCGCGTTCTCGGATCAAACACCACATTTTCGAGCACCGTTCCGAACCGGTTGGTCGCGGCGTAGATATCGGGCTCCGCCTCCCGCGAAAGCTTGATGCATTTTGCGTAGCAGCCACCCTCGAAGTTGAACACGCCATCGGGTCCCCAGCCGTGCTCGTCATCCCCGATCAGGATGCGATCGGGATCGGCTGAGAGCGTCGTCTTGCCCGTGCCGGAGAGCCCGAAGAAGAGCGCAACATCGCCATCCTTGCCTACATTGGCGGAGCAATGCATCGGCATCACGCCGTGCGCCGGAAGATAGAAGTTGAGCGTGGTGAATACTGATTTTTTGATCTCGCCCGCATAGGACGAGTTGCCGATCAGAATGATCCTCTTACTGAAATCGATGGCAATGACCGTCTCGCTGCGCACTCCATGCCGCTTCGGGTCAGCCTTGAAAGAGGGCAGATCGACGATGGTGAGCTCGGGAATAAAGCCTGCAAGCTCCGAGCGCTCGGGCCTGATCAAGAGCTGGCGAATGAACAGAGAGTGCCAGGCAAGCTCCGTGAACACGCGCACCTTGATGCGGTAAGTCGGATCCGCGCCGCCGTAAAGATCCTGTGCAAAGAGCGTCTTGCCGCGCGCATGGGCAAGAAAGTCCTTCAGCAGCTGCTCGAAGTTCGACGGGGTGATCTTGCGGTTGCCGTCCCACCACACCGAACCTTCGGTCAGGTCATCGATGACGGTGTGCTTGTCCTTGGGGGAGCGCCCGGTATGGACGCCCGTCTCGGCGCAAAGCGCCCCTCCTTCGACAATAGTGGCCTCGCGGGCAGCGACCGCATGCTCGTAGAGCACAGGCGCGGTATGATTCCAGTGCACGGCGCCAAGACCGGTGAAGCCGAATTTGTCGGCCCCGCAGCCGCCGTTCCTCAGGCCGGTTTCCTGCACGATTTCCTCCACAAAAGCCCGGCTCCCGGCCGGACATACGCCCTGGTCTTATAGCTTGGATCGGAAGACAAAGTTCCCTGGGGCAGAAAGCTATAGTAAGGAAGAGAGACCCTGCCAAGGCGCAACGCAAAGTCAGAGTTTACGTCCCTTCCGCGCAAGTACCGGCGCTGCCTTCGAAAAAGACGCAAGACTTCAAGCCACGATGCACTGCAGCATCAGTGGCGGCTGATGCATTCCATCCGCTCGCGCCGGGACAGAGCTTTTTTAGGTTCATGCTGCACGAAGGAGATTGTGCGGGGTCACCCGCAGCCCAAATAAGGACCAAAACACAAGGCTTTGCGCTCTGACGCGGCCCAAGCTATGTTAACAAAGACATTGACGAATCATGCATTTGTCCATGACCGGTCACATTTCGGCCTTGCTTTGGTAGCTACGGAATCGCAGGCCAAAACAGCAGCAAAGGGGCTTCATGCCAACCATCGCTCTCGTCGACGACGACCGCAATATTCTCACTTCGGTCTCGATCGCGCTCGAGGCCGAAGGCTACCGCATCATGACGTATACCGATGGTGCGTCTGCTCTCGACGGCTTCAAAACCAGTCCGCCGGATCTCGCCATTCTCGACATCAAGATGCCGCGCATGGACGGGATGGAGACGCTGCGGCGCCTGCGCCAGAAGTCGGACATGCCGGTGATCTTCCTCACTTCCAAGGATGAGGAGATCGACGAACTCTTCGGTCTCAAAATGGGAGCCGACGATTTCATCCGCAAACCGTTCTCACAACGTCTGCTGGTCGAACGGGTTAAGGCCATTCTGCGCCGAGCCACCCCCAAAGACGGCAGCGCGCCGAAGGAGACCGACACCGCAAAGGTGCTCGAACGCGGCCTGTTGCGCATGGATCCTGAGCGTCACACCTGCACCTGGAAAAATGAAGCGGTGACGCTGACGGTCACCGAGTTCCTCATTCTCCAGGCGCTGGCGAGCCGTCCGGGCGTTGTGAAGAGCCGCAACGCCCTCATGGACGCCGCCTACGACGATCAGGTCTATGTTGACGACCGCACCATCGACAGCCACATCAAGCGTCTGCGCAAGAAGTTCAAGGGAACCGACGACAGCTTCGACATGATCGAAACCCTCTATGGGGTTGGTTACCGGTTCAAGGAGATGTGACGCCGTAGCGAGCAGGCGCCGCGCATCATGTGAGGGGGGCTCGACCGCCGGACTGACCCGGGCGGAAGGAGGGGGCGCGCAACCCGCAGACTGATCGTGCTCAATCGAACGCCGGAAAGCTTTGTGACTGCGGTCGAGCCGCAAGCGCTCGATGAGACCCCCCTCGCGGCAGGCGGCGGGGGGGTGGCCGACCTTCTGCGCCAAGGCTGGTACCTCTTCGTGCGGGTGAGCTTCTCAAGTCTCACCCGGCGCATCATTTTCCTCAACGTCACGGGACTGCTCGCGCTCCTCATTGGAGTGTTCTATCTTTCTCAGTTCCGCGCCGGCCTCATCGACGCGCGTGTCCAGAGCCTGCTGGTGCAAGGAGAAATCATCGCGGGCGCAATCGCAGCGTCCGCAACGGTCGAAACCGACACCATCACCATCGATCCCGAGCGGCTGCTCGAATTGCAGGCGGGCGAAAGCTACGGCCCCTCGGACGAGGCGCTCTCAGGTCTCGAATTTCCTATCAACCCGGAACGGGTCGCACCGCTGCTGCGCCGGTTGGTGTCTCCGACCAACACACGCGCGCGCATCTATGATCGCGATGGCGGGCTCATTCTCGACAGTCGCAATCTTTATGACGTGCTGCGGTTTGATCTGCCGCCGCCCAGCCAGAAGCCGAGCTTCCTCGAACGCGCGTACGTCGCCATTCGGACCTGGCTGAGCCGCGGCACACTTCCGCTCTATCACGAGATGGGCCCGCAAAACGGAAGAAATTATGAGGAAGTCGCCAAGGCGCTGCAGGGTTTCAAATCCAGCATGGTGCGCATCAATGAGCGCGGCGAGGTGATCGTCTCCGTTGCGGTTCCGGTCCAGCGCTTCCGCGCGGTGCGCGGCGCGCTCATGCTCTCGACGCAAGGAGCCGACATCGACAACATGGTGGCGGCCGAGCGGCTTGCGATATTCAAGCTGTTCCTGATCGCCTCGGGAGTGATGGTGGTGCTCTCGTTCCTGCTCGCGGGAACCATCGCCGGCCCGGTGCGACGTCTTGCCGAGAGCGCACAACTCGTCCGCCGCCGCATTCGCGGCAGGGTGGAGATTCCCGACCTTGGCCATCGGCGCGATGAGATCGGGCACCTCTCAGGGGCGCTTCGGGATATGACGGATGCGCTCTACTGCCGGATCGAGGCGATCGAGAGCTTTGCCGCCGACGTCGCCCACGAGCTCAAGAATCCTCTGACCTCCTTGCGTTCGGCGGTCGAAACCCTGCCGCTCGCGAAGACGGAAGAAAGCCGCAACCGGCTGCTTGCAGTCATCCAACACGATGTGAAGCGGCTTGACCGGCTGATCTCGGACATCTCCGACGCGAGCCGGCTCGACGCCGAGATGCAGCGCGACGAGGCGCAGCCGGTTGACCTGACCAAGCTCCTGACCACTGTGGTCAATGTGGCCAATGAGCGCCAGGACGACCAGGTGAGCGTGAAGCTGATGCTCGAAGGCGGGCCGGATGCCTTCGTGGTGCTCGGCCACGATTCCCGGCTGGGCCAGGTCATCGACAACCTCATCGACAATGCGCGCTCATTCTCCGCCCCCGGAGGCTCGGTGCGCGTCTTCTGTCGGCGCCTGAAGAACTGGATTGAGATTGCCGTTGAGGACGATGGGCCCGGCGTGCCGCCTGACTCAATGGAGCGGATTTTCGATCGCTTCTACACGCATCGGCCGCATCAGGCCTTCGGGCAAAATTCGGGGCTGGGCCTCTCGATTTCCAAGCAGATCGTTGAGGCCCACGACGGGCGCATTTGGGTGGAGAACCGGCAGGCGCTGCCGGTCGCCGGCGAGCCCGCCGAAGTAGTCGGTGCCCGCTTCCTCGTCCGGCTACCTGCAATGGAATGAGCGCAGATATTGCAAGCGTGCACGCCTCTGCGGTGCTTGCGGGCAACCGTGCCGTGCTTATCCGCGGAGCTGCCGGAACCGGCAAGTCACGCCTAGCGCTGGCACTGCTCGGCGCCGCGGCAACCGGCATGTTGCGCTTCGCCCGCTTGGTCGGGGATGATCGCGTGCGCGTCGAACCACGTCATGGGCGGTTGGTGGTGCGGCCCGCCCCCTCGCTGGCGGGACTGATCGAAGTTCGGGGTGTCGGCATCCGCAGGCTTGACTACGAGGAAGCAGCCATTGTCGGCCTGGTGGTCGATCTCGCGGCGGAGAATGCCGAGCGCCTGCCCCAGCCGGGCGAAACCGTCCTCAAGGGCGTCAATTTGCCTCGCCTGGCCGTGGCGGCGAATGCCGACCCCTTGCATCTGGTGCTTGTATTCCTGGCCGCGCCCGCTACCGGTATTAAAAGCCTGTAACCGGTATTAAAAGCCTGTAAGGAGGCTTGCGGCGCCCCCTCCGGGTACAAAAGTATATTAGCCGATTGGAAAAAGGCGGGCTTTCATTAAGCAATTCAGGGCCCGCGCGTTCTCAACCACAATGCAACATTGCCCCGGAATCGCCATGGAGCCCCTTGCGCCCGCAATGGGGATGGCCATGATGGGCGCCCTTTGGTGCGGTGCAACCGGGACTCGGGGGACTCGATGATCGGACTCGTTCTGGTCACGCATGGGCGCCTTGCAGTCGAGTTTCGGTCGGCTCTGGAACATGTGGTAGGACCGCAGACCCAGATCGAGGCGGTGACCATCGGTCCAGAGGACGACGTGGAACAACGGCGCAACGACATCATCGAGGCGGTCAAGCGCGTCGACAGCGGCCAAGGCGTTGCCATCTTGACCGACATGTTTGGCGGGACTCCTTCCAATCTCGCCATATCGGTGATGGGGCGTCCAAAGGTTGAGGTTCTCGCGGGCATCAATCTGCCCATGCTGGTCAAGCTCGCGAAGGTCAGAGACGAGTGCCCGCTGCCCGAGGCGGTGGCGGCAGCACAAGACTCCGGTCGTAAGTACATCACGATTGCGAGCCGCGTACTGACGGAAAAATGAGCGAGTCCGCGGCCGGAACGGACTGCGGTTCGGGCGGCGCGGACGCTGCTGTCGTGACGCGCGTACTTGAGATTTGCAACAAGAAAGGCCTGCACGCGCGCGCTTCTGCGAAATTCGTGCAGACCGTCGAAAAATTCGAGGCCGAAGTAAAGGTGACGCGAGGTCAGGAAACCGTCGGCGGCACCTCCATCATGGGCCTGATGATGCTGGCCGCCGGTCCCGGGTGCACGATCAAGGTCGAAGCGACGGGACGGCAGGCGAGCGAGGTGATCGATGCACTCGATGCGCTGGTGAGCGGCCGCTTCACCGAGCAGGAATAATGTTTCAAGCCGCGCGGTCGCGCAGAATCTTTGCCGCCAGCCGCTGGTCGGAAACGAAATTGCGGTTTTCAAGGTCGAGGTCAATCTGCTCTTGCACTGGTGCGCTCGGTTCTTCTGGCGGACCAACGCCCGTGCGAGCGGGAGTTCGGGAATTTTTGACATAAAGAATTCTTTATATGTTCGTTGCAGGGAAGCGTCCACGCTGGTATAGGCAGCCGGGCCCGGGCTAAGCCCGGCTCTTCTCGTTTTTTCCAAGCAATCCAAGGCACCTCATGAAAGCTGCATCAAAAGCCAGCGCGAAGCGGCCCACTGCCGATTATGTGGTCAAGGACATCAGCCTCGGCGAATGGGGGCGCAAGGAAATCGCCATCGCCGAGACCGAGATGCCGGGGCTGATGGCGACGCGGGAGGAATACGGCCCCGAACAGCCATTGCGAGGCGCGCGAATATGCGGATCGCTGCACATGACGATCCAGACCGCGGTCCTGATCGAGACCCTCAAAGCGCTGGGCGCGGACGTGCGCTGGGCCTCGTGCAACATCTATTCGACGCAGGATCATGCGGCCGCCGCGGTCGCCGCCAGCGGCACACCCGTGTTTGCCGTCAAGGGTGAAAACCTCAAGGACTATTGGGATTACCAGCACCGCATCTTCGAATGGTCCGACGGTAGCGCGCCCAACATGATTCTCGACGATGGGGGCGATGCCACGCTGCTCATTCATCTCGGATTGCGCGCAGAGCAGGGCGAAACCGGGCTCATCAGCAAACCCGCCAACGAGGAAGAGGAAGTCCTGTTTGCGGCCATCAAGCAGCGGCTCGAGGAAAAGCCCGGCTGGTACAAAAAGAATGCGCAGTCCATCCGCGGCGTGACCGAAGAGACAACAACCGGCGTTCACCGGCTCTACGAGATGCAGAAAAAAGGCACGCTGCTGTGGCCTGCAATCAACGTCAATGACAGCGTCACGAAATCGAAATTCGACAATCTCTACGGCTGCCGCGAGTCACTGGTGGACGGGATCCGCCGCGGCACCGACGTGATGATGGCGGGCAAGGTCGCCATGGTGGCGGGTTTCGGCGACGTCGGAAAGGGATCGGCCGCCTCACTGCGCCAGGCCGGCTGTCGCGTCATGGTCTCGGAGATCGATCCGATCTGCGCCTTGCAGGCCGCCATGGAAGGCTACGAGGTCACAACCATGGACGACGCCGCGCCGCGTGCGGATATTTTCGTCACCGCCACCGGCAACCTCGATGTCATTACCATCGAGCACATGCGCAAGATGAGGGATCGCGCGATCGTCGCCAATATCGGTCATTTCGATAGCGAGATTCAGATTTCGGCGCTGCGCAACCTGAAATGGCATAACGTCAAGCCGCAGGTCGACGAAATCGAATTTCCAGACGGAAAACGCATCATTCTCCTGTCGGAGGGCCGGCTGGTGAACCTCGGCAATGCCATGGGGCATCCGAGCTTCGTGATGTCATCCTCGTTCACGAATCAGGTGCTGGCGCAAATCGAGCTGTGGAATAATCCGGGAAAATACGAGAAGAAGGTCTATACGCTGCCCAAGCATCTCGACGAGAAGGTCGCCCGGCTGCACCTTGCCAAAATCGGCGTGAAGCTCACGCGCATGACGGACCGGCAGGCGAGCTATATC
>Ga0209526_10002088_pt1 | contig 13434 bp, 8 predicted proteins | sample JacPinW_OM2H0_M1_FD_188566 | JGI IMG/M metagenome (GOLD analysis project Ga0209526, IMG submission 188566) | Forest soil microbial communities from Algoma, Ontario, Canada - Jack Pine, Ontario site 1_JW_OM2H0_M1 (SPAdes) (version 2) | ecosystem: Environmental > Terrestrial > Soil > Boreal... | reverse complement strand
CCACAGCCACGGGCCGAGATAGGCCGCCTGCGTCACGTCGCCGATCACGGTCTTCTCGCCCCACATCTTCTTGAACGCGGGCACGAAGGCCTTGTTGTTCGGATTGTCGAGCGACTGGAAGTACTTCATGCAGGCATAGGCGCCCGCGATATTTTCACCGCCGATACCGTCGATTTCGTCTTCTGTCACCGAAATCGTCAAGAGCGTCTGCTTCGACAGGTCGATGCCGGCCGCCTTGAGCTGCTTGTAGAAGGCGACGTTCGAGCCGCCGACGATGATCGCGTAGATGACGTCGGGCTTGGTCAATTTGATCTTGTTGATGACCGAGTTGAACTGGGTGCTGCCGAGCGGGAAATATTCCTCGCCGACGACCTTGGCGCCCTGCAGATGGCCCTCGATATGCTTGCGGGCGATCTTGTTCGAGGTGCGCGGCCAGATGTAGTCGGAGCCGAGCAGGTAGAAGGTCTTGGCGCCCTTGGTCTTGTTGACCCAGTCGAGCCCGGCGATGATCTGCTGGGTGGCTTCCTGGCCGGTATAGATGACGTTCTTGGATTGCTCGAGGCCTTCATAGAAGGTCGGATAATAGAGCATTCCATTATATTGCTCGAACACCGGCAGCACTGCCTTGCGCGAGGCGGAGGTCCAGCAGCCCATGACCGCGGCGCATTTGTCGTTGACGAGCAGCTTCTTTGCCTTCTCGGCAAACGTCGGCCAGTCGCTGGCGCCGTCTTCCTGGATGAACTTGATCTTGCGGCCGAGCACGCCGCCGGCGGCATTGATCTGCTCGATCGCGAGCTTTTCCGCTTCCACCGAACCGGTTTCCGAAATCGCCATGGTGCCGGTGACGGAGTGAAGGATACCAACCGTGACTTCCGTATCGGTCACCGCAAGACCGGTGGTGTTAACAGCGGAAGTTGCGGGAACGTCGGCAAATGACGGGCGCGGCAGCATCGTGATGGCCGGCAGCGCGGCCATTCCCATCAGCAATTTGCGCCGGAGCGGAGACTGCAAGCCCCGTTTGATTTCGTCTGACATGAGCACCCCATTTGGTTCGAGGACACGCGATTGGTCAGGCGAGGATTGCTGAATTTGTGCAGTGCACAGATACGCAAGATCGCGTATATTGCACCGCAAAATAACGACGTAGATTTTGGTACGGGTTTTGCGAGGGCTATATCGGTCAAGGAGCAAAGGCTAGTGGCAGGGCGGCAGCGGATAGACCGCGTCAGGCGCCAATACAATCAATGGGTTGCCAACCAGACGCTGGAAGACTACGCGCTGCGCTTCACCGCCAAGAGCGCGCGTCGCTGGTCCGCCGCCCGCGTCGCCAACACCGCGCTCGGCGCGATCTCGTTCCTGGCGCTGGAGGCGATCGGCGGTACCATCACACTCAATTACGGCGTCACCAACGCCGCTGCGGCCATTCTCGTCGTCAGCGTCATTATCTTCTGTTGCGGCCTGCCGATCGCCTACCATGCCGCCAAATGCGGCATCGATATTGATCTCCTGACGCGCGGTGCCGGCTTCGGGTACATCGGCTCGACCATCACCTCGCTGATCTACGCCTCCTTCACCTTTATCTTCTTTGCGATCGAGGCGGTTATTCTCGCAACTGCCCTGGAAATGTGCTTCGGCATCCCGCGCCCGATCGGCTATTTGATCAGCGCGGTCGTCATCATTCCGCTGGTCACCTACGGCATCACGCTGATCAGCCGCTTTCAATTATGGACGCAGCCGCTCTGGATCATTCTTCACATCCTTCCGTTCATCGCGATCGCCTACCAGAGCCGGCACTCCTTTGCGGAATGGACGAAATTCGCGGGCGAGCACGGCAATGCCGACGGCCACCTCGATTTGCTGCTGTTCGGCACCGCCGCTTCGGTGGTTTTCTCGCTGGTGGCGCAGATCGGCGAGCAGGTCGACTTCCTGCGCTTCCTGCCGCGCGACCGGCGGACGTCGAGGACCTCGTGGTGGATCGCGCTGTTAAGCGCCGGCCCCGGCTGGATCGTGCTCGGCGCGCTCAAGCTGCTCGCCGGATCGTTCCTGGCGTTCTTTGCCTTGAGCCATGGCGTCACCTACGAGCACGCTGCCGAGCCCGCGCACATGTATCTCGAAGCCTTCCGCTACGTGCTGTCGCAGCCGGATCTCGCGCTCGCCTTGACCGGCACGTTTGTCATTCTGTCCCAGCTCAAGATCAACGTCACCAACGCTTATGCCGGCTCGATCGCCTGGTCGAATTTCTTTTCCCGCCTGACCCATAGCCACCCCGGCCGCGTGGTGTGGCTGGTTTTCAATGTCATCGTAGCCCTTCTCTTGATGGAGATCGGCGTCTACAAGGCGTTGGAACAGACGCTCGCGCTCTACTCGAACGTCGCGATCGCCTGGGTCGGCGCGCTGGTTTCCGACCTCGTCATCAACAAGCCGTTCGGGTTGCGCCCGCAGCAGATGGAGTTCAAGCGCGCACATCTCTACGACATCAATCCGGTCGGCGTCGGCGCGATGACGATTGCAACGATCGTCTCGATCACGGCGTTCTATGGCCTGTTTGGGCCGACGGCAAAGGCGCTGTCGGCGTTCGTCGCGCTGGCGGTCGCATTCGTCGCAGCACCGCTGATCGCATACGCAACCGACGGCAAATACTACATCGCCCGCAAGCCGAAGAAGAGCTGGCAGAATATCGAGGCGATCCAGTGCTGCATCTGCGAGCATTCGTTCGAACCCGAAGACACCGCGTCGTGCCCGGCCTATGCCGGACCGATCTGCTCCTTGTGCTGCTCGCTCGATGCGCGCTGCCACGATCTCTGCAAGCCGCACGCACGAATCCAGGCGCAGGTTTCCGAAACGCTCGGCAAATTGTTGCCGCAGCCGATCTATGCCCGGATCAATTCGCAGCTCGGACATTATCTCGGTGTGTTCGCGGTTTCCGCCGGCCTGGTCGCGCTGACGCTCGGCCTGATCTACCTGCAGACATCGGCGACGGTGCACGCCGACAAGGTGCTGCTATCCAGTTTGCTCTGGAAGGTGTTCTTTGCGCTCACCATCATCATCGGCGTCGTCGCCTGGCTGTTCGTGCTGGCCCAGCAAAGCCGGCGCGCGGCTGAAGCCGAAACCAGACGGCAGACGACACTGCTGATCCAGGAAATCGACGCGCACAAGCGTACCGACGCCGAGCTGCAGCGCGCCAAGGAGGTTGCCGAGGCCGCCAATCTCGCCAAGAGCCGCTACGTAGTTGGCCTCAGCCACGAACTGCGCTCGCCGCTGAATTCCATCTCTGGTTACGCCCAATTGCTGGAACAGGATCTGAGCCTGCAGGCCAAGCCGCGCGATCAGGTGCGGGTGGTTCGCCGTAGCGCCGATCATTTGTCGGGGCTGATCGACGGCATCCTGGATATCTCGAAAATCGAAGCAGGCCGGCTGTACCTGTCGCGCGACGAGGTTCGCTTGAGTGAATTTCTCGATCAGCTTGTCGGCATGTTCCGCCTGCAGGCTGCCGCCAAGGGCATCGACTTCGTTTTCAAGCGGCCGGCGGTGTTGCCGGTCGTGGTCTATGCCGACGAGAAGCGGCTGCGCCAGATCCTGATCAACCTGTTGTCGAATGCCATCAAGTTCACGCAAATCGGCAGCGTGCAGTTCGTGGTTCACTACCGCAGCCCGGTTGCCGAATTCGAGGTGATCGATACCGGCCCCGGCATTCGGGCTTCCGACCTCGAGCGCATCTTTGCACCTTTCGAGCGCGGCGCACTGGGCGTCTCCCAGCCGCAAACCGGTACCGGCCTGGGCCTGACCATCAGCCGGCTGCTGGCCGGCGTGATGGGCGGCGACATCAAGGTATCGAGCAAGGTCGGCACCGGCAGCACCTTCAAGGTGAAAATCCTGCTGTCGGAAGTCACCAATCCGAGGCGGAACGCGCCGATCGAAGCGCCGGTTTCCGGCTATCTCGGCCCGCGCAGGACCATCCTGGTCACCGACGACGATCCCGTTCATCGCGACCTGTTGCGCGAAGTGTTGACGCCGCTCGGCTTCATCCTCTTGAGCGCGCCGGACGGACCCGGTTGCCTCGCGCTTGCCGCGCATTGCCGGCCCGATCTGTTCCTGCTCGATATCTCGATGTCCGGCATGGACGGCTGGACGGTGGCGGAAACGTTGCGCTCGACCGGTCATCATCACGCACGCATCCTGATGGTCTCGGCGAGCGCGCTGGAGGCGCATGGTACGCCGCTGGCGCAGCCGTTCCACGACGGCTATCTGATGAAGCCGATCGATATTCCAAGGCTATTGGAAACGATCCGTCAGCTGCTCAAGATCGAATGGCAGTATGAAACCGATCAGATCGTGGTGCCGCGCTGGAAACCGGATTCGGGCTCGCGGCCGCCGGTGAAACATGTCGAGGAGCTGATCGGGCTCGGACAGATCGGCTACATCAGGGGGATCCAGGTCAAACTCGACGAGATCGGCAGCGAGTACCCTGAGCATGCCGACTTCGTTTCGCAGATGCGCTCGCTGGTCGACCGTTTCGACCTTGATCAGTACATGGCAACCCTGAAGACCCTGCACAGCTATGACCACTGAGCCCAAAAAGCGTGACGTCGCGCTGGTCGTCGATGACTCGCCGGAGACTTTGCGGCTGCTCACCGACGCGCTCGACGGCGCCGGCATGACGGTGATGGTGGCGATGGACGGCGCGGCGGCGATGCGGATCGTGGACCAGATCACGCCCGACATCATCCTGCTCGACGCCGTGATGCCGGGCATGGATGGCTTTGAAACCTGCCGCCGCCTCAAGCGCGAGGCGGGCCTCTCCAACGTGCCCGTGATCTTCATGACAGGGCTCGCCGAGACCGAGCACATCGTGCACGGGCTGGAGGCCGGCGGCGTCGACTACGTCACCAAGCCGATCGTGATCGAGGAAATGCTGGCGCGGATCAGGGTTCACCTCGCTAACGCGCGCCTGACGCAGAGCGCGCGCGCGGCGCTTGACGTGTCGGGGCGATTTCTGCTCGCCGTCAACCGGCAGGGCAAGATCATGTGGGCGACGCCGCAGGCGCAAAAATTGATGTCCGATAATCTTGGCTTGCCCGCGAGCGACGAAGTCGTATTGCCGGACGCGTTGCTGCCCTGGCTGGAACAGGCGCAACAAGGTCGCAGCGGATCGAAGACGCCGGCGATGTCGTCGTTTCCCGACAATCCGCAGCTGCGGCTGCATTACATGGGCAAGGCCGGCCCGAATGAATTCCTGCTGCGGCTCGCCAAGGATGCCGGCGCCGGCTTGCCCGCGGAATTTTCAAGCGAACTTGGCCTCACCACGCGCGAGGGCGAGGTGCTGGCGTGGCTCTCCAAGGGCAAGACCAACCGCGACATCGCCCAGATCTTGGGTTTAAGCCCAAGGACGGTCGACAAGCATCTTGAGCAGATCTACGCCAAGCTCGGGGTCGAGAACCGCACCGCGGCTGCGGCGATCGCAGCAACGGCGCGGCGCGGCAGTTGACGGGCTGGTCGTGCCTAAGCCGTGCGTTTCGGGACGGACTCCACAAGGGTGATTTTGCCGAAGGGGACGCCGGCTTTCAAAAGCCCTTCGCGATAGTGAGCGGTGTCAGCCGCATTCTTCCAGTGGAGATTCCGCAGATGGCGTTCCACGGTGAACCCCGGAAATTTGTCCAGCAAAACCTTGGTCGCCTGGGCTGCTTCCTCGGTCCGCCCGGATTGCGCGAGCGTCGCGGCGCGGACCGCGAGCACCTGAAGATGATGGGGATTGATATACAGCGCTTCGCGCGCCCAGGACAGCGAAGCGTCATATTGTCCGAGCAGGTAATGGCTGAACGCGTTCAATGCCGCCCATTGATATCGCGGGTCGGTGTTGCCGCGCTGCGCGGCCATGGAAAACAGCTCGATCGCCTGCCGGTGCTCGCCGACCACGAGGTGACAGATGCCGAGGATGCCGCGAGCCCCCATATCGTACGGGTTCAGGTCAACCGCCCGGTTTGCGGCATCCAGTGCGGCTTCGTAGTGCCCCTGCATCGCGTGTACATAGGACAGGATTGCGAAGGCGAACGAAGAGCGAGGATCAAGCCGGACACTGCTTTCCGCAAGATCCATCGCTTCGGTCCATAATTGCCGCGTGCTCCTGATCCATCCATATTGCACGCCCTGCACCTGAATAGTGGCGAGATAGGCGCGCGCAATCGAAAGCGCCGGATCGAGCGCAATGGCTTCCCTGAACAAAGCGATTGAGGCTTCAAAGTCGGCCTTGGTCTGCTGGTAGTAGTGCGAAAGCCCACGCAAGAACCGGTCCCATGCGGTCAAATCGGTGGACGATGAGCGAGCCGGGGCGGAAGCTTCCGCGCGATAGATCTCCGGCGCGATCGCGGCGGAAAGGCTGGTGGTGATTTCATCCTGCATTGCGAACAGATCGCCGATGTCCCTGTCATATCGGCCGGTCCACAACTGCTCGCCATTTTCCGGCGCTATCAGTTCGGCGGTGACGCGGATCTTGCTTCCGGCGCGCCGTACCGAGCCTCTTATCAGATAGGTCGCGTCGATCTCCCGCGCGATCAGGCGCGTGCTGAGATCGTTGCCTTTGAACGAAAACGTCGAACTCCGGCTCAGGACCCGATAAAACGACTGCAGCGAAAGCGCGTGGATCAAGTCCTCGGTCAGTCCGTCGGAAAAATATTCATCAGCGCTGTCGCTGAGATTCGCGAACGGAAGCACGCCCACGATCGCGGTTCGATATTGCGCCGGCAGGTCTGATTTGTTCCTCGGCGGCGCACCGCGGGTCCCGCCCGGCTGCCAGGTCCAGACACCGATCGGCTCGTCGATGTTCTTCAAACGGTGGCTGCCGGCGTCGACAAAGCCGGCGCTGAGATGCTTGCTGGCCTCTCGGTAGGCCTTTGCCGAAACGGCCACGCCGCCGGGGGCGGCCGCGGCTTCAAGGCGGACGGCGATGTTCACATCATCCCCGAATACCTCGTCTTCGTCAGCGAGCACGTCTCCCATGTGGATACCAAGACGGAATTGCATGGTCCGGTCCCCCGGGAGGTGGTTGTTCCGCTCGCTCATCATCTCCTGCATCGCCATCGCCGCCTCGATGGCCCCGACGATGCTTGGAAACTCCAGCAGGAAGCCGTCGCCGGTGTTCTTCACAAGCCGGCCGCCGTGATTGAGGATGATCGGGTAGATCGCGCTTCGATGGGCCTTGAACGCGGCGTGCGTACCCGCTTCATCGACGCCCATCATTCGCGAGTAACCGGCAACGTCCGCGCAGACGATGGCGGCTAGGCGTCTCTCCATTTTCGCAGGCTCCAGAATCAGCAGATACTAGTAATTGGTCCCCTCACCGAATCCAAGCATTCTCGATCAATCCCTTTGATATACCGTCGGAATTTCCGGATTGGTTCCAAACCGTTCGGAGCCGGGATATTTGCAGCCGCAAGCTGCGTCGTCGGTGTCAAGCACCGCATCGTTGCCGCCGTCGGCCCGCCCTTTCTTGGGCTGCAAGGCCCATCTCAGGTACCGGTAAATCCCGCGTGGCAACGTGGCCCACCTCACATGACGGAACTATCTGATAGTGTAGACCGGCGCAGTCACGGCCCCTTGATCCTTGAAGCTCGAACCCCGGCGCGGGTATATTCGACACAGGCTTTGCTGAGACGCTGATCTTTGTGGCGGCGAAAGTTTAGACAACTCATGAAGCGGGCCATTCTAGCGATCGTATCTCTTGCCGCCCTGACATCCGTTGGCAGCGCTGCCGCCAATTCCGTGTCAGATCAGAACATGGCGAGCCGCTATTTGCAGGCGGCCCAAGGCGGCGATGGCGACGCCCAGTTCTATACCGGCGCGCTCTATTCGGCAGGCATCGGCCAGCCGCGCTCCGACGAAGAGGCGTTTCGCTGGTTTTCGCGCGCCGCCGACCAGGGCCATTCGCATGCGATGCTCATTCTCGCTGGCCTTTACGCGATCGGCCGCGGTGTCGAGAAGGATAACGTCAAGGCCTACAAATGGGCCTTTATCGTCAGCTCGACCTCCAAAACCGAGGAATTCCGCAACGGTGCGCGCCAATTGATGGGGCTCCTGGAAAACAAGATGACCCCTGCCGAGATCAACCAGGCCAAGCTGGATGCCAGCGGCTATCACGGCACTCCGAGCGTTCCCAGCGCTCCGAGCACAGCCCAGATCAAGGTTCTCGCGGCTCCCACATCGCCTCAGCCGCCGGTGGCGGCCGCCAACACGCAACCGCCGCCGCCCGCCCCGGCTCCGGCGTCACCCGCCAAAGCCAACGACACGAACGCCAAAAAAGACGATATCGATGGAATGCTCGACCGTGTGCCGCAAGGACTGCGCAAAAAATTTGGCTTCTAGCTCGCGAGCATTACAATGCCAGTCTGGCGCCTTTCTATCATTGGGATCCTGCTGATCGCAGTCGCCGGCGGGGGCTACTATCTCTATTCCAATTTCCTTCACGCCGAGCTCGTCACAACCAGCATTGCCAAGCTCGCTCCCGTCTCCGAAGCGGTTTTCGGAACCGGCACGGTAGAGCCGCAACGATGGGCCAAGGTGGTTCCGCTGCAACGGCGCCGATTGGTCGAGTTGTGTAGTTGCGAGGGGCAGGCCGTGAAAACCGGTCAGGTGCTCGGCCGCCAGGACGATGCCGAAGAGCGCAGCGAACTCAACGAACTCGAAATCAACAACGGACAGCTGCAGCGCGATCTCGACCGCGCCGAAAAGGATCGCGACAAGGGCGCGGCGGCGCAAGCGGAGTACGAGCAGCGCTGGACCCAGTTCCAGCAGTCCAAGTCGCGAATCGCGGCGCAAAAGGTAAAGATCGATGCGCTGGTGCTGCGGGCGCCGCTCGACGGCATGGTGCTGCGACGTGACGGAGAAGTCGGCGAGATCGCCGGACCGACCGATGTATTGTTCTGGGTTGGCCCGCCCGCGCCGATGCAGGTCGTCGCCGAGGTCAACGAAGAAGAGATCAACCGGATCGCCATCAGCCAAAAGGCTTACCTGCGAAGCGACGCTTTTCCGGAAAAGGCACTGCGCGCCACCGTTTCACAGATCACGCCGAAGGGCGATCCGACCCGCAAGACCTTCCGGGTCTATCTCTTGTTGCCAAGCGACACGCCGCTCAAGATCGGGATGTCGGTCGAGGTCAATATCATCTTCCGCGAAAAGCCCACGGCCATCGTCGTACCCGTCGAAGCTCTCACGGGCGATACGGTTCAGGTGGTCGACAACGGTAGGGTTGAGCGCGTGCAGGTGTCGATCGGCGTTCGCGGCAGCCGCAACGTCGAAATCATCAGCGGCGTCACCCGGGGAGAGGCGGTGCTCGCGCCCGCCCGCACCGACCTTGCCGACGGCACCAGGGTTCGCATCGAGAACAATCTGGCCAAGCCTTTAACCGAGACCCCGGCCGTCCCCGAAGCAACCCCAGATCAGGATCCGCCCGCCGCGCCAAATGCGTTCGTCGCGACCGACCCCGACAGCGCGGTGATCTCGGCCGCTATTTCCGCGCATATCGATTCGGTCGTCAACGACGCCCGGCGCAATGTCGCAAAATATAGCGCGAGCCGCTGATCAAACATGGCCACAAACCTGCTGCTCAACATCGCATGGACCCATGTCAGCACCCGCGTTCGGCAGACGCTGGTCGGCATGGCCGGCGTCGCGATGGGGGTGAGCTTCACCATCATGATGGCCGGCCTGATGCAGGGCTCGCAGATCGATTTTCTGCGGCAGCTGGTCGACACCATGCCGCACGTCACCGTCGAGGACGAGCGCCGCGCGGTCCCGGCACAGCCCGCCGATCAGGAATATGCGGCGGTGCAGATGTCGAACGTCGCCAATATCAATAAGCGCCCCGGCATCAAATATCCGGAATCCGTGATGGCCTCGCTGCGCTCGTGGTTGCCCGGCGACGTCGCCCCGTCGGTGAAGACCACGGCGATCATCGATCACGGCGGCGGCCGCATCGGCGTCACGCTGACCGGCATCGATCCACGCCAGGAAGTCCGCGTCTCGAAGCTCGCCTCGCAGATGCGCGAGGGACAGATTACCGATCTGGCCCACGCACCGAACGCCATCATCATCGGCGAGGCGCTGGCCGAGAAGCTTGCGGTCAAGACCGGCAACACCGTCGTTCTGATCGGAGGGCAAGACACCGAGCTTAGCGCCACCGTGGTCGGGCTGTTCCGCTCGGGGCTGAAGCGCGTCGATGAAGGACAGATTTATTCGCTGATCGGCCTTGCGCAGGTGGTGATGGGTCAAAGCGGGGTCATCAATCAATTGCGGTTGCGGCTCCGCGATCCGCTCGCCGCGCAAAAGGTCGCAACCCAAGTGGAAGCGCAGACCGGCTACAAATCGGTGTCGTGGCAGGAGGCAAATTCCGATCTGCTTTCCACCTTCGCGGTTCGAGACTTCATCGTGCTGACGGTGATGGGAGCGATGCTGCTGACCTCGTCGTTTGCGACCTACAACATCATCTCGACCATCACCCACGAGAAGCGCCAGGACATCGCGATCATGAAATCGCTGGGGATGCGGGAATATTCGGTTCGACGCATCTTCATCATCGAATCCGCGATCATCGGCGCGGTCGGAATCGTGTTCGGCTGGATCCTGGGTTACCTGCTCTGTTATGCCTGGTCGCACATCACGATCTTCAATCCTTTGACGGGAACCACGGTTCCGCTGCAGATCTACTATTCGCCGACGCATTATATCGTCGTTGCCGCGATCTCGATTGTCTGCTGCGCGGGTGCTGCGTTCTTCCCGGCGCGCAAGGCGACCCGGGTGCATCCGGTCGAGATCATCCGGGGGGCCTCGTGAGCGAGATTGCCCTGCAGGCGGTGGGACTGGTGCGGCGCATCGAGGGCGTGATTTCGCACACGCTGGTCAACGGCATCGACCTGTCGGTCAAAAAAGGCGAATTCCTCGCCGTCACCGGTCCCTCGGGCTCCGGCAAGTCGTCGCTGCTCTATTTGCTCGGCCTGCTCGATGCGCCGACCGAGGGCGAGGTGATCATTTGCGACCAGCCGACGTCCAAATTGTCCGAATCCGAGCGAGCCGACGTCCGTCTCACCAAATGCGGGTTCGTGTTTCAGTTCCACTTCCTGCTCCCGGAATTCACTTCACTGGATAACGTGCTGCTGCCGATGCGCGCGGCCGGCAAGTTGCCGGAGAAAGACATGCGCGAGCGTGGCCTTGCGCTGCTGACATCGCTCGGCCTCGGCGAGCATGCCGGCAAACGGCCCAATCAGCTGTCGGGGGGCCAGCGGCAGCGGGTTGCGATCGCGCGCGCGCTTTCCAATCGTCCCGAGATCATCGTCGCCGACGAGCCGACCGGCGCGCTGGATACCGCTTCGACCGAGCAGGTGTTCGCCATCCTGCGCGACATCGCCGATAGCGGGCAGACCGTCGTTGTCGTCACCCATGATCCGGCGCTCGCCGCCCGCGCCGACCGCCGCATCCATATCGTCGACGGCAAGATCCACGAGACGATCGAGGGCCGCGAGCGAACGCCGAAGGTTTCCGTTGCCGTCAGCGCGACGGCCGCCGAACCATGATCGCGGGACAATCCAGGCCCCAAAAAAGCCGCTTGATGACCGCGACACGCTAGCGCACAATCGTCTTGTCCTTCTCCATCCGGACGTATGTCGCCGAGAGCAAGCGCCTGCGGTCTTGGCCCGCGCGAGGAAATAATCGTGAGTGCTAATCCTCTCCGCGTGGGTTGCATCGGGATCGGATGGTGGTCGGGCGTTCTGGCCAACGCCATCGAACGCTCGGGCAAGCTCAAGATCGTCAGCTGCTACACCCGCTCGGAGGACAAGCGCAAGAACTTCGCGGCAAAGCACCGCTGCCGGCCGGCTGCGTGCTACGAGGCGATGCTGGCCGATCCAGAGATCGAGGCGATCATCAACACGACGCCGAACGATGCGCATCTTTTCACCACCCGCGCCGCCGCTGCCGCAGGCAAGCACGTCTTCCTCGACAAGCCGATCGCCAACACCGTCCCGGACGGTCGCGCCATCACCGAGGCCTGCCACAAGGCCGGCGTGGTGTTGGCGATCGGCTATCAGCGGCGACGCGAGGATCACTTCCGCTGGATCAAGCAGCAGATCGATGACGGCCTGTTCGGCAGGCTCGTCAACGCCGAAGCCAATATCAGCCGCGACCGCCTCGGCAAGATCGATCTCACCTCGTGGCGCTACCAGGCCGCCGCCATGCCCGGTGGCGTGATGCTGCAGATCGGCATCCACTACACCGACGTTCTTGAATATTTGATCGGGCCGATCCGCGCGGTACGCGGGCAGTTGTCGCAACTGGTGCTGCCCGGCGACAATCCTGACGTTGCGAGCCTGATCCTGGAGCACGACAATGGCGCGCTCTCGACGCTGAATGCGAGCTACGCCTCTGCGTCCGAATACTATTTCATGAACATCTACGGCAAGGACGCCACCGCTTATTACGATTTGCACAATGGGCTGCGCCTCCTCAAGCGCGGCCAGAGCAAGCCGATGGCGGTGCCGTGCGTAGCGAACGACACTCTGGTCGAGGAGCTGGAGGAGTTCGCGGCCGCTGCCCGCGGCCAGGGCCAGCACGAGGTCGGGGGCGAGTATGCAACCATATCGCTCGCGGTGGTGCGCGCCGGCATTCTGTCGGCGCGGGAGGGACGCCGGGTCGAGGTCGCGGAGATATTGGACAGCGACCGCAACGTGTGACCGCGCGAGCGCGGACAGGAGCCCGTCATGAGACCAAATATCGGCATCTGGCCGGCCATCGTCATCGCGCTCGCACTCGCTGCCGGCGTTACACCGGCGCGCGCGCAGGACTATCCGTCGAGGTCGATCACCGTGATCGTGCCCTTCCCCGCGGGCGGCGCGAGCGACGTCGTGGCGCGCATCGTCGGTAACCAGATGTCCAAGATCCTCGGGCAACCGATCATTATCGAGAACGTCGCGGGCGCCGGCGGCACCATCGGCAGCGCCCGCGCGGCCGCCGCCGCACCCGACGGCTACACCCTGCTCGCAGCCGCGATGGGCTCGCATGTCGCAGCGCCCGTGCTGACGCCGAACGTCAAATATGATCCGCTTCTCGACTTCGTGCCGATCGGCATCACCGCCCATTCCCCGGCGGTTGTCATCGCGCGCGAGGATTTTCCGGCACGGGACTTGAAGGAATTCGTGGCCGTGCTCCGGCAAAAGGGTGACGCCGTGAGACAGGCGCATGGCGGCATCGGTGCGTCCTCGCACATGGCATGCCTGCTGTTCACCGAACAGATCGGCGCCAAGCCCACGCTTGTCGCCTATCGCGGGTCCGGTCCGGCGATGAACGACCTGGTGGGCGGCCATGTCGACTTCATGTGCGAGCAGTCGGTCAGCGTGGCGGACCAGGGTCTGGCCGGTACGGTCAAGGCCTACGCCGTCTCCGCGCCCGAGCGGC
>Ga0209526_10002086_pt1 | contig 13436 bp, 8 predicted proteins | sample JacPinW_OM2H0_M1_FD_188566 | JGI IMG/M metagenome (GOLD analysis project Ga0209526, IMG submission 188566) | Forest soil microbial communities from Algoma, Ontario, Canada - Jack Pine, Ontario site 1_JW_OM2H0_M1 (SPAdes) (version 2) | ecosystem: Environmental > Terrestrial > Soil > Boreal... | reverse complement strand
GGTGAACAGAAACTACGTCGGTGAACCACATGGGTAGGTAGGGAAGATCGTCGGCAAGGATCTTCTGGGCTTCGCTGCAGAGCGCCTTTCTTTTTTCGCGATCCATTTCGGTACGGATTTGGTCGGTTAGCGCGTCGATGCGTGGGTTGCGGTAGTGTCCGCGGTTGGCGCCGTCGGGAGGGAAGCGCTTGCTGGAGAAGGCGAACTCGAAGAAATCAGGGTCGCTGGTAGCGCCGACCCAGCGGAGAAGGTTGACCTGGAAGTTGCCTTTGAGAGCGTCGGAGAGGAGCGTGGCTTGTTCGAGGGGCCGGAGCTCGAGGTCGATACCGACGCGGCGCCACTGATCTTGCAGTGCGGCGCCGATAAGTCGGTATTGCTCGTCGGTAGAGGTCTTCAGCATGAGGTGAAGACGGACGCCGTCTTGTTGGCGAGGATAGCCGGCGGAGTCGAGAAGGTGCGTGGCGCGAGCGGCATCGAGCTTGTACTGAGTGACGCGAGGTTCATAGGCCCAGTGGCTCGGCGGCAGAACTCCAGCGGCTACTTGGGCTTGCCCGTGGAGTAGATAGCGGATGAGAGCCTCGCGGTCGGTGGCATAAGCGAGGGCTTGGCGTACTTCGCGGTGAGCGAGGATGGGATCTTCCAGGTTGAGGCCAAGGTAGGTGAGGTTGGCACCGGGGCCCTCTGTAACAGAGAGGCTAGATTGCTTGGCCAAGACAAGGATCATGTCTGGGGCGAGGGAGCTGAGTTCGAGATCGGCGGAGCCTTTGCGGAGTTCCAGGGCGCGCACGATGGCGTCTGGGACGATGCGGAAACGAACGCGGGAGATTTGCGGGCCAGCGCGGAAATATTCAGGGTTGCGCTCGATTGTGACCTCGCTGTCCTGAGATTGGCTGACGAAACGGAACGGACCGGAGCCGATGGGATGCTGGGAGAAATTGGCGGTCGCGTTTGCGGGGACGATTCCGGTTGTGGTGCGGACGAGATTGACGGGAAAGGAGGCATAGGGTTCCTTCAAATGGAAGACGACTGTGACGGGGTCGGGAGTGTCGATGGAGGCGACCAGGCGGAAGGCGCCACGCTTGGGCGAGCGGTTCGCGGGATTAAGGATGTAATCGAACGTGAATTTGACGTCAGCGGAGGTGAGCGGGCGGCCGTCCTCGAAGTGGACGCCGGGGCGGAGATGGAAAGTGTAGGTGAGCGGGTTGGGAATTTCCCAGGTATCGGCGAGGTCGCCGTGCAGGTTCATCTGGGCGTCGCGCTGGAGAAGGCCGCTGAAGAGGAGTCCGTCGATTCGCTGGGAGTAAGAGTCGGTGGCGTAGCGGGGGTCGAGGTTGGTGGGATTGGATTCGATTAGGAAGGTGAGCGAGGAGGGATCGCGTGAGACTTGACTTGCGCAGCCGGTCAGGGACGGGGCGATGGCAATGAGTAGGAGCGCGGAAAACGTTTTAATACAGAGGCTATTGCGGCGGCGCATAGGAGATTTTACCAAGGATGGCTGGGTGGCGTGCGCCGGTGGCTGAGGGGACGTTGCTGGGGCGCTGGTGAAATGTTTCGTAGGCTAAGAGAGCGAAGGCGAAGGCTTCTTTGGCGTCTTCGGGAATGCCGAGATGGGAGGACGGAAAAACCTCAATCGTGCTGTTCGCTGGCATCGTGCGGACACGGGGCGCAGCGTGCTGCGCCCCTACGGGCTGGGACGCGCTGAAGCGCACCCCTACAACTTCGGAGTTGGGGCTTGCGCTTAGGGCGGCGGATAGTTGGGCGAGGATTAACGGATTTTGTGCGCCGCCGCCGGAGATTATTAGTTGATGGATTTTGGTTTTGGGGAGGACGAAGCGGTTTAGGGCGTCGACTATGGAAAGAGCGGTGAAGATTGTGGCGGCGCGGATTAGGTCGTTGGGTTTAGCGCGGTAGCGCTTGCCAAGTGCTAGGAGTTTCTGGAGATAGGAGTGGCCGTAGTATTCGCGGCCGGTCGATTTGGGTGGCGCGAGTTTCAGGTAGGGGTCGCGCATGAGTGCGTCGACCAGAGCGGGAATGCTGCGTCCTTGCTGGGCCATGCTTGCGTTTTTGTCGAAGCGGTGACGGCCTCTTGTGAAATGCGCGACCAGGGCGTCGATTAGCATGTTGGCGGGACCGGTGTCGAAGGCGAGGATTTGCGATGGCTTGGCAGCGGCGGGGATTACCGTGATGTTGGCGATGCCGCCGAGATTTAGGGAGACGCGGCCGAGTTTCTCGTGGCGATAGAGGAGATAGTCGGCGTAGGGAACTAGAGGAGCGCCTTGGCCGCCTTGAGCGATGTCGGCGGGGCGGAAGTCGGCGATGGTGGTGATGCCGGTGCGTGCGGCGATGATTGCGGGTTCGCCGATTTGCAGGGTAGAAGCAGTGCGGCGGCCTAAGTACGTCACGGGCTTGCCTTGATGAAAGATGGTTTGGCCGTGGGAGCCGATTAGCGCGACTTTTTTCGGCGAGATGCGGAAATGGCGGCGGGCGGTTAGTGCGGCTTCGGCGAAGGTCTCTCCCAGACGAAAATTTAGTTGGCTGAGATTGGCGGCGGAGATGGGTTGCTGCTCGGCTACGCGAAGGATCTCTTTTCGGAGTTGCGGTGGAAAATTGATCGAGGTGTGATTCAGGAGTTTGGCGTTTAGGTGCGGCGGGGTGCCGGAGATGCGGGCTAGGGCGACATCGATAGCGTCGGCGGATGTGCCGGACATTAGGCCGAGGACTAGGGACGATTTGGGTGGCATGTTCACGCTAGAGAGAAGATTTCACCACAGAGGGCACGGAGAGCACAGAGGAGAAACGCGGGGAGAAGGGAAAAAGGCAACGGCACAAGATAACGCAACGCAGAGATGCAGAGTTCGCTGAGATTCGCAGGGAAAAGGCGCACAGCCAAGAGTGGCTGTGCTACTGGTTAGGAGATTTGTTTTTTTAAGTCGGCTAAGAGATTTAGGGCGTCTAGGGGCTTTAGTTGGTCCAGGTCGGCGGCGCGGAGTTTTTCTAGGACGGCGCGGTCTAGCGGGGTGAATAAGACTTCTTGGGTGCCGTTGGGGTGGGCGGGGTCGGTCGCGCCGGGGGTTAGCGTTTCGCTGAGTTGGTGCTCGCTTTGTTCGTGGCGCTTTAGGACTTCGCGGGCGCGCTCGATTACGCTGCGAGGGAGGCCAGCTAGGCGGGCTACCTCTATTCCGTAGCTTTTGTCGGCGCTGCCGGGCTCGACTCGGCGAAGGAAGATGATTTCGTTGGGTGTTTCTTTTACGGAGACGTGGACGTTTTTCACGCCGGGGAGAAGATCGGCTAGCTCGGTCAGCTCGTGATAGTGCGTGGCGAAAAGGGTGCGGGCGCGGGTGTGTTTTTGCAGATGCTCGACGACGGCCCAGGCAATGGAGAGGCCGTCGAAGGTAGCGGTTCCGCGGCCGACTTCGTCGAGCAGAACGAGGCTTGCGGGAGTGGCGTGATTCAAAATGGCGGCGACTTCGGACATTTCGACGAGAAAAGTGGAGCGGCCGCGCGCGAGATTGTCGCTGGCGCCGATGCGCGTGAAGATGCGGTCGATGACGGGCAGCTTGGCCTGGCGCGCGGGAACGTAAGAGCCGATCTGCGCCATTAAGACGATGAGCGCGGCCTGGCGGAGATACGTGGACTTGCCGCCCATGTTCGGGCCAGTGATAAGCAGAAGCTGCTGGCGCGCCGGCTCGAAGAACAAATCGTTGGGGACGAAACGCTCGCCACGCTGGCGGAGGAGTTCTTCGATGACGGGATGGCGGCCGGCGACGATGAGGAGCTCGCCGCTGGAATTGAACTCGGGGCGGGTGTAGCCACGGTCGGCGGCGAGTTTCGCAAACGCGGCAAGGACGTCCAACTGGGCGATCGCTCCGGCGGTCTTGCGCAGGCGCGCGGCCTTTGCGGCAATGCTCGAGCGCAGGTCGATGAAGAGTTGGCGCTCAATTTCGAGAATGCGCTCGTCGGCAGCGAGAATTTTTCGCTCGTATTCCTTCAGCTCCGGGCAAGTGAAGCGCTCGGCGTTGACGAGGGTCTGCTTGCGCTCGTAATCGTTGGGCGCGAGGTGCAGATTGGGTTTGGAAATCTCGATGTAATAGCCGAAGACGTGATTGAAACGAATTTTTAGTGAGGCGATATTGGTGCGCTTGCGCTCGCGCTCTTCCATGGAGGCGATGATTTGCTTGCTGTGCTGGCTGAGATTACGCAGTTCGTCGAGTTCGGCGTGAAAGCCGTTGCGGATGATGCCGGGATCGGTAGCGAGGGCGGGCGGCTCGTCGGACAGGGCTGCTTCGAGAATTTCGCGTACGTCAGTGAACTCGTCGATTTCGCCGTGGAGGCGGCGGAGGAGTTCGCTGCCGCCCAAAGGCGGAGGCATTACAAAATTTTTGAGGACGGGAACCTGCGTAAGCGATTTGCGAAGGGCGAGAAGCTCGCGCGGTGTGGCCAGGCCGAGAGTAATGCGACTGGTCAGCCGCTCGAGATCGACAATGCCGCGCAGTTCCTTGCGAATTTCGCCGCGCACCACGGTTTGCTGCAGGAGATGCGCGACCGCGCCGAGGCGCGCTTCGATGGCGTCGCGGTCGATAAGCGGACGGAGAACCCAGGAGCGCAGCAGACGTGCGGCCATGCCGGTGACGGTGGCATCGAGCGCGGCGAGTAGAGTGGTGGGGCCGCTGCGCGCCGATTCTTCGGTGAAGATGGGATTGACCAGTTCGAGATTGCGGACGGAAACGGGATCGAGAACGAGCGTGTCGTGCTGCTGGTAGTAACGAACGCGGTCGAGATGGCCGAGCGCTTCGAGCGCTGAGACCGCATTGCCGTTCGTTCCGTCGTGCGGATCGCCCTGGTACGTCGCGTTTTCGCGGAGATAGTGGACGATGGCTCCCGCGGCGGCAATGGCTTGCGGGTGCGCGTCGAGACCGAACCCGGTTAGCTCGGCAACGCCGAATTGCTCGCGCAGGATGCGCTCGGCGTAATCGTACTGAAAAATCCAATCTTCGAGGCGCGATTCGACACCGCCGGTGCCATCGAGCAGCGAAGTTTTCGCGGTCTCGAAAAGCTGTTGGGGGCGGGGCAGCAGCGTTTCGCGCGGATGAAGAAGCTGCAACTCGTCGCGGAGATCGTCGTCAGCGTGCGTGCCGGAGAATTCGGTGGCTTGGAATTCGCCGGTGGAGAGATCGACGTAGGCGAGGCCCACGGGAGAGCCGGCCGCATGCTTGGCAACAGCGGCGAGAAAATTATTTTCGCGGGCGTCGAGGACCGCGACATCGGTGGCGGTGCCGGGCGTGATGACGCGTACGACTTCGCGGCGGACGATTTTTTTGCCGGGGCCGGGCTGCTCCATTTGGTCGCAGATGGCGATTTTGAATCCGGCACGGATGAGTTTGGCCACGTAGCCATCGGCGGCGTGATAGGGAACGCCGCACATCGGAATTGGCTGGCCCTTTTCGCGATTGCGCGAGGTGAGCGTGATTTGCAGCTCGCGCGAGGCGAGCATGGCGTCTTCGTAGAAAAGTTCGTAGAAGTCGCCGAGGCGGAAGAGCAGCAACGCGTGCGGGTAGCGCGATTTGATCGCGTGGTATTGCTGCATCAGCGGTGTAGAAGGGTCACTCACGATAGGGCTGCGCTCTCAGTCTCGAATTCCCAATTGCGACAGAAGAAAAGCGTAGTCCAGCGCGATTTCGCGGAGGTAATCGTAGCGGCCGGAGGCGCCGCCGTGGCCTGCGCCCATGTTGATCTTCAGGAGTAGCGGATTGGCGTCGGTCTTCAGCGTGCGCAATTTCGCGACGTATTTGGCGGGCTCCCAGTACATGACCTGGCTGTCGTTTAGCGAAGTCTTGACCAGCATTGTCGGGTACGCTTTGCGCGCGAGGTTCGTGTACGGATCATAGCTCTTCATGTAGGAATAGTCGGCGGCGATTTGGGGATTGCCCCACTCTTCGTATTCGCCGACAGTGAGCGGGAGAGAGGCGTCGAGCATGGTGTTGATCACATCGACGAAGGGTACGTGGCTGATAATGATGCGGAAAAGTTCGGGGCGCGTATTGGCGACGGCGCCCATCAGCAAGCCGCCAGCGCTGCCTCCTTCGATGATGAGGCGACCGGGCGCGGTGTAGCGCAAGTCGATCAGACATTCGGCCGCGGCGATGAAGTCAGTGAACGTATTGCGCTTTTTGTGCATGCGGCCGGCGTCGTGCCAGGGTTTGCCGAGTTCGCCGCCGCCGCGCACATGGGCGATGGCGTAAATCACGCCGCGATCGAGAAGACTTAAGCGATTGGAACTGAAGTTGACGGGAACGGAAATGCCGTAGCTGCCGTAGCCGTAGAGCAGAAGGGGCGCGGTGGCGTCGCGCGGCGTGTCGCGGCGATAAACGACCGAGAGGGGAATGCGCGTGCCATCGGGCGCTGTCGCGTACAGGCGTTCGCTGGCGTATTGCGACGGATCGTAGCCGCCGAGGACCGGCTGCTGCTTGCGGAGGATCTGCTCGCCGGTGCGGAGGTCGTAATCGAAAACAGAGCGCGGCGTGATGAACGATTCGTATTGGAAACGAAGATAGTTGGTGACGAACTCGGGATTGGCGCCGACCGACGCGTTGTAGACCGGCTCGGCGAATGCAAGGCGGTGCGAGGACGCGAGCGCATCGCTTGCGGCGTTGCTGGCGCCTTGGCCGAGCGGCACGACGCGCAAGTAGGGGAGACCACCTTCGCGCTCGTAGAGAACGAGATGCGACGCGAATGCTTGCGCTGAAGCGACCATGACATCCGGTCGATTGGGAATGAACTCGCGCCAGCCATCGCGCCGCGGAGCGTCAACCGGAGCGGTAACCAGTCGGAACGTGCGGCCGCCGGAATTGGTGCGGATGTAGAAGATGCCGCCGGACGGGTCGCCGGACGAGCCGGGGTGGTGGTCGACGTAGTATTCGTGGTTGTCTTCGCGTGGGGCGATGAGGCGGAAGTCTGCATGGGGTTGAGTGGCGGGAATGTAGCGAACCTCGCTGGTCGTGTGGCTGGCGATAGTGAGGAGAAGGAAGCCGCCGCTGCGGGTGCGTTCGACGTCAATTCGGAAACGCTCGTCGGGCTCTTCGTAGAGCAGTGCGTCAGGGGTGGCCGCGCCGAGAACATGGCGGTAAAGACGGTGGGAGCGCTTGGTGGTTTCGTCTTCGACCGTGTAGAAGAGCGTGCGATTGTCGGCGGCCCACGCCGCGCTGGTGACGCGCTCGATTCGAACGGGCAAAGGCTCGCCGGTGCGCAGATTTTTGATGTGCAGCGTGTACTGGCGAAAGCCGGTGGTGTCGAGGGAATAGGCGAGCAGCGAATTATCGTCGCTCACGGCGAAAGCGCCAAGGCTCAGAAACGAGTGGCCTACAGCGAGCGCGTTCAGGTCCAGGAGCAACTCTTCCGGCGCGTTCTCGGCGTCGCGTTTGCGGTAGTGGAGCGGATACTGTTTGCCCTCCTCGGTGCGCGTTAGATACAGATAGCCGCGCAATCGGTACGGAACCGATAGATCGGTCTGCAGGATGCGGCCGAGCATTTCCTGATACAGCCTTTCCTGGAACGGCTCGGTGTCGCGCAGGGCGGCGTCAGTGTATGCGTTTTCGGCATTGAGGTAGGCAATGACCTCGGGATTGTTCTTATCGCGCAGCCATGCGTAATGGTCAACGAGCCGGTCGTCGTGAATGACATGTTCGACAGGCTGACGGCGCGCTGCCGGAGGCTGCGGCGCGCCGGAGCCTTGCGAGTCGGGCGTAAAGCTGGATGTGGCAACGTTGGAGTCGGAATTCATGCGTTAGGTGTTCGGTGCGCGCGGCGGGATCGGGTGGCCGGGCGAAGTGAACGGTGTTCGTCCGGTATAGTAACGGAAGTTGACAGCGGCGAAAAGCGCCCGCGGCTAGCAAGCTGAGGACGGAATGGCGAAAGAGCGAGAAATCAAGCTGCGGATTGACGATTTGCCGGCGCTGCGTCGGGCGTTGGCGAAGCTCGGGGCGGGCGTGGCGCGGCCGCGCGTACACGAGACCAACGTTCTTTTTGACACGCCAGATCGCAGCTTGGCCAAACGCGAGCAGTTGTTGCGGATTCGAACCGAGCTGCCGATGGGCGCTGGCCGGAAAGGCAGCCCCCGCAACCTGGTGACCTTCAAGCGTCCGATCATGACGCCAGTGCGGAGCCACAGAGGCGAACACCACAACGTGCGGGAAGAGATCGAATTCGAGGTCACCGACGCAAAGGCTCTCGCGGGAATCCTTGAAGAATTGGGAATGCGTGTCTGGTTCCAATATGAAAAGTTTAGAACGACGTTTCGCCTGCCCGCATCGAATGCCTGGGCCAAGGGGCTATTGATTGAACTCGACGAGACGCCGATCGGGGTATTTCTTGAGTTAGAGGGGACGGCAACGGCGATCGATCGGGCTGCGGCGGCTCTGGGGTTCAAAAAACAGCACTACATACTGGCAAACTATATGGTTCTTTACCGGGAGTATTGCCGGGACCGCGGAGAAGAGCCGCGCGATATGCTCTTCGCGAAGAGCGAGAAGAAAAACGGCGGTGCCCGCTCCGAAAAACGCAAAACTTTTTTGTGAAAACCTCATTCTTTTCTTGACAATACATTGCGCGAGGGCTTATCACTGCACACGGAGTAAAAGTTTTGGCGATGTGCGTGCTTGGGAGTGAAGTCGAATCGCGGCGGAGTCAATTGAGGAGCAGCCGGAAAACGGTGAAGATCGCTGCAACGCGCAGGATGCGGCTCCGAGTGAGCGAGGCACCTTACGCGGTCGGGTGGGGAGGGTTCGCGCCGGGCTAGAGGTAAGTCCATCTGTATCAGGTGCTTACCCCGCGGCCGACACTTTACGGTTCGCGGGTTTTTTGTTGGTCGGCTCGAGTTTCGCAGTCTGGAATGAGGCAGTGCTATGCAAATTTATGCTACGGAATTAATGGGTGCCGAGGCCTACGACGCGCAAGGGCATTTCGTCGGTCGCGTGCGCGAATTCTTTATTGAGCCGGCGGACCAGCCCAATCGCATCTCGCATTTTCTGCTCTCGCGCGGACGATTTCAGCCGCTGTTGGCGGGGTACAACCAGGTCGCAGCAGTGGCGCCCGGCACCATACGCCTGAACTGCAGCGAGCGTGAACTGGCCCTGTACACACCCAATGAAGCTTGGCTCGCGGTGCGGAAGGACTTGCTCGACCAGCAGATCATCGACACGCAAGGGCGCAAAGTCGTGCGCGTCAACGATGTGGACTTGTCGGAACAGAAAACCAACGGAAACGTGGAGCTACGGCTGACGCAGGTGGACGTCGGCCTGCCGGGGGCCGTGCGGCGGTTGTTGCAAGGCGTCGTGGCGCCCGGGTTTATTCGCAAACTGCAGAACCCGCTTCCCCAGCGCACCATTCGCTGGGAGTTTGTGAACTTGATCGAGCCGGACCCGCTGCGCCGCGTAAAGCTACGCATCACGCATGAAAAGCTGGAGGATCTGCATCCTGCCGACTTGGCGGAGATGATGGAGGAGCTTTCGGCCGCTGAGCGCCAGGGCATCATCGCCTCCCTGGATGAGGAGACCGCCGCTGCGGTGCTTGCCGAGCTGGACGAGCGGCTGACCACGCAGATTGTCGAGAAATTGGATCCGGAAAAGGCCGCTGACATCCTCGAAGAGATGGCACCGGATGCCGCCGCGGACTTGCTGGCGGACCTGCCGAAGGAAACCTCCGACGAATTGCTGGAAGAAATGCCCGGGCAAGAGGCGAACGAAGTACGCGGGCTGCTTGCCTTCGACGAAAATACGGCGGGCGGCATGATGAACCCGGAGTTTGTCTTTGTCGGCGAGACCGCGATGCGCGACGAAGTCCTGCAGTGGATGCGCTCGCAGGACCTGAACGTGGACCAGCTCGACACTATTGTGCTGCTGGACGCCAGCGCGAAATTCTCAGGAACCGTGCCGGTGGCTCGGCTGCTCTTGGCCGACTCCGAGCAACGTATGTCTGAGCTGAAAACCGAGCCTCTACTCGGTGTTCCGGGAGATGCGGATGAAAAGGATGTCTTTGAGCTGTTCGATAAGTACAACCTGCGCATGCTGACGGTGGTCAATAGCGAGAGCCGTCCGATCGGGACTATTACGGTCGATGATGTTGTGTCGCGGCTGGTCAAGAAGTAACGAATAAAAGCGTAATGAAATAAAGAAAACGGCCAGGGAAGATTTGGGACAGCCATGAATTGGGGAGTCATCACAACACGTGTGGACGTTCTGAAGTCGCGCGGCAGCGACTTGCAGAAGCGTCTGCGCGCGCTGCGCCACCGGTTGACGATGTTGCTGGCCGTTATCGGGCCGGGGCTGATTACTTCCAATGTGGACAACGACGCCGGCGGAATCTCCGTGTACACGCAGGCCGGAGCGAAATATGGTTACACGCTGCTCTGGTCTCTGATTCCCATGACCATTGCGTTGTACGTGACAGAAGAGATGTGCGCGCGCATGGGAGTAGTCACCGGCAAGGGGTTGTCGGATTTGATTCGCGAGGAGTTCGGGTTCCGCCCGACTTTTTTTGTAATGGTCACCGGTTTTTTCGTGGACCTCGCCAACGTGGTCGCGGAATTTGCCGGCGTGGCCGCGGCCATGCAGATCTTCGGAGTAAGCAAATATATCGCGGTGCCGATCGCGGCGGCGCTGGTATGGGCGTTGGTGCTGAAGGGAACGTACCGGCAGGTCGAAGTGATTTTTCTCTTCGCCTGCACCTTGTACCTGTCTTATTTGTTTTCGGCAATCTTCGCCAAGCCGGATTGGCTGGAAGCCGCACGTCACACGGTTATTCCCAACATTCGCTTCGAATCGGGATACCTGGTGATGCTGATGGGGCTTATCGGTACAACGATCGCGCCGTGGCAATTTTTTTATCTGCAAGCGAGTTTCGTGGAGAAAAAAGTCAGTCCGCGCCAGTACCCGCAGGCGCGGGCGGATGTGCTGTTCGGCAGCGTAAGCTGCATGGTGATCGTGTTTTTCATCATCGTCTGCACCGCGGCCACGTTGTATGTATCCGGCCACCGCGATATCACGGATGCCGCGCAGGCCGCGCAGGCGTTGATTCCGCTGGCGGGACGCGGCGCAGGCATTCTTTTCGCGTTCGGATTGTTGAATGCTTCGCTGTTCGCGGCGTCGATTCTGCCGCTTTCTACGGCGCACGTGATTTGCGAGGGATTGGGCTTCGAGGCAGGCATCGACCACAAATTCAAAGAGGCGCCTATTTTTTATTGGCTGTATACGATTCTGATCGTGGTCGGCGCGGGAATCGTGCTGCTACCGCATGCGCCTCTGTGGAAAATATTGATCTTCTCGCAGGTGGGCAACGGCTTTTGGCTGCCCGTGGTGGTGATATTTATATTGTTGCTGGTGAACCGCCGCGACTTGATGGGCGAATACGTGAACACGGCGACTTTCAACGTCGTGGCTTGGGCGACCGCTGTTGCCATGATTATTTTGAGCTTGGTCCTGGCGTATACGGCCGTTTTTCAAGGCGGCGCTCCCGCCGGTTGATTGCATCAAAGGACACTGCGCCGTTGCGCCAGCGTCGCGGCGTATGTTAACTTTGCGGCGTAAAGGGAATTCCCCGGAAAACCGTATTAGCGATGAAATCTCATTCTACTATCTCCGTGGCCGACACCAGCGCACTCGGGCCAATGACTCCGGAAGAAGCGCAACTGCTGGCGACGCTGGACTTGGCACGACTGCCGCGGCACGTTGCGGTGATTATGGACGGCAACGGACGCTGGGCGGAGCGCAAGCACCTACCGCGCGCCGCGGGGCATCGTTCGGGAACGCAGACGGCGCGCACGACGATTGAAACTTGCGCGCGTCTGAACATCGAAGCCCTTACGCTGTACGCGTTCTCCGTGGAGAACTGGCGGCGGCCGAAAACGGAAACCGATTTCCTGATGCAGCTTTTGCGCGAATACCTGCGCCAAGAGATGCCTTTGATTCAGCGAAACAACATTCGCATGCGCTTTCTTGGGCGTGCCCGTGAACTGCCAACCGGCGTGCAGCAAGACATGCGCGAAGCAGTGGAGAAAACTGCGCAGAACACGGGCATGGTTCTGTGTTTGGCGCTGAACTACGGCGGCCGCGCGGAAATCGTGGACGCGCTTAACGAAATTGTTGCGCAGCACAAGGCTGACGGCCGCAATACGCCCGTGACCGAGGAAGAAGTAGCGCGTCATCTGTACACGGCAGGATTGCCGGACCCGGACTTGCTGATACGTTCGAGCGGGGAAATGCGCGTCAGCAATTTTCTGCTGTGGCAGATTGCGTATGCCGAGATCCTGGTGACGGAGACGCTTTGGCCGGACTTCAATCGCGCGCGGCTGCTCGAGGCGTTCGTGGAATTTCAAAGGCGCGAGCGGCGCTATGGCGGCATTCGTGAAGGCGGCCCCGATTCGGAAGTTCCCGCTCGCGTCGTAGGAAAATAAGATCTCACCTTAGCTGGCTTTTCCTTCAACTTTCAGCTTTCGGCTGTTAACCTTCTTCGCGCCGTGTGTTGGAGGATTCCTTTTCCATGACTTGGAAGCGGGTGGCGACAGCCGCCGTTCTGATTCCGTTGGTCGTTGGACTTGTGCTGTGGAGCTCGACGGCATGGGTGGCGCTGGCGCTCGCGCTGATTATCGTGCTGGCGCTCTTCGAGTATTTCTCGTTGGGCGATGCGATTGGCCATCGCGCGTACCGCTTCTGGACAGCGACTTGCGCATTTCTCCTTGTGTATGTGCAATGGCTCGCGGCAATTGAACCCAGCTACCAGCTTGCCGGGGGTTTGATCCTCCATCGGGAGATAGGGCGGTACGCCGCCGGGTTGCTCGGTGTGCCGGAAGCATTTTTTGTTTTCGTGGTGGGCGTCGCCGTCCTGACGCTTTGGACGAAGCGTCCCCTCGTGGAAGGCTTGCCCGCTGCCGGCATCAGCTCCAGCGGATTGCTGCTGGTGGCGTTTCCGTTGACGTTTGCGGTGCGCCTGCATGGCTTGAGCGCGCAAGGTCCGAGGCTGCTGCTCTTCGCGCTGGTAATCACCTGGGTTGGCGATACGGTGGCCTATTTTGTGGGCCGTGCCACGGGCAGGCATCCGCTTGCGCCGCATCTGAGTCCAAAGAAAACGTGGGAAGGTTCCGTCGCAAGTTTTGCGGGCTCGCTGCTGGTGGGCCTGGCCTTCACGCGATGGCTGAACGCACCACCGATGCATCTGCTGGCGATGGCGGCAGCAGGGAACATCGCGGGTCAAGTCGGCGATCTGCTGGAATCCGCTTACAAGCGCAGCGCCGGCGTGAAAGATTCCGGAGGGATGCTGCCGGGGCATGGCGGAGTTCTGGACCGCATTGATGCGTTGATTCTGGCTATTCCGGTTGTCTGGTATTATTGGACTTTGATCTACTCGCCTGGAATGTAATTCGGAACTCCGTCTCGAAAACACAGGAAAGA
>Ga0209526_10002085_pt1 | contig 13438 bp, 10 predicted proteins | sample JacPinW_OM2H0_M1_FD_188566 | JGI IMG/M metagenome (GOLD analysis project Ga0209526, IMG submission 188566) | Forest soil microbial communities from Algoma, Ontario, Canada - Jack Pine, Ontario site 1_JW_OM2H0_M1 (SPAdes) (version 2) | ecosystem: Environmental > Terrestrial > Soil > Boreal... | reverse complement strand
CCTTCTCAAGGGCCCTGAGCCCAAACTCGGCCCCGTCGCGCTGATTGTGTGGCTGCACGCGTGCCGAGACATTCAAAAGAGGCGACTGAGAAGCGCTAGCAAGGGCGCGGTTGGGAAGGCCTCGGACACTTGAACAGTACATTCCCGGCTAAATACCTCAATGGATTCTGGGCAAAGACCATTCCGGGGGAAAGTCCAGATTTCTGATCTGATCGTGCGCGTGCCTGCGCCGGCATTTGCCGAAAAGCCGTACGGCACGGCATGGAACTGATAGATCAGAGCGACCTGATGAAGGGTGAAAGTCCGGGTTGCCAGATCCACGGGTAGCGTTATGCACTCAACGCCTTGGATGGCACTACGCTATGTGACTTATGAGGGGTGCCGGTGAGAACGGCCGCAGAGCGTTTGGAAATCAGTCAGTGTAGGTACAAATCCGACGAATCGCCGGTCAACGATATTGCCGCTCCGCGGCAAGCGTGTTGTCGGTCGTTGTCTAGGTTGGGCAGATGTTTGCTGGTCAGAGAGGGCTACCGGCGCTACCATACGCAACCATCATGAGCCGACCTACTCCCACCCCCACGGCCCGTCGTGAATTTCTCAAGTTTCTGGCGGCAAGCCCGTATGTCGCTGCGCTCGGCGGAGTCACCGCCTTCCTCGAGCGAGGTACCTTCGCCCAGAACACCCAACCGGGGTCCGACGTCATTACGAACCCGGCTAGCGCGCTCGACGTCTTCGATTTCGAGGAGGCCGCTCACCGCAAGGTCATGGCCGGCCATTGGGCTAACATGGCGAGCGGCGTCGATGACGACGCCACGCTCCGCGCCAATCGCGACGGGTACAAACATGTGCAGTTGCGTCCGCGCCGCCTGCGCGACGCCACCAAGGTCGACATGCGCGTCGACCTTTTTGGCACCGTATACAACAGCCCGATCTTCCTGTGCCCGACATCCGGCAACAAAGCGTTCTTCTCTGACGGCGAATTGGCGGTTGCGCGGGCCGCCAAAGCGCGCGGCACTCTGCAGTTCCTGTCTACGATGACTTCAACCGCCGTCGAAGATGTCAACAAGGCCCTCGGCAGCCCGGTGTGGCAGCAGCTTTACGCGCCGAGCTCCTGGAATGCCTGCGAAAAAATCCTGCGGCGCGTCGAAGCCGCGGGGTGCTCAGTGATCGCCCTTACCGTCGATAACACCGCCGGCCGTAACAGCGAAACCTATCTCCGCACGCGCCCGAAAGACCTGGGCCAGTGCGCCGCCTGCCACGAAGGTGCGCCTGGCACGTCCGCCAAGGAGCACCCGATGTACGACGGCATCAACATGACCGGCGTGCGCACCTTGGATCCTGCTATGGACTGGGCGTTTGCCGACCGGCTGCGCAAATTCTGGCACGGCAAATTGATCATTAAGGGGATCGACACGCGCGAGGACGCACGACTATGCGTCGAGTACGGCGTCGACGCGATACTGGTATCAAACCACGGCGGACGTGCCACAGAAAACTTGCGCGCGACGATCGAGACACTGCCCGAAGTGGTGGCGGAAGTGGGCAACCGCATTCCTGTGTTCGTCGATGGCGGCGTTCGCCGCGGCACGGATGTTTTCAAGGCCCTCGCGCTGGGCGCCAAGGCCGTGGGGATCGGGCGTCCCTACCTGTGGGGATTGGGAGCGTTCGGCCAGGCCGGCGTCGACCGCGTGCTCGAAATCCTTCAGGGCGAGCTAAAACTTGCTATGGGCAATTGTGGCACCCAGACGGTTGCCGACATCACCCGCGCTTACGTCGCCACGCCCGATTGGAAAACCTAGAGGGACGTGATTACGGCGCGACCGGCCGCAATCGCTCGACAGGGCGGAGTGGTTCCCCCACCCCGTCTCAGCCGTCACCTACTCGCGAGAGTTCGACGCTCCGTCGACTCCCATTTGTTTGCTGACGACCAGCCAACACCATGTCTGGCACCCGCGTGGGCAGGGGACACCGATCCTGTTGCGACACCGTCAATCCTTGTTTCGGCACGAGTGTCGGGCACGCGCAAAAGTTGGGCGAGCCCAGGCGTTGCCAGCTTCACAACGAAACTACGGCAATTCCTGATGCACCCCGGACCGAGGAAAGTTATCATCCGGACGACTTGACGAAACGTAGGACCGATAAACGGCCGATCTACGGCGGCTTCTTCTGGATCAACGAGGATGGCACGTTCCCGGTCCCAAGGGAGGCCTACTACATGTCCGGTGCGGGCGGCCAGACGACGCTGATCATCCCGTCGCACGACCTCGTCGTGGTGCGCCTCGGACACTACAAGGGCAGCACGGTCGGCTCCGAGGGGTTCCAGAAGGCCCTCGCGCTCCTGATGGAGGCGGTACCCGAGAAGAAGTGAGGGGAATCCACGCGCCAGGCTCGATGCAAACGCGGCCTGATATGGCTTGCAGCCGACGGCAGAGGCTGAAGCCCAGGAGCGTTGGGCGTAGCGTGTCCCCCACCGCCCCCCTGGAGTCCTGGTAGCACAGTGCTGTTCTACCGGCCCGGTGCTGCCCAACTTCGGATCGGACGAACGCGCATCCCGTCGATAGGACCAGACAGCCATTCGATCTGGGCCTGTTGCCGACGGTCAACACGGTTCCGGGCATATCGTCGTCGGCTCATGGACGCCGTTCGCAGCTTGTAAACGTCTCCGCAGCCGAGCCGTTCACGCCGATCGATTTGGCGCGCATAGTTCACATGGATGAACGGGTATGTGGTCAGGTCCGCACCGCAACTTCGAGCTACTTCGCTGCAACGGGCCGCCTTCCTGTGAACCTCCACCCACAGCACGGACACATAGACTCGGTAACCCGACCATCCCAGCCAGGTGACTCTCGAATCTCGCGCCGCTGCGTGACCGAAAGTTTCGAAGCAGCTGAGGAAGAGGACATTTGAAAGGAGGTTTGAAACGGCTACATTTCACACGGCTACATTTCTCTTGACAACCTCGAACTGCGGACATACCGTGAGCCTCATTAATGCACGCCGGTCGGCCAACGATTTGAGACCGATTACGGAGTTGAAACGGAGATGCCGCTTCAATGAGAAAAGCAACGACGATGTTCATTACCATGTTGGTTCTGTTTGTGCTCAGGGCTCAGAGTGCGGACACGGTACCCTTGAAGCTGGTGACGACTTATGACTTTCCGAGCGACGTGGACGGCAAATTTGACCACCTCATTGTGGACCTCAACGGGCACCGGCTGTTCACAACCCCACATAAATCGGTCGATGTATTTGACCTCGACACGGGCAAGCTGATTCATCGCATCACCGGCGTAGAAGTACCTCACGCCTTGCTATACCGCCAGGACCTGCAACGGTTGTACGTGACCGATGGGGAACCAGGCGCGTTGAAGATCTTCGATGGGAAGACCTATGACCTGATCAAAACCGTGAAGCTTCTGCCGGACGCGGACGCGATTGCTTATGATCCGGTCACCAAGTACCTTTATATTTACAACGGCGGCAAGGACGCCCAACACACCTACTCCACCATCAGCATCGTCGATACGACGACTGGCGAAAAGGTGGATGACATCAAGGTCGATGGGGATCAGCTCGAATGCATGGTGCTCGAGACATCGGGCCCGAGGTTGTATGTGAATAACCGCGCCAAAAACCAGGTTGAGGTCATTGACCGCAATACCCGCCAGGTTCTCGCCAGTTGGCCCGTTACCCTCGGCAAGGGAAATGACCCCATCGCGCTTGATGAACCCAATCATCGTTTGTTTGTGATTTGTCGTAGCGGACAACTGGTAGTTTTCAATACGGAGAACGGCAAGGAGGTTCAGGCCTTCCCGGTCGGAGAATTTGTGGATGATCTGGTATTCGATGCAAAGAGTAAACGCCTCTACGCCCCCTCCGGCGTCGCCGGCAGCGTCGATGTGTACGAACAGACCGACCCTGACCACTACAGATCTCTGGGAAAAGTCTCCACCGGCGAGTGGGGGAAAACCGGGCGGTTAGTGCCCGAACTGAACCGCTATTTTGTTCCTGTGCCGAAGAACGGCACCAATAACGCTAAAGTCATGGTGTACCAGGTGGACTGAGGTCTTCTGTTTCGGTCGCAGCGTGAGGACCGCTGGCAGAGTGCTAGCCGCGAGCGGTGGGTTGTATCGAACGGGAGCTCGAAGAGTTATTAAGTTTCTTCTCTTGCTGGAGACCATTGGAAGAAGGCTGGTACGACTAAGGGTGATCGAGCGTGCCTCCCGGGAAGTCCGCCGCGGCACCCGGCCCGTGTCCAGCTTCAGCAAGCCGGCCAGTTGCGAGCGCATTGTGTTTGGCGTCATCAGTCAGGTGAACCGTTCCTGGAGCGAGAAACCCCGCCAGGAATCTTCACAAAATGCGTTACGCTCCCGCCGGAAAGCGCACTTGACATTACTAAGAATAGGGAGAAGTGGCTAGAATTCGTGCAATTGTTCTAATAAACTCGGCCCCTCATTCTCGGTCGTCCTCATACAGGTTTCATTTTCGTTACTGGAGTTTTCTTACCCGAAGGTAGGTTTTGGATCAAACGGGTTCGTCATGTGCACGCGGGTGGGTCGTAGCTGGTAATCGGTTCAGGTTGAAATCCAGGAGGTGTGGCCATGGTCGGAAATTTGGGGCGCTTTGCGAGTCTCGCCATGCTGGCAGGATTGGTGGCGACCCTGTTGTTGCCTGTTCCTGTTTATGCACAAGTGGCTGGTGCGACGCTCTCAGGGACGGTTACGGACCCGTCCGGCGCCGTCATCCCTCTGGCGCACATCTTAATCAGAAATCTGGCAACGGATGCCGCGCGGGATGTGTCAGCCGACACAGCCGGCTTCTACACCGCGCCGAACCTGCTGCCGGGACCTTATGAACTGAAGATCTCTGCGCCAGGATTCAGCACCGAAGTTTTCAGCGGAATCACGCTGACCGTTGGGGCTCAGGAAACCCTTAAACTAACACTGAAAGTAGGCGGTGTGTCCGAACTGGTCCAGGTGGTCGGCGAAGCTCCGGCCGTGCAACTGACCACCTCTGCTCTCAGCAACGAGGTGAATGGCACTACCGTTCGAGAACTGCCTCTGAACGGACGCTCCTGGAGCGATTTGGCCAATCTCCAGCCGGGTGTCGCTCCGATCGAGACTCAACCAAACTTCGCGCTGGGATCTGACCGGGGGAACCGCGGGTTCGGTGCACAAGTAACCATCTCCGGGGCCCGGCCTCAGCAGAATAACTACCGCCTCGATGGCATCAGCGTGAACGACTACTCGAACGGCGCGCCCGGCAGCGTGATCGGCGGAAACCTAGGCGTGGATGCCATCCAGGAGTTTTCCGTGCTCACGAGCAACTATTCGGCTGAGTACGGAAAAAGCTCCGGCGGCGTGGTCAACGCCATTTCCCGTTCCGGAACGAACCAATTTCATGGTAGCGCTTACGAATTTTTGCGCAATAGTGCACTCGATGCGCGGAACTTTTTTGACGCCGGCAGTATTCCACCCTTCCGGCGCAATCAATTTGGGGCTGGGGCGGGAGGACCGATCCTAAAGGACCGAACTTTCATCTTCGGCGACTACGAGGGGATTCGTCAGTCCAAGGGCATCACGAATGTCAACACGGTGCTTTCCCCGGCGGCGCGCCTCGGGAAGCTCTCCACCGGGACGGTCACGGTTGATCCCTCAGTACAGAAGTATCTTGGCTTGTTCCCGCTTCCCAACGGCGGTTTGCTCCATTCAGGGGACACCGGCGTGTTCACGTTTGCAGGACAACAGGTAGTGAACGAGAATTTCCTCACCGTCCGCGTCGACCACAGATTTTCGGAAAAGAACAGCCTCTTCGGCACCTACGTGTTCGACAAGACCCCTTACAACTCACCGGACAGCCTCGGCAACGTGGAGCTAAGCTCTTTAACCAAGCGGCAGATCTTCGTCCTGGAGCAGAATCACGTTTTCAGCCCGCGCCTAGTCAATTCCTTGCGGTTCGGAATTAACCGGGAGTCTGTGGACAACGACCAGGGGATCCAGGCCCTCAATCCACTGGCCAAGGACCTGTCTCTTAGCGCTTCACCTGGGCGAAATGCAGCGGCCGTATACGTTCCAGGCCTTATCGGTTTTTCGGGAGGCGTCGGAGCCCTCGGCAGCTATAACTATCACTGGACCTCGATTCAGGCCTACGACGATGCCTTCCTGACCAGGGGACTGCATTCGTTCAAGTTCGGCATGGCGCTCGAGCGAATGCGACTTAATTTTTTCACTGACCAAAACAACGGAAATTTCTATTTCGGCTCGCTCCCTGATTTCCTGACCAACCGGCCTCAACGTTTTGACGCCAGCTTCTCCGGAGCTAACCGGGCGGTTCGAGAAACCCTCTTCGGGCTTTATATCCAGGACGATTGGCACGTCCTTCCTGACCTGACGCTTAACCTTGGCCTTCGCTACGAGACGACCAGCGTGCCCACCGAGATTCACGGCACGCTCAGCACTCTCATCAACATCACTGACGACAAGCCTCATCTCGGAGACCCCTTTTTCCTAAACCCCACGCGTCGCAACTTCGAGCCGCGCGTGGGTTTTGCATGGGATCCTTTTCACAATGGCAAGACCGCGGTCCGCGGGAGCTTCGGCGTTTTTGACGTGCTGCCTCTGCCCTACGAGTTCATCACCATGGTTAACCAGGCGGCCCCGTTCAGGCTGCTGGGTAGGGCCACCCACCTGCCACCGGGATCCTTCTTCGCCGGAGCTTTTCCGCTCCTCGGCGTCAGAGCGCTGCAACAGATCTACGTGCAGCACGATCCCCCCCGTAACTACGTGATGCAGTGGAACATGAACGTCCAGCGGGAACTCTCCCCCAACCTGACGGCGTTGATCGGTTATGTGGGTTCCCGTGGCGTCCACCAGCCATTCCGAGCTGATGACGTCAATGTGGTAATACCAAAGCTCACCTCCGCGGGCTATCTGTGGCCCTCACCGGTCGGCAGTGGAAACACCATAAATCCCAACAATGGTGACATCCGGGGCCTCATGTGGGATGGAAGCTCATCCTACAACGCCCTCGAGGCGGGAATCTCGAAAAGGATGAGCCACGGCTTGCAAATTCAGGGCTCCTTCACATGGGGCAAGAGCATCGATACCAGCTCGGCGACGCTGGTTGGCGACGCCTTTGGGAATTCAATCTCAAGCCTGCACTGGTTCGATTTGAGGCTGAGTCGTGGGCTTTCCGATTTCAACATAGCCCGGGTCCTGGTGATCAACGGGACGTGGCAGGTTCCCACGCTCAAGTCGGTCTCTGGACTCTTAGCTCGGGTGGTCAATGGTTGGCAGTTGAGTGGCATCTACAAGGCCAACGACGGCGTGCCTTTTACCGCGACCTTTGGTACCGACGGGGACCCCCTGGGCCTGAACAGCCAGGACCCATGGGACTTTCCGAATCGACTTACCGGCCCTGGTTGCAGAACACTCACCAATCCCGGAAACCCGAATAATTATATCAAGACCGAGTGCTTCGCCGTCCCAACCGCACCGTCGGCGGCCTTCTACAAGCAGAACTGCGACCCAACGTTCGGTACTTTTCCGCAATGCTTCAACCTCCGAGGTAACTCCGGCCGGAATATTCTGATCGGGCCAGGATTGTCGAATCTTGACTTCTCCGTCTTCAAGAACAACTACGTGAGGCGGATCTCAGAGGACTTCAACGTACAATTCCGAGCGGAGTTTTTCAACGTCCTGAATCACACAAACTTTGCCGTGCCGGTTACCCCAGACAACGTTTTAATATTCGACTCAACCGGAGCTCCAACGGGGGTTGCGGGACTGTTAACTTCAACCACTACGACCGCAAGGGAAATGCAGTTCGCTTTGAAGCTGGTTTGGTAATCGAAGACGATGATGATCATGATGACCGGCAATCGCATGTACGGCAAATGGGATTCTAATGCCGGGACAAAAATTGAACTGGAGACCTAAAAGATGAAAAAAAGCCCAGCGATAATGTTGGCGCTCCTTATGGTGTTGTTCGCCGTCAATGCTAAGTCTGAACCGGCTTCGCCACTGGAGTTGGTACGGACGATCCCGATGCCAGGTATCGAGGGCCGTTTTGACTCCTTTGGGATCGACGTGAAAGGTCATCGACTCTTTGTTACTCCTCTTGATCACAAAACGGTTGAAGTCTACGATTTGAAGACGGGCAAGCTTATTCACAGCATCCCTGGTATTCAGAAACCACACGCTGTGCTTTATCGCGGGGATATAGATGAGATCTTCGTCACGGATGGACCTGACGGATCGCTGAAGGTTTTCAAAGGGAATAAATACGATCTCGTCAAGGCTGTAAAGCCGCTCCTCGAACCCGACGGCATCCTCTACGACCCGGCCACCCACTATCTCTACATCATAACAGGAGGAGACAACGCAAAGTTAGATTACTCTTTGATCTCCATCGTGGATACGGATAAAGGTGCGCACCTCGGGGACATTCGGATAGACGGTGGCACCATGGAAGAAATGCGGATCGAGAAATCGAGCCCGCGGCTTTTTGTTGTTAACCGGGAAAAGAACCAAATCGAGGTGATTGACCGTCCCAAGCGCACGATCGTTGCTAGCTGGCCGCTCACGCTCGGAAAAGTGCCCGTCGGATTAGCGGTTGACGAGTCCAATCATCGCCTTTTTGTGGGTTGCCGCAGCGAAATCATGGTGGTACTCGATTCGGCGTCTGGCAAGGAGATCACCAGTGTTCCGATCAGCAAAGGGATTGACGGCATGGTTTTTGATCCCGCTACCAAGCGCATCTACTCCGAGGCTAATACCGGTGCAATCGATGTTTATCAAGAGACTGACCCCGACCATTACCAGTCTCTGGGAACAACTCCGACGGGGTCGCCGGCGAAACCGGGACTTCTCGTTCCTCAGTTGAACCGGTATTTTGTCGCCGTGCCCAAACACGACAACGTGGACGCTGCTATCTTGGAGTATAAGGTTCGGTGAGGAAAAAGAAGGGCGCTTAGGAGACGCGTTGCGGAACCCAAGGGGCAAGGGCGCTTCGGATCTGCTGGGGAATCTTTTGTGATGCTGCACGTCCTCGGTCAGCGGGATCGCTCTCAGAATTTGGTGCACATCAAGATCAGAATTGGCGGTAATCGATCGCAATCTGCCAGGAGGGAGAAAATCCTCGTAAGTTCAGCCAGTGACTTACGATAGCGGTCGATAGTAGTTCGTCGCAAACGCTCCGGCCGACAACTGATACAGGGTCGGAGTCGCTTCGGAACGATCTTTTAATCAGGGGGTTGGAGGTTCGAGCCCTCCGCGGCTCACCAAATCCACTCCGTGGCTGACAGCAACAGCGTTTTTCTTTCTCGCGGACCCCGGATTTGAGTTCGGGTGACGACATGCCGTCTGGTTGGCTTATCGGACCTCGGCACGGCCCTTTGTTTGGACCGATTCAATTCGCCTTTCCGAATCTTGGTGGACTGGCATAGTTGTACTCTCCCGTTCGGCATGTTGGCGATGATCTGGAGCTCTCCGCCCATTGCTTCAATGATCTTGCTCAAGGTGCTGACGTACGTGTCTGAACGTCGTTCCATTTTGGAGAAAGAAGCTTGTTTGACATGAAGCGTGTCTGCGAGTGTGATTTTTCAGGATCAATCGACCACCTGAGGCGGTAGGTTTTCACTAACTTTCACCCACATTTTCAGGATCATTCACCCACCCCCCGATTGCGTTGGAGCGAGCAGGTATGTCAACCAGTCCTCCGAAGGAGGACTGGAGATGGCATACCGGGAGGTGGGAATGATGGATATCGATCAGGTGATCCGCCGGTGGTTGGCGGGCGAGAACATTCGGGCCATCGCGCGATCCACTGGTACGGACCGCAACACGGTGCGGCGGATCGTGCGTTTAGCAGAGGAGGGGGGAATCCAGGGCGAGACGCCGTGGCCCGAGGAAGGCAAGCTGCAGTAGATCCGGCAGCGAATGGGCCGGCCCGGTGCAGCCGTGGCTAGCAGCGGGGCCGAGCAGCAGCTGAAGTCCCGGACGGAGCAGATTCGAGCTTGGCTGGACAAAGACCACCTGCTGCTGACCAAGGTGCACGAGCTGTTAGGGCGCGAGGGATTGCTGGTCTCCTATAGCGCCTTGTATCGATTTGCGCGGAAGTGGTGCGGCTTTGGAACCCCCTCGATCAGCGTGCGGCGGGCTGAGAGCCTCCCGGGGGAATGGCGGAAGTGGACTTCGGTCGGCCGGCTATGGTTGGTTTCCAATGGCGACATGGCGACCATGGCCGTTCCACGTCCTGCAGGTCTCGCAAGTCTCGCAACCTAGTGGTTGCATTTTATCGTCGACGCTGCTAATCTGCAACCCAGAGGTTGCGCATGAACACGGACTGCATCGAGAAGAAGATTCTTCTGCGCGCGCAGCGGAAACGAGTCTGGCGCGCGTTGTCTGACTCCGCGGAGTTCGGGAGCTGGTTCGGCATGAAGTTCGATGGCCCGTTTGCGCCAGGCGCGCGCATGAGCGGAGTGATCGTACCCACGACGGTCGATGCCGAGGTCGCCAAAGCCCAGAAGAAATACGAAGGCATGCGGTTCGAGATCACGATCGAGCAAGTGGAACCCGAGCGGCTGTTCTCCTTCCGGTGGCATCCCTTCGCCGTTGAGCGCGGCGTCGACTACTCCGTCGAGCCGACGACGCTCGTCGTCTTTGCCCTGGAGGAAGTCGCGAACGGGGTCATGCTGACGGTCACCGAGTCCGGCTTCGATCAAATTCCTATCGCGCGCCGGGCGAAGGCGTTCACGACAAATGAGCAAGGATGGGGCATGGTAGTGAATCTGATCGAGAAATACCTTGTCCATGCGCAGTAGCTCGAGAGCCATGGCCGAGCCGAAGGGGTCTGCGCCCATTTTCGCAGCCCTGGGTGACGAGACACGCTTGCGGCTTGTCGCCCGCCTCTGCGATGACGGACCGATGTCCATCACCGGGCTCACCGAGGGTTCCCGCGTCACTCGTCAAGCGATCACCAAACACCTGCACGTGATGGAGGAAGTGGGTCTTGTGCGTAGCACACGGCACGGGCGGGAGAGCATTTGGCAATTGGACCAGCGGCGCCTGAAAGACGCGCGTCACTACCTCGACCTGATTTCCAAGCAGTGGGACGACGCTCTTGCCCGGCTGCGTGAGTTCGTCGAGGACTGAAGGAAGAAGAACACGCACATCGATCTCATCGGAAAGCGCGCGTCTTCCTGGCGGGTGACGAGGGAAGGGCCAGCAGCCGACCACCCTCTACCCGCAGCGGTTCCCAGATGCGCTCGATCCACTGGCGCGCATGGTCGGCCGGTGAGCTCAATGCGAGGCTCATCGCCTTCAAGCCGGCGGCGCGCATAACCGGTGAGTTGGAGACGCCCGATGGTTGCTGTAATGGCGCTTCTTTGTGCGTGAAGGGCTGCCGTCAACTGGTCGTCCGATTCTGGGACAATCAGGAAGACCGTGCTGGTGGAGGATGCAGCTGGCGCTCTATGTCCGAGACCTTGCCGGAGCGCCTAGATCGTAGAAGTTCTGCAGATTAAACCAGTGTCATTGTTCTCACCAAATCGTCTGAACCGTTCTTGACCGACGGATCCCACGGTCGGCGGTAAGCAAGGATAGCCCGACAATACGTCCGGAATGTGCCGGGCGCTAGTGGCACTTCTACGTGTAGGCCGCAGCAGAAGTGGTGCTTCTCCCTCTTCGGTTCAAACGACGTGCAAGGAGTGGCGGGGAGGTGTATATTGGCCCCACTGGGAAACCAACCTAGAAATTCCGGACAGATTGGAAATCCCGGTTTAACCGATGGTCCGTCCATTGAGACGCTGGAACTTACCTCAGCACTGGTCATTGCAGGGCTCGGTCTTGTGTACTGTGTTGGTCTTATTGGTGTCGACCGGGCAGGCTCAGAATCGTGTCGACCCGTATGCTCAGGCCGACATCGAGTACGGATCCCGCATTTTCGTTGCCCAGTGCTCGGGGTGTCACGGTGTGAACGGCGACCAAGTTTCCGGCGTGAATTTACGCAGCGGCCAATTCCGGCACGTTTTTTCCGACAACGATCTCCGCAGTATTGTCACCAACGGCATCCCCGGCACGGCCATGCCACCCTTTAATTTTGACCCGCCGGAACTCGCCGGGATCGTCGCGTATATCCGGAATATGGGCGATTTCGACGCCCGCAGCGTCGCGGTTGGCGACGCAAGCCGAGGCGAAGCCCTGTTCAAAGAAACCGGCAACTGCGGTAGCTGTCATCGCGTCAATGGCAAAGGACCCCGCCTAGCTCCGGACCTGAGCGATATCGGCGCGCGCCGCACCGCCGACGCGCTCAGGCGATCGCTCGTTGACCCAACAGGGGCGATGCTGCCGGTGAATCGTTCCGTACGCGCGGTGACCCGGGACGGGAAGATCATCACCGGCCGGCGGCTCAATGAAGACACCTACACAGTTCAACTCATCGACAATCAAGAGCATCTCGTGTCGCTCGAGAAAGTCGATCTTCGCGAATACACGGTCATCAAGACGTCTTCGATGCCGTCTTACAAGGACAAACTAAGTTCCCAGGAACTGACCGACGTCGTCGCCTACCTCCTTTCCTTGAAAGGCACGAAATGATTCCGCCAGGACGCGCAACCTTGCTGCTGTTGCTTTCTTCGCTGGTTGCCTGCTCGCTTCACGCGCAAGTTTCTTCCGATCGCCTGGCCCGGTCGTCCGAGGAGCCGCAGAACTGGCTGACCTACTCGGGCAATTACTCGAGCCAGCGCCATAGCCTGCTGCATCAGGTCGAACTCACGAACGTGAAGAACCTCGAGTTGAAATGGGTTTTCCAGGCGCAGTCCCTGCAGAAATTTGAGTCAACGCCGCTGGTGGTCAATGGAATCATGTATGTCACGCAGCCGCCGAACGATGTCGTCGCGCTCGATGCCAAGACGGGGAGCGTGTTCTGGGTTTACCATTACAACCCCTCTCCCGCTGCGAGGCCGTGCTGCGGAGTCGTGAATCGCGGCGTGGCGATCCTCGGCGAATCGCTGTTCATGGCGACTGTGGATGCACATCTTGTTGCGATCGATGCAAAGAATGGGCATGCCCTCTGGAACGTCAAGGTGGCCGATGCTGCCGCGGGCTACGCGATGACGCTGGCGCCGCTGGTGGTGAAGGACAAAGTGCTGGTCGGCGTGGCCGGCGGTGAGTTCGGCATTCGCGGCTTCGTCAGCGCCTATGACGCTGGAACCGGCGAACAGGCGTGGCGATTTTATACGATTCCGGGCCCCGGCGAGCCTGGGCACGAAACGTGGCGCGGCGATGATTGGATGCATGGCGGGGCCTCTGCCTGGCTCACGGGATCCTACGACCCCGATCTGAATCTCACTTATTGGGGCACCGGCAATCCGGGTCCCGATTTCAACGTCGACGAGCGACCGGGCGACAACCTCTACTCGGATTCTGTCGTCGCGCTG
>Ga0209526_10002084_pt1 | contig 13443 bp, 7 predicted proteins | sample JacPinW_OM2H0_M1_FD_188566 | JGI IMG/M metagenome (GOLD analysis project Ga0209526, IMG submission 188566) | Forest soil microbial communities from Algoma, Ontario, Canada - Jack Pine, Ontario site 1_JW_OM2H0_M1 (SPAdes) (version 2) | ecosystem: Environmental > Terrestrial > Soil > Boreal... | reverse complement strand
CAAATCAAAAGAAAAGGGACATTTCTAATGAGGTAAGGAAGGGGACATTTCTAAAGAGGTTTGACACTCCTGTCAACGCTCCTTGACTCTTCCACCGGTTCCCACTAGCCTCTTTCGTTCTACTAGGTGTGCGGTGGATCGCGTCCTTCCGCGCCATCCAAGCAAGGAGTCGGGGATGCATTTTCGCTGCGATCGAAGGCTGTCGTTCGCCTTAACCACCGTGCTCATGGTTTTGGCGGGCGCTCCCAGGCTCGCCGCGCAGGGCGGTGAGCCGCGATCCTTCGTCATTCGTGGCGCCACCGTCGTTCCGGTCTCCGGTCCCCGGATAGAAAACGCCACGGTCGTCATTTCGCGCGGTGTAATCACTGCGGTTGGCAGAGACGCCAGCTTTCCGCAAGAGGCTTGGCTCATTGACGGCAAAGGGCTTACGGTTTACCCAGGGCTCTTCGATTCTTTCACTGACATTGGCCTGGCCCCTGCCTCGCCACCTCCCGGCGGGGAAGGCAGCGCGCGCCCGCAGCCGTCCATTTCGCGCGGGCCCGAAGACCGCCCCGGTTCTACGCCCTGGCGTGATGCCGCCGGCGAAGCCAGCCTCACCGACAAGCGCATCGAGACATGGCGCAATGCCGGCTTCACTACCGTCGTTGCCGCGCCAAAGGGCGGCATCTTCCCGGGCCGGGCTGCCGTGCTCGACCTTGCCGGCGAGCGCAACGGCGATCTCGTCGTGAAATCGCCCGTGGCTATCCCCGTTTCGTTGCAACCCGTTGGCAATTTCAGCAGTTTCCCCGGCTCGCTCATGGGCACGCTCAGCTATGTCCGCCAGGTTTGGCTCGACACGGATTGGAGCACCAAGGCCGAGGCTATCTACGAAAAAAATCCTCGGGGCGTAGCGAGGCCTCGCTACGACCGCACCGATGCCGCACTCGCCGACGCGCTCGAAGACCACGCGGTCGTGTTGATCCCTGCGGAAAATTCTGTGCAGATTCGCCGCGCGTTTGAGCTTGTCGACCGCTGGCACGTCAATGGCGTGATCTACGGCGGTCAGATGGGCTACGACCTCGCCGACGAAATCGCTGCAAAGAAACTTCCGGTGCTCGTCGATTTGAAATGGCCGGAAGCCGACAAGGACACCGACCCGGACGCTATCCCTTCCCTCCGCACACTACGCTTCCGCGACCGCGCGCCGTCTTCACCCGCCGCCCTGGCCAAGGCAGGAGTTAAATTCGCATTCTATTCCGGTGGGATCGCCGCACCGAAGGACATCCTGAAGGCCGCGAAGAAGTCGATCGATGCCGGCCTCAGCGCCGATGGAGCGTTGCGCGCCCTAACGCTCGCTACGGCTGAGATTTTTGGCGTCGCGGATCGCCTGGGCTCGATTGAAAACGGTAAAATTGCCAATCTCATCGTCGCCGATGGCGATCTGTTCAACGAAAAGACCAAAATAAAATATGTTTTCGTCGACGGGCGCAGATTCGACATACGCGAACCGGAAAAGCCCAAAGAACCTCCCAAGGGCGATCTTACTGGCAAATGGAAACTCGCCTACACCACGCCCGAAGGTGCTGAAGAATCCACCGCCGACCTCACCATGGCAAGTGACGGCACGCTCTCCGGCACGATAAGTACCGCCAAGCGCGGCACCGCGAACATCATCAGCGGGTTTCTCAGCGTCGATAAATTTAGCTTCACCGTTAATATCCCGATACAAGGCTCACCCGCTGACGTCATTTTCTCCGGCACCTTCGACGGCACTTCGCTGAAGGGCACCATCAGTGTGCAAGGCATCGATCTCGATTTCACCGGTGCGAGACCCAGCGCTTCTGGAACCGTGTTCGGAGGTGCCGAATGAAGATTGTGCGCGAACTTTTCGTGAATTCCACGCGGTTACGGTTTCTTAGTCTCTTTCTTTGTTTCCTGTACCTCCCATTTGTTCCGGTTGCAGACGCCGCTGACGCTCCTCCCGTGCTCTGGATTCAAAACGCCACGATCCTCACCGTCTCACACGGCACGATCGAGCATGGCTCCATCCTCATCAAGGGCGGAAAAATCGCCGAGGTCGGCCTCTCCGTCAAAGCCCCGAAGGACGCGCAAGTCATCGACGCCGCGGGACAGTTCGTCATTCCCGGCATCATCGATTGCCACTCGCACATCGCCGTCGATGGCAACGTCAACGAAGGCAGTATCTCCGTCTCTTCCATCGCCAACGTCGCCGACGTTCTCAATCCCGATGACATCGACATCTACCGTGATCTGGCCGGCGGCGTCACCACCGCCAACGTTCTCCACGGCAGCGCCAATCCCATCGGCGGCCAGACCGTGGTCATCAAGCTGCGCTGGGGCCAGCCCGCCTCCAAGCTTCCCTTTGAAGGAGCTTTGCCCGGCATCAAGTTCGCGCTCGGCGAAAATCCCAAGCACTCCAACTTCGGTGGCCGCGGAGCCGTCGCTCGCTATCCCGCCACGCGCCTGGGCGTCGAGGAAACCATCCGTGGTGCCTTCGCTGAAGCCCGCGACTACAAAGCAAACTGGGACGTCTATAACAAGCGCGTCAACGCCGGAGAAAAAAATCTCATGCCCCCGCGCCGCGATCTGCGCCTTGAGCCTCTTGTCGAAGTTCTCGAAGGCAAACGCTACGTGCACTCTCATTGCTACCGCGAAGACGAGATTTTGATGCTCCTCCGGGTGGCCAAGGAATTCGGTTTCAAAGTGCGCACCTTCCAGCACATCCTCGAAGGCTACAAAGTCGCCGACGAGCTCGCTGCGGCGGGTGTGGGAGCGTCCACCTTTTCAGATTGGTGGGCGTACAAGGTGGAAGCCTACGACGCGATTCCATACAACGCTGCGCTAATGACGCGTCGCGGCGTGCTCGTGTCCGTCAATTCCGACGACGCCGAAGAAGCTACACACCTGAATCAGGAAGCCGCGAAGAGCATCAAGTTCGGCGGCTTGTCGCACGACGAAGCCCTCAAACTCGTCACCATCAATCCCGCGATGCAGCTCGGCATCGACAAACAGGTCGGTTCGATCGATCCCGGCAAAGATGCCGACCTAGCCATCTACAATCACGATCCCTTAAGCGCCTACGCCGTCGTCCAGAAAACCCTGATCGACGGTCGGGTCTACTTCGATCGCGAGCGCGACCTCACCGAGCGCCCGAACCTCCAAAAAGAAAAGAAGGCGCTCCTCGACAAAGAAAAGAAGGCCTCTGAGAAGAGATCCGAAGAAAAGAAACCCGGCGCCGACAAAAAGCCCGACGAAAAGTCCCAACTTCCCCCGCAAGCATCCGCCGTCTCTTCGAGCCAGACACTGAGTGTCTCTCCGTCGTTTGGCGGTGCCCGGTGAGGCAGTTCTCGATGAAGCGCCCTCTCCTTTACCTTGTTTACCTCCTGAATCTCCTGTCCTTCCCCTTCGCATCGGCAAGCCACGCGCAATCCCAGCATTCCACCTACGCCATCACCCACGCGAAAATCTTCACTCTCGCCGACCAACCGATCGACGACGGCACTCTCGTCATTCGCGACGGCAAAATCGCCGCCGTGGGCGTGGATGTCAGTGTCCCCGCGGGAGCGCAAGTCATCGACGCCCAAGGCCTGCAGGTCTATCCCGGCCTCTTCGATCCCATCACGCAGATGGGGCTCCGCGAGATCGGCGCCGTCAGTGCCACCGTGGATTCCACGGAAACCGGCGCGTTCAACCCCGACGTGGTCGCCGCGGAAGCCGTCCTCCCTTCCAGCGAGCACATTCCCGTGACCCGCGCGGCAGGCATCACCGAAGTCCTTGCGGTACCCGCCAGCGGCGGCTTTGACTCCTTCCGCTCCGACGGTGTTCTCGGAGGACAAGCCTCCGCGATTCATCTCGCCGGCTGGACCATCAACGACATGCTCATCAAAAAGAGCGTGGCCATGGTCTTGAACTGGCCGGAAATCCCGACGGAAGTCTTTGATCTCTCCACCTTTTCGAGAAAACCGAAGCCATTCAAGGAAGCCAAGGAAGAGTACGACAAGCAGGTGAGCGAACTGACGGAATGGCTGGAACGTGCCCGCCACTACGCCCAAGCCATGGGCCATGGCGGCCCCACCGACTATCAGCGCGACCTCAAACTCGAGGCCCTCGTTCCGGTGACTCGCGGCGAATTACCCGTGCTCGTCTTCGCCGGCCGTGCCCGAGAAATTCGCAGCGCCGTCGAGTTTTGCGACAAGCAGAAGCTCAAGATGATTCTCGCTGGCGGCGCCGAAGCCTACAAAGTGAAAGACCTCTTGCGCTCGAAGAACATCCCGGTCATCTTGGGTCCCACACTCACCCTGCCAGTGGAGGAAGACGATCCCTACGACCGTTTGCTGACCCAGCCCGCTGAGCTCGCCTCCGCCGGCGTGAAGTTCGCGTTCGGCAGCTTCGATAATTCATTCGCCCGGCGTCTCGGCCAACAAGCCGCCAATGCCGTGGCTTACGGCCTTCCATACGACGACGCCTTAAGAGCGGTCACCCTCTACCCGGCACAAATATTCGGCCTCGCCGACCAGGTCGGCACCCTCGAGGCCGGCAAGGTAGCCAACGTCATGGTCACCACCGGTGATCCGCTCGAACTGACGACGGATGTGAAATTCCTCTTCATCAAAGGGCAGCAGACCTCTTTGAATAACAAACAACAGGCGCTGTACGAGAAATACCGGAACCGCCCGAAAGCCCAGTAGCGCGGGCCCCATGAGGTGGCCAACCGGTTGATGGTTTCCGGCATGGAGACCCCTTGAAACGTTCGCGCCCGGCGCCCGTCAAACCGCGTAGCATCGCTGCGTTCGGGGGGACTTCATGGAAACTCTGTTGCAGGACCTACGCTACGCATTCCGGCTCTTGACCAAGAATCCAGTGTTTACCGGCATCGCCATCCTGACGCTGGCCCTCGGCATCGGAGCCAATACCGCGATTTTCAGCGTTGTGAACGCCGTCCTTCTTCGCCCTCTGGCCTTTCACGATGCCTCCCGGCTGGTTCTTGTCGCGGAGAAGAGCAAGTACCCGACGATTTCCACCTCTTATCCGAACTATGTCGATTGGCGCGATCAGAGCCACTCCTTTGAATCGCTAGAAGCCACCCGCGGAACGGCGATCACGGTCACGGGTTCGGGAGAACCAGAGCGTCTCAACGCCCGCATGGTGACCGCCAGCCTGTTCCCCTTGCTCGGTGTCGACGCCCGCCTCGGCCGCACATTCCGCGCCGAGGAAGATCGCGCCGGTGGGACGCCGGTGCTACTTCTAAGCTACGGCCTTTGGCAGCGCCGCTTCGGCGGATCGATTGATGTCATCGGTAAGTCTATGAATCTCGACTCCCAGCCATACACGATCGTTGGCGTACTCCCGAGCGGTTTCGAGATTCTGCAGCCAGCCGACGTATTTCTGCCGTTCACGCCATGGGCCAAGACTCTCCCCGACGACCGCAACTGGCATCCCGGAATCGTCGTCGTCGGGCGCCTCAAACCCGGCGTCCGGCGCGAACAAGCGCGCACGGAGATGGTCGGTATTACCAGGCGGCTCGAGGAACAGTATCCGGAATACAACACCGGCACGAGCGCTGACGTTGTCGGTTTGCAGGAGCAGATGGTGCAAAACGTGCGCCCTGCGCTGCTATTGTTGATAGGCGCGGTGAGCTTTGTACTGCTAATCGCCTGTGCAAACGTTGCCAACCTGTTGCTCGCTCGCGCAGCCGTCCGCGGGCGGGAAGTGGCCATCCGCACATCGATGGGTGCCACCCGCTGGCGCGTTGTTCGCCAGTTGCTGACGGAAAGCGTCCTCGTCTCGTTGGCGGGCGGCGCACTGGGCTTCCTGCTGGCGTGGGCCGCACTTGGACCGCTTCTGAAAATTTCCGCGGACAGTGTGCCGCAGGCATTTTCGGTCGGGCTGGATCGCTGGGTTTTGGTATTTACCCTGGGTGTTTCCGTGGTGACCGGCCTCGTTTTTGGAATCGTTCCGGCGCTGCGCACCGCCAAGCTGGATTTGCGTGAAACGCTCAACGAAGGTTCGCGCGGATCGACCATGGGTCCCGGCCAACACCGTCTTCGCGGCTCGCTCGTCGCCCTGGAAATTGCGCTCGCCATGTTGTTGCTGGTTGGCGCCGGACTGCTGCTGCGCAGCTTTTCGCGTTTGCAGGACATCGCGCCGGGTTTTCAGGCCGATCATTTGCTCGTCGCCGATGTTCCTCTCTCGCAGACAATGTACGCGAAGCCGGAGCAGCGCTTCGAATTCTACGACCGCTTGGTGGAACACGCGAAAATCTTGCCCGGTGTGCACTCCGCTGCGGCCGCATCGTTTTTGCCGGTGAGTGGGGGAGGCGGGCTTCTTCACTTCAATATCACCGGTCGGCCGCCGAAGACGCCGCATGACTACGTCGCGGCAGGCTACCGTACGATCACACCGAACTATTTCGAAACGCTCGGAGTGCCGCTGTTGCAAGGCAGGCTAATTCAGCCTGCCGACAACGAAAAAGGCCCAGCCGTAGTGGTGATCAACGCCACGATGGCGCATACGTATTTCGCCGGAGAGAACCCCCTAGGCAAGAAGATACAAGTGGGCGCGACTCCCGATCCTGATCCCCAAGTCCCCCAGATGGAAATCGTGGGGATCGTCGGGGATGTTCTCCAGGGTCTTGGTCTTGACCCTAAGGCCGAAATGTATTTGCCATACCGCCAAGCGGATCAGGTGCTGCCTGTGTTTCAGTTGTCGGTGGTACTACGCACGGCCGGCGATCCCATGCTCCAGGCCTCGGCACTCCGCAGCGCGCTCGCGGAGATCGATCCGAACCAGCCGCTCGTCAGAGTCCGCACCATGGAAGACAACATGGCCGCCACGGTCGCTCAACCGCGCTTTCGTACCTGGCTCATCTGCATCTTCGCGGCTCTGGCGCTGATGCTGGCCGCCGTAGGGATCTACGGCGTCATGTCCTACTCGGTGACGCAGCGCACCAATGAAATCGGCATCCGCGTCACGCTCGGCGCGCAATCAGCCGACGTGTTCCGCATCATTGTGGGCGAAGGATTTCGGCTCGCCCTGGTGGGCGTAGGCATCGGTTTCCTCGCGGCGCTTATGCTGACGCGCGTCTTGCAAAGTTTTCTTTATGGCATCAGCGCCTTCGATCCGCTGACGTTTAGTTGCGTAGCGGTTCTCCTTACGTTCGTGGGAGTCGCCGCGGCGTTTTTCCCCGCGCGCCGTGCTACCCGAGTCGATCCGATCGTCGCCCTGCGCTACGAATAGCGCGGTTCCAGGCCGCCGAATTCTCAATAGCGCCTTGGGCGCTACCGCCGAGAGTTCCCCTCCCGCACATTTTCAGGCTCTTACCGGAAACTTTTCTCGCGCGGATGCGTTCATACCTTTGAGTGCTTATGTCTATACGTCTCCTTGTCGCCCCTGTGGTGCTGATCCTGGCCGGCCTGGCCACCTCTACCCCCGGGCAGGATGCCGGCAAAATCGTCGATCAATACATCCAGGCTGAGGGCGGGTCAAAGGCCTTGTCGAAGATACAAACGCTGGTGCTTGAAGGTACCTTCACGAATGCTGCGGATGGCAAGGCGGGTATCTACACCTTCAACACCAAGCTGCCGAACCGCTACTACTCCGAACTCGCTGCGGGTGAGCGGCCGCTGATTGACGCATACAACGGAAAGTCGGCGTGGCATCAAAACGCAGCCGGTGAGATTGGAACTCTCGTGGGGCCGGAAGGCGCCCAACTGGAAGCGGCCGGACAGTACTACAATTCGCGGCTGGTCAACACCAAGAAGAATAAATTGGGCGTCGCGTTTGTCGGCCGTGTGCCGGTGCGTGGCAAGGATACACTGCAGATTGAACTGACCACGCCCGCCGGTTTGAAGCGGGAGATATTCTTCGATTCGCAGACTCATTTGATTGTCAAAGAGGTGGCGGCAATCGGCGGAATCGACGAGCAGATTCTTTACGACGATTATCGCACGATAGATGGATTGAGGCTTCCGTACAAAATCGAGCTGCACCGCGGCAACGACGCCTACGACATCACCGTTACGCGCGTGGCCGTAAACGCGACCATAGGTGAAAGAGTTTTCGATTTTCCGAAGAAGTCGCAGGTGCAGTTGCCCGACCTAAAGGTGCTGTTCAAGGAAATAGACGAAAACCAGAAAGCCATCGATAAGATCAAGGAAAACTACGCAGGCACGCGGGCGGAAGAAGAGACCCAATACGACAAGACCGGGAAGGTAACCAAACGCGAGCTCAAGGAGTATACGTTTTTTTATTTAGACGGCGACGAAGTCTCGACGCTGACAAATAAAGACGGCAAACCGCTGAGCGAGGAAGAACGGAAGAAAGAAAACGAGAAGACCCAGAGAGAGATTGAGGACATACAGAAACGCGAAGCCAAGAAGGAAGCGAAAGAAGAGAAAGCCAAGGAAGAAGGGAAGGAGCAGAAAGACAACGAAGACGTGAGTATCGAGACGTTTTTGCGCGCGTGTCAGTTCGTGAATCCGCGCCGTGAACGCTTTCGCGGCCAAGACGTGCTGGTCTTCGATTTCGAGCCGAATCCGGAATTCAAGGCCCACAAGCTCGAAGAAAAGGTAGTCCAAAAGCTTGCGGGCGTCGTGTGGATCGATGAAAAGGCGCACGATGTGGCGCGGCTCGAAGCCTACTTTGTAGGCGACTTCAAATTTGCCGGCGGCCTGCTCGCCAATTTGCAGAAGGGCACCAGTTTCGTGTTCGAGCAAGCATTCATCAACAACGAGGTTTGGCTGCCGACGTATGAAGAAGCGCATGTCGGCGTTCGCTTGTTGCTGGTCAAAGGCATCAAGGTCAACGCCGTCACCCGGTACTCGGACTACAAGAAATTCAACGTAGAGAGCGTCGGCACGGTGGGCAGGCCTAAGGGCGCTACGGATGCTCCTGGCGGCGTGGCCTCCGATCCTCCCCCCGATACCGCTCCCAAGCCGCAATAAATAAGAAGGAGAGGGCTCGTTTCCGGCCTGCTGGAAGCTTCATTGCCGTCAAAAAGAACGGATCAATCGAAGAACGCGCACCGTCCTATCTGGAATTCTGCTTTCTCACCCGATAAATCGACGACGAAAGTACATCGTGCAGCACGCGTGAAGCATCAAAGGGGAGGTAATGCATGCGGCTAAACCAAATCCGAGCATCACTCCGCGCGAGCTGCTTAGCGCGTGGGCAAAGATTCTGAGCGGTAAGGCACCGATGCTGTCGCTCGAGATAACCCGTGAGTGCCCGTTGAGTTGCCCGGGGTGCTACGCGTACGGCGATTCTCACCTGGGTGGTGAAAAAGTCCTCCGCGAACTGAGCGATTTTCGCGGAGGTGCGCTCGTCGCCGGTGTGCTGGACATTGTGCGCAAGCATCAGCCGATGCACGTTTCGCTGGTGGGCGGTGAGCCGTTGATGCGGTTCCGGGAATTGAGCGAGATTCTTCCAGCGCTCAGTGCCATGAAGATCTTCACGTTGGTGGTCACCAGCGGCGTCATTCCCATCCCGGCGGAATGGATGGATCTTTCCCGGCTCCGTGTCGCCGTCTCCATTGATGGCTTGCCGGAGCATCACGACATCCGTAGAAAGCCTGCGACCTACGAGCGCATCCTGAAAAATATTGCGGGACGCGAAATCAATGTGCACTGGGTGATTACGCGGCCCATGCTCGAGCAAGCCGGCTACCTGGAAGACTACGTTGCTTTCTGGAGCGCGCGTCCCGAAGTAGATCGCATCTGGGTCAGCCTCTACACTCCGCAAACTGGCGAGCAGAGCCCGGAAATGTTGACCCCCGACGGCAGGCTAGCAGCGGCGAAGCAACTGCCGCTGCTAGCCAAGAAATTTCCCAAACTTCTCATGAACGCCGGGATTGCACGCGCTTTCGTCCATCCGCCGAGCAATCCGCGCGATTGTCTTTTCTCCAAAATGTCCGCCAATTATTCGGCCGATCTGGAAACACGGGTCGAGCCCTGTGTCTTCGGTGGCGCGCCGGACTGCTCGCAGTGCGGCTGCATAGCCAGCAGCGGCTTGCATTGGATTCGCAGCGCGAGAGTCGCGGGTCCGATCCGGATCGGACATCTTGTCGGGTCTTCCATTGGCGTGGGCTCCCTGGTCAATCGCCTGCGCCATCGCGCCGTGCAGCCTTCGCGGTGGGGTTCCGGCGGTCCGCAGGTCGGGAGCAAGCCGGCTCTCGTGCAGATCGAGAGCTGATGGAATTCGCGACCACACATGGGTGGTGAGCGGAAAAATGCTTCACCGCGCGGGCATCACCGCGTCGAGTACTTCGCGCACCTTCTCGAGCAGCGTGCTGGGCGTGAAAGGCTTCTGGAGAAATGCGACTCCCGCTTCCAGCGTCCCGCCATGGGCGATGATGTTGTACGTATAGCCCGACATGTACAACACGCGCAGCCGCGGAAGGCGTGCCGTCAAACGTTTTGCGAGTTCGTGGCCGCTGATTCCCGGCATAATCACATCCGTCAACAGTAAATGAATTTCCGCGCGGTCGTTTTCGACGATGCGTTCCGCGTCCTCGGGACTCGCCGCTTCGATGATGAAATAGCCCTGTGCGACGAGAACCGTGCGGGTCAGCTCGCGCACTTGCGGATCATCTTCCACCAGCAGAACCGTCTCGGTGCCCCGACGACCTGTGGCTGGCACCTTGCCCGCCGCCAGAGCATCAGCGGGCTCGTCAACCCGTGGCAGATAAACTTTGAACGCCGATCCCTTCCCCGGCTCGCTATAGACCCATACATATCCGCCGCTTTGCTTCACGATACCGTAGACGGTAGAAAGGCCCAGCCCCGTGCCGCGACCGCTTTCCTTCGTGGTGTAGAACGGTTCGAAAATATGCGCCACCGTATCCGCGCTCATCCCAATTCCCGTGTCGGTTACCACCAGCACCACATAGCTGCCAGGGCGCACGGTCGCGTGATCCTTAGCATAGGAAGCGTCCAGATCGACGTTCGCAGTTTCGATGGTGAGCCGCCCGCCATCGGGCATGGCGTCACGCGCATTCACGACTAGGTTCATGATGACCTGTTCGATTTGCCCAGGGTCCGCTTTGATTGTTCCAACGCCCTTGCCCACCAGCGTTTGCATCTCGATGTCTTCATCCATCAAGCGCCGCAGCAGTTTGTCTAGCCCGACGACAATACTGTTCAAATCCAACACCTTCGGCTGAAGCACTTGCCGCCGGCTGAACGCCAGCAATTGTCGCACCAAGCCCGCGGCTCGCTCCGACGCGTCTTCGATCCGTTCAATATCCGTGCGAACTTCCGACTGCAACCTCGCACGCGTCAGCGCAAGCTCCGTGTAACCCTTAATGACCGTGAGCAGATTGTTGAAATCGTGCGCGATTCCACCGGCTAGCCGCCCGACCGCTTCCATTCGCCGCGCCTGCTGCAGCTGCCCTTCGAGCAGCTTGCGCTCGGTAATATCCACGATGATGCCTTCCATCAGCCGCCGCGAATCGCTGCCGGTAACCACTACCGCAGTGTCGCTCACCCAGATGACGCGTCCATCTTTCCGGGTCACCCGGTACTCCGCCTGAAAACGCTCTCCGCGGTGGCTGGCTTCTTCGGCGGCAAAGACGACGGTGTGGTCTTCTGGATGAACGTGGCGGATCCATTCCCGCGAATCCATAAGCCATTCATCCGCCGAGAATCCAAAGATTGTTTCTACCTGCGGACTGACGTAGAGCCACGGTCCGTCAACGCCAAGTTCCGCGATATAGCTGATGGCGGAGACGTGTTCGACCAGCGCGCGGTACTTGGCTTCCGCTTCAGCCCATCCCCGCTGCGCACTCAGCCGCTGCGTGATGTCTCGGCCGACGCAAACTACGCCCCCACCCGGTAAAACCGTAACTGCCATCTCCATCGGCACCACGCTTCCGTCAGCATGGTGGGCCGTCAGAGGTCCAAACCACTTGCCATGTTCTTTCAGGGCCTTGCGAATATCATTTTCGATCGGTTCCACGTCCTGGGGATTGGTGACCTCCCGCCATGGCCTCCCGAACATCGATTGCGCACTCGGATGCCCCATCATCCGAGCGTACGCTGGGTTCACGTAGCTGTATTTGCCGTTGATGTCGATAATGGCCATCCCATTGATCGCTGAATCCATGGCCAGGGTGTTGCGGCGTGCAATCTCGGCGCTCTGGGATTTGCGATATTCGCTGATGCCCAGGCGTGCGGCATAACAGCTGATGGAAACGCCCAGGAGACCGAAGCCCAACGCGCGCCATTCGGGTCCAAGTTGCGCGACCACCACCAATACGATCAAAGGAGCCAGTGCCAGCATCAAGTGCTTCATCGCGAATGTTGACAAAGTCTTGCGCCGCCGCACCACGGGCGGCGACGAGGTCTCCGCTGCCTCGGTCCAGCGTCCCGCCCATATCGCGCCTACCAGAAACGGCAACGTCCAGCCCAGGTCGTACCAAGTTCCGGTTGGCACGCCGCGAATACTTTGCATGTAGTCGGCGATGCCCCCGCCGATCGCCGAGACGGAAAGATACAGCGCCAACCCTCCGTACAACGAACGCAGGCGTCGGGTGCGCATGCTCAGCACCAGGATTCCGGCAATCGCGACCAACGCCACATTGATTACGTTGTAGACCCACTGCATAAACATCTCGACAGAGGGCGTGGCCTGGCCGCCCAGAAGTCGTACGTAGTACAGTCCGAAGAAAGCAGAGAAGAAAACGACGGCGACCTGCATGGAATCGAGCAGTGTTTCCACGTCGAAGCTCTCAGAATCTCGTTCTTTGTCTAGAAACAGCGCAATGGCGAAGAAGATGCCTTGCAAATCAAACAGGATGCGAGCGGCGGAGAGCTCCGGCACCGGGATGCGCTGCCAGTTTTCGTAATACATCCAGGACAGGTTGGCCACGCCCCAGGTAGCCATGCCCACACCCACCAGTAGCCAAAAGGGCCGGCTCAACCCGCGTCCGCGGCGGGAGGCTTGGAGCGCCATGGCCACGGCAACACCGCAAGCCACGAGTTGTAAGGAGTTAGCGACCAATGACCCGACAGGAGAGGTCCCCAGAGACAACACTTCGCAGACGTGTAGGCCAACAATAGCGAGTGCCAAAATGGGCAGCTTGCCAGACATCCCAGGCTGGCTCCTTCTGCACAGGTGCGCGAGGTTCTTACCCCAATTTTAGGGTACTCATGGCGAGAAAGCGGAATCCCTGCGCAGTACGTACCGCAAGACTAAACCCGGATTGCCGCTTTCACGGGTGCGTGACGTTACTCTTGGGCTACTCGATGGTTCGCCGCACCGCGTCCCAGGGGAAAATATGACCATGGCTAGCGTCCAGAGTCCCGTGCGTCAAAGCGTGTCGCTTCCGGCGCGCATCGCCAGGCGCGTGCTCGCCTTGGCCGAAACCAAAAAAACCAGCGCCAGTCGAGTTCTTTTGGAATTGATTGAGACCGGGCTGCAAGCCAAAGAAGCACAACACCAGCGATT
>Ga0209526_10002083_pt1 | contig 13450 bp, 11 predicted proteins | sample JacPinW_OM2H0_M1_FD_188566 | JGI IMG/M metagenome (GOLD analysis project Ga0209526, IMG submission 188566) | Forest soil microbial communities from Algoma, Ontario, Canada - Jack Pine, Ontario site 1_JW_OM2H0_M1 (SPAdes) (version 2) | ecosystem: Environmental > Terrestrial > Soil > Boreal... | reverse complement strand
AGCGAGATCGTGCCGGTCGGCGCGATCGAGGTCAAAAGCGCGTTGCGGATGCCGTTCTCGGCGATTTTCGCGCTCACCTCCGGGTCCATAGACGCTACCGTTTCGCCCGCGAGATAACGGTCGCGGTCGAAGAGCGGGAACGGGCCCTTCTCTGCGGCAAGGGCAGTCGAAGCGAGATAGGCCTCGCGCTGGATAGCGGCGAGCCAGTTCTCGGTTGCCGCGACCGCGGCCGGCGAGCCGTAGCGCAAGCCGCACAAGATCAATGCATCGGCCAGACCCGTGACCCCGAGGCCGATGCGCCGTTTCTGGCTCGCTTCTTCCTGTTGCTGCGGCAACGGAAAGCGCGAGATGTCGATGACGTTGTCCATCATGCGCACACAGTCCGGCACCAGGCGGCGGAGCCGATCGAGGTCGAGCCGCGCCTCGGGAGTGAACGGGTCCTCGACAAGGCTCGCCAAGTTGATCGAGCCCAAGAGGCAAGCGCCGTAAGGCGGCAATGGCTGCTCGCCGCAAGGATTCGTTGCGGTGATCTGCTCGCAATACCACAGGTTGTTTCGGCGATTGATGCGGTCGATGAAGATCACGCCAGGCTCGGCATAGGCGTAGGTCGCCCGCATGACCTTGTCCCACAATTCGCGCGCCGGCAGCACCTTCCATACCGCACCCTCGAAAGAGAGCTCCCATGGCGCGTTGTCCTCGACCGCCTTCATAAACGCGTCGGTGACGAGCACCGACAGGTTGAACATGCGCAGCCGCCCGGCCTGCTTCTTGGCTTCGATGAAGTCCTCGATGTCGGGGTGGTCGCAGCGCAGAGTGGCCATCATCGCGCCGCGGCGATAACCCGCACTCATGATCGTCCGGCACATCGCGTCCCAGACATCCATGAAAGAGAGCGGTCCCGAGGCGTCGGCGCCCACCCCTTTGACCGGGGCGCCGCGCGGCCGCAGGGTCGAGAAGTCGTAGCCGATGCCGCCGCCCTGCTGCATCGTCAACGCCGCCTCGCGCAGATGGGCAAAGATCCCGCCCATATCGTCCGGGATCGCTCCCATCACAAAGCAATTGAACAGAGTTACCAGCCGGCCGCTGCCGGCACCGGCGATGACCCGCCCCGCCGGCAAGAATTTGAAATCGGTCATCGCCGCATAAAATCGCTCGCTCCACAGCGCGGGGTCGCGCTCGGGGCCGGCAAGTGCGGTCGCCACGCGGCGCCAGGTATCCTCGATCGTCTTGTCGAGCGGCTCGCCAGAAGGCGCCCTGAGCCGATACTTCATGTCCCAAATCTGTTGCGAGATCGAGGCGACGACAGCCATGATCGCAGGTTCTCCTTTTAGCCGAGGAGTGTACCACGGTTCCGCATTCGTTCTGACTTACTTTCCTCCATGCCCTGATAGCTCTAATTTAGGTAGATGGTCGTGTCGCCCGAGTCACTCTACGAGGAAGACTTCTACGCTTGGACCCAGCAGCAAGCCGAACTGCTGCGTCGTCTACCGACCGCCGGAAACGAAATCGATCTTGAACATATAGCCGAGGAAATCGAGGATCTGGGACGCAGCGATCTCCGGACGGCGCGGTCGCTTTGCCAGCACATCATCGAGCATCTCCTTAAGCTCGAATATTCCGGGCTCGACGAGCCGGCGGACCATTGGCGGGACGAAATCGTCGAATGGCGCCTCCAGCTAGAACAGATCCTGACCCGGAGCATCGAAGCAAAACTCGATCTGCCCGCGCAGTACAGGACAGCGTTGAGGCTTCTGCGCCGGCTCGAACGCGACGTCCCCGGGCTGATGAGCCGCCTGCCGCACTCGTGCCCCTACACCCTCGAACAAATCGTCGGCGCTGGTGAGGAGGACTGGTTTCCTCAGGCTCGCGCTCCCTACGCCTGAGCAGAAGTCCTTCTGCGAGCCCGCGAGCTGATCTCAGACAAAGAATTTGTCGCGTTCGGCGCTTCCGCCTCGCGCAGTAGGCCTGCGGTGGCGGCCTCCACCCGCCTTTCGAGCTCGGCCATTACCCGGCGGCGGGTCCGGCCGGGCGGTATCGGTTCGAGGAATTCCAGGGTGATCCGACCCGGGCGCTTGACGAAGCTGCGCCGGCCCCAGAAGAGCCCTGAATTGACCGCGGCCGGAACGAGCGGCAGAGCCAGCGCCTGGTACAGGGCGGCGACACCGGGCTGATAGGGAAGATGAGCGCCTGGGGAGACCCGTGTCCCCTCCGGGAAAATGACGATCGGCCGACCCTGGGCGGCGATCGGTCGGGCTGCCGCTACCATGTGGCGCAAGGCGCCGGCGCCGGCCTTGCGGTCGATCGCAATCGAGCCGGCGCGCGCCGCGTACCAGCCATAAAGTGGAACGAGCAGCAGCTCGCGCTTCAAAACGCAGGCAGGGTCTCCGAGGACGACGGGGAGAATGAGGGTGTCCCATGCGGATTGATGCTTCATCGCGATGATGCAGCCATCGCGCGGAATGCGATCGAGCCCACGGATCTGGTAATCGAGGCCGACGATGATGCGGAGCAGGACGAGGACGCCGCCCGCCCAAAACCGGCCGAATTTCATCGTCGCCGTCCGCGGGGCGAATAGAAACGGCAGACCGACGGTTCCCACGATCGCAGTCCAGGCGAAGAAGGCGAAATTGAACGCGAGGGCCCGTGCCCACCTCATTTCCGGATCTCGGCTTGGCCAGCGGGTACCAGCCCCTCGATAAGGGGACGAGCAAGGGATGCCAGATATTTTCCATATTCGGTCACCAGCAGCGCCGCGGTCTCTCGCCGCGCCCACCAATGTTCGTGCGCGACCTGGTCGGGGAAGACCGGATGCGGAACGATTTCGATCTCGGGCATCGCTCGCTCGAATTCGAGGAGACTGCGCCGCATGTGATACCACGCGGTGACGAGCCGCAAGCTGTGAAAGCCTTGTTGGCGCATCCACTGAGCCGTCTCGGCGGCATTACCGAGGGTGTCGACTGCCCGGTGGCCGAGCACGACGCAGCAGGAGGCCCAGTCGCGCGCCCCGTCCGAGCCATCGCGCGAGCTGCGCAGAAGGTCCTCCAGATCGACCTGGTGATTGACGCCCGAGACGAAGAGCTTGCGCCCTTTTCCTTCGCGCAACAGCGCGATGCCACTATTCACGCGCTGGCTGCCGCCCGTCAACACGACGATGGCGTCGGTGGGCCCGGCGCGGTCCTCGATTGAGGGCTCGGTCGCGAACCAAATGAGACCGGCGATACACAAGATGAAGAGCCCAGCACCGGCGATTGCTATTCGGTGCACCGCGCCCCATAACGCCCGGGTCACCATGTCCGAGAGCTTGGGCGTGGGCGGTAGCTCACTACGGCATCAGCCGCTGACCGCGCCGGTGATCAGCGGACCGAAGAGCCGCCAGCGCTCGCCGTCGAAGCGGGCCATCTGTATCTGTTTTACCGGCGCGAAGTCGGTGGGGCTGGTGTTGATCTTGATCCCAGGCAGCAGCATCGGCACCGTGAAGTCGTGGAGATTGGCGGCCTGACTCATGACGTTATCGCGCGTCAGCTCGTCGCCGCACTGCTTGAGAACTTGCACCACGGTCTGGGAAACCGAGGGGCCATAGACATTCCCGGCATCGGTCTTGTCACCTTCAGGATAGTATTTGTCCATGAAGGCGAGCCAGTCCTTGTAGCCCTGATCGTCTTGCCATTGCGGGTCGGTCGGGTCCTTTATATAAAAATCTGTCACGAGATCCTTCGCATTCTCCAAACCGGCGGGCCTCAAGGTGGCGGCGACGGAGGTGCCGACGCTGCTGAGAATGTGGAGGGGCTTCCACTCGATCTCGGCGGCCTTGCGGATCGCCTGGGCGGCGAATTTTGGGATGCCGGTGTTGACGAACACGTCGCAGCCGGCGGCCTTCATGCCGATGATCTGGGAGTCGACCGTGGGGTCGGTCGTCTCATAGGCCGCCTCGATGACGACCATCGATTTTGCCTTATCGCCCAAGCCGTCTTTAAGGCCCTTCAAATAGTCCTTGCCGAAATCGTCGTTCTGATAGAGCACCCCGATTTTGCCGTCAGGCTTGTGTTCCACAATGTAGGCTGCGTAGACGCGGCCTTCGCTTTGGTAATTGGGCTGCCAACCCATCGTCCAGGGATGGTGTTTGGGGTCATCCCATTTGGTGGCACCGGTGGAGACGAAGAGCTGCGGCACCTTCTTTTGGTTCATGTAATTCCAGATGGCCGAATTAGTCGGCGTCCCGAGCGAAGCGGCGACGAGCAGCACGCCGTCTTGCTCGACCAGCCTGCGCACCTGCTCGACGGTCTTGGGTGGACTGTAGGCGTCATCGTAGGAGATGAAGTTGATCTTGCGCCCGTTCACCCCACCCCGGTCGTTAACCATCTTGTAGTAGGCGGCCATTGACTTGGGAATGGTCCCATATGACGAAGCCGGGCCGCTATAGGGGCCGGTATTGCCGATCTTGATCTCGGTGTCGCTGACCCCGGGGCCGTATTGCTTCTCGGCGCGCGCCGGCAGCGCCGCGAATGCCAGAACGCTCGGCGCGGCGGCCAGAATCGAACGGCGAGTGATGCGCTTCATGTCGACCTCCCTTCGCTGCGTATGCTTCGGATGGATGCCAGCCTGGCGGTGATGAGACGGGCGAGCCCCGCGGCACCTGCCGGCATAACGTAGATCACCAGCAGCAGGATGACGCCGTAGACGGCACCGGCGAGCCCCCTCGATATGCTCTCGGCGATGTTCGGCACGAACAGCACGAACAACCCACCGACCAGAGATCCCGGGATCGAGGCTACACCGCCGATGACGAGCCCAACCAGCAGCGAGACCGACAACAAGAATGTGAAGCTGTCGGGTGCCACAAATTGGACCGCAATCGCGCCGAGCGCCCCCGCTACGCCAGTGTAGAGGGCGCTGACGCCAAACGTCAGCGTCTTGTAGAGCGCTGTATTGATTCCCATCGCCGCCGCCGCGAGCGGGTGGTCGCGGATCGCCATGATCGCCCGCCCGGTGCGGCTCTTGACCAGGTTCGCGGCACCGGCGAGCATCACCAGCAGCACCGCCAGCGTAAAGTAATACAGCCACTGGTCGGCGCTCAGCGGCACGCCGGGGGGCGGATCGGGCTTCAGGATGGCAATCCCTTGGACACCCCCGGTCAGCGGCTCGAGCGGGTGAAATTTCAGGATCTGCGGCATCGCGGTCGCCAGTGCGAACGTGGCGAGCGCCAAATACAGGCCCTGCAGCCGCAACGCCGGCAGCCCGAAGAGAAACCCGACGACGAAGCACAGCAACCCCGCACAAGGCAAGGTCCAGTAATAGGCGAGATCGGCCTGGTCCATCAGGATCGCCGCGGTGTAGGCGCCGATCCCGTAAAACGCGCTGTGCCCGAGCGAAAACTGGCCATTGAAGCCGGTCAGCAGGTTGAGGCCGAGGATAGCGAGGCCATAGATCATCACCAAGGTCAGCTGAAAGGTGACAAAGCTCGTCGTCAGAAGAGGAAGCAGCAGAGCGGCGACGATCGCAGCGCCGATCGTGAAATGCCGGGGACTGGGACGGGCGATCGGCGGTGCCCGCGGCGGCTCTCGGGTCAAAACGGCACTCTCGTGCGGCGGCATCGTCATACCCGGCTCACCACCGCTCGCCCGAAGACACCGCTCGGTCTGACCATCAGCACCGCAACGATCAAGACGAGCGCGATCGTCAGCTTCAACTCGCGGCCAACATAAGGAATGAAGGTGCCGGCAAGGTTCTCGATCACTCCGACAGCGAAGCCGCCGGCGACCGCACCACCGGGGCTCGAGAGCCCGCCGAGGACGGCGCCCGCGAAACCGTAGAGCAGAACGCCCAGCATCATGTTGGGTTCAAGGAACACCACCGGCGCGATCAGCATACCGGCGACCGCGCCGACCGCCGCCGACATGCCCCAGCCGAGCGCCAGCATCCAGCCGACCCGGATGCCGACGAGGCGCGCCGAATCCGGGTTTGCCGCGGCGGCGCGCATAGCAAGACCGAGGCGCGAGCCACGGAAAAAGAAATAGAGCAGGACCAACATCGCCAAGGTGACCCCGATCATGCCAGCCTGGTGGGTGCTGATCAGGTTTTGGCCGAAGAGCGGAGCCGAGCCGAACGGGGTCGGGAACGTCTTGATCGTGAAATCCCAAATCTCGCCGGCGGAACTGTTGAGGATACCGTAAAGCGCGATAAAGGCGACGAGCTGGCTCAGGATCGGTGCGTTGCGGATCGGCTTGAACAGAACCCGCTCGATGGCGATGCCGCCGAGGAAAGACAGCACGACCGCGCCGATGAAGGCGACCCAGTACGGCTGGCCCCACTGGATCATCTGCCATGCGAGAAAGGTCGAGAACATCGCCATCTCGCCTTGCGCGAAATTGAGATGGTCTATCGCTTGATAGATCATCACCACGGCGAGCGCCATCGCTGCGTAAATCGCCCCCGTAGCGAGCCCCGCCATCAGCTGTTGCAGCAGCAATTCCATCGCGGCGGCTAATATCCCAGATAGGAGCGACGCACCCCTTCGTCCTTGCCGATCTCTTGCGCCGGGCCGGCCATGACGATGCGCCCGGTCTCGAGCAGATAGGCGTGCTCGGCGAGGTCGAGCGCCAATGCCGCGTTCTGCTCGACGATCAGCATGCCGACATGGCGCTCGCGATTGAGCCGGCGAAGGTTTTCGAACAACTCCTCGACCACGAGGGGCGCCAGGCCGAAGGACGGCTCGTCGAGCAGCATCAGGCGCGGCCGCAGCATCAGCGCTCGGCCCACCGCCAGCATTTGTTGCTCACCGCCGCTCAAAGTCCCGGCCTGCTGCTGGCGCCGCTCCCGGAGCCGCGGAAATTCGGCATAGACCTGATCGAGATCGGCCGCGATCGCGCCTCGGTCGCGGCGCGTCATCGCGCCGAGCCGCAAATTCTCCTCGACCGTCATGCGGACAAAGGTGCCGCGCGCCTCCGGCACATGGGCGATCCCAAGCCGGACGATATCTTCGGTCGCTCGGCCGGCGATCGGCTTGCCGTCAAAGCGGATTTCGCCGCTCATCCGCACCATCCCGCACAATGCCCGCAAGGTCGTCGTCTTGCCGGCGCCGTTGGCGCCGAGCAGGGTGACGATGCTGCCCTCGGCGAGCGCGAAGTCGAGCCCGTGCAGGGCTTGGTTCTGGCCATAAAAGGCGCGCAACCCACTGACCTCGAGCATCATCGGGAGAGTCTCTCGGGTTCGCGACCCTTGGGCCTGCCGAGATAGGCGCGGATCACCTCTTCGTCCCGCTGTACCGAGGCTGGTGGCCCCTCGGCGATCTTCCGCCCGAAATCGAGTGCGACGACCTTGTCGGAAACCGACATGACCAGGTTCATGTGATGCTCGACGAGAAGGACCGTGATCCGCTGGTCGTCGCGAATGCGCCGGATCAGCGAGCCGAGCTCGGCGACTTCGTCGTGGTTGAGGCCACCCGCCGGCTCGTCGAGAAGCAGCAATTTCGGGCGAGCTGCGAGGGCTCGCGCCAATTCCACGCGCTTGCGGGTGCCGAGCGGCAGCCCATCCGGCGGATGGTGGGCCACTTCGCGCAGCTCGAGCATGTCGAGAAAGCCCCAGACCGTCGCTTCGAGCGCCTTTTCCTGCCGTTGCACCCACGGCAGATGCAAGGTGTCGCTGAGGAAGTCGCTGCGGCAACGGGAATGGCCGCCGATCCGGACATTATCAAAAACCGACTGGTGCGGGAAAAGCGCGAGGTTCTGAAAGGTGCGGGCAATACCGATCTCGGCGATGCGGTGCGGCGGGCGGTCCAGCAGCGAACGGCCTTCGAACAGGATATCGCCGCGATCGGGGGTGTAGAGGCGGCTCAAGCAGTTGAACAAGGTCGTCTTGCCCGCGCCGTTCGGGCCGATCAGGCCGAGGATTTGGCCCGCCTCTAGGTCGAAGGACACACCGTCGAGCGCGATGATGCCGCCAAAGCGCAAGGCGACGTCTCGGACCTCGAGCAGCTCGGGCCCACCCGTTCGACGCGCTTCGGCCATTATTTGCTTCTCGGCATCTGCTGGTTGCGAGCCTGCCGACCCCCACTTTTCGAGTCAAGTCGCAGACCGGGCCGGACGCGCCTGATTCAAGCCCTTCATCGACCGGGCGGATGGGTCTACTCTCGAATTTTCGGCAAGACAGGAGGTGGAGATGGGCAATATCAACGCCAGCGTCGATCTCCGCCGGGACGGCGAGATCGCGATCGTCACCGTCGACAACCCCCCGGTCAACGCGCTCAAGCATGAGGTCCGCGCCGGCCTCACCGAGGCGCTGCGCCAGACCGCCGAGGACGCTGCGGTCAAGGGGGTAGTGATCGCCTGCGCCGGGCGCACCTTCTTCGCTGGCGCCGACATTACCGAATTCGGCAAGCCGCCGCAGGCGCCGGGACTCGGCGAGGTCATTGCCGCGATCGAGGCAATGTCAAAGCCGGTGGTCGCAGCACTGCATGGCACTGCCCTGGGGGGCGGCTTCGAGCTGGCGCTCGCCTGCCATTTCCGCGTCGCCGTCCCTTCGGCGCGCGTCGGCCTGCCCGAGGTCAAGCTTGGCCTCCTGCCCGGCGCCGGCGGCACCCAGCGCCTGCCGCGCCTGATCGGACCCGAGAAGGCGCTCAAGATGATCGTCACCGGCGACCCGATCGAGGCTCGCGAGGCGCTCGCGGACGGGGTCATCGATGAGATCGTCGAAGGCGACCTGGCCGCGGGGGCAATCGCTTTCGCGCGCCGCGTCGTTGCCGAGGGCCGACCGCTGCGGCTCGTCCGTGACCGCGAAGACAAGCTTGTGGCGGAGGGCTTTGCCGATGCCGCCGAGACGCTGACCCGGCGGCTGCGCGGCCGCGATGCGCCCGCCGCTTGCGTCGAGGCTGTGCGCAACGCCATTACCCTGCCCTTCGAGGAGGGGCTGAAGCGCGAAGGCGAGCTGTTTCGCAAGCTGGTCACCGGCGATCAGTCAAAGGCGCAGCGCCACATCTTCTTCGCCGAGCGCGAGGCGGCGCGGGTGCCGGGCATCCCGGAAGGAACGAAGCCGCGACCGATCACGTCGGGCGCAGTCATCGGCGCCGGCACGATGGGTGGCGGCATCGCGATGTGCTTCGCCAATGCCGGCATCCCGGTAACGATTGTCGAGACCGGCCGCGACCTCCTGCAAAGGGGCCTCGATCGGGTCGCCGCCAATTATCGTGCGACGGTATCGCGCGGCGGGCTCGGCGCCGATGAGATGGAACGCCGGATGGCGCTGATCAGCGGCGTCACCGAGTTCGATGCGGTCGGCTCGGCCGATCTCGTGATCGAGGCGGTTTTCGAGGAGATGGACCTCAAAAAGCGGGTTTTTGCCGATCTCGATCGGGTGGCAAAAGCTAACGCGGTGCTCGCCACCAACACCTCCACACTCGATGTCAACGAGATCGCGCGAGCGACTTCGAGGCCGCAGGACGTGCTTGGCATGCATTTCTTCAGCCCGGCAAATGTCATGCGACTGTTGGAGATCGTGCGTGGGGCGGCAACGGCACCCGATGCGCTTGCCACCGCGGTCGCCCTCGGCCGGCGGATCAGCAAGGTGCCGGTCACCGTCGGCGTGTGCTACGGGTTTGTCGGCAACCGCATGCTCGCGCGCCGCTCGGTCGAAGCCGAGCGCTTGCTGCTCGAAGGCGCGCTACCGCAAGAGGTCGATGCCGCGGTCACCGGGTTCGGGTTTCCGATGGGGCCGTTCGCAATGGCCGATATGGCCGGGCTCGACGTCGGCTGGCGTATCCGCAAGGGGCGCGGCGAGCGCAACGCGATCGAGGACGCGCTGTGCGAGGCCGGGCATTTCGGCCAAAAGACCGGCAAGGGATATTTTCGTTATGATTCCGGATCGCGGACCCCGGTGCCCGATCCTGAGGTCGAGCGGATCATCATTGACGCCTCGACCCGGCTCAACCGTCCCCGGCGATCGATCGCGCAGGAGGAGATCGTCGAGCGCATGATTTTCCCGATGATCAACGAGGGTGCGCGCATTCTTGAAGAGGGCATCGCGACGCGCCCCGGCGACATCGATGTGATCTGGGTCTATGGCTATGGCTGGCCGGTCTGGCGCGGCGGCCCAATGTACTATGCCGATCAGTTGGGGCTGGCTCACATCCGCGACCGACTGACCTTTTATGCGGAAAGCTCCGGGGACGACACCTTGCGGCCGGCCGCGCTGATCCGCCGCCTCGCCGCCGAGGGGAGCGGCTTCGCCTGACCGATAGTTTGCCATAATCGAGCAGCATAGTAGAGCCTGGTTCGACCTCCTGCAGGGTCGCCGGATCGGAACGAGACTACAACCTGAAGGAGAATTTGCTGCAGATTCGCTGTATTTTTGTCACCGACCGATCGACGACACAACCGAAGCGCGTGTTTGATTTCCGGAACGCTGCAGCGCCCGTCGGTCTAGGAAGGTGCTCCTTATCCGAAAAATGGGCTAAAACGGCCGGCAGCGCGTAATTTTGAACTGGGAGTTCGCCTGATGGATCTCCGTTTCACCGCCGACGAGCTTGCGTTTCGCGACGAGGTGCGGGCGTTCTTCCGTTCCGCCTTGCCGGACAGCATTCGCGACAAGCTTGTCGCCAACAAGGGGCTCGCTAAGGATGACATCGTCATCTGGCAGCGCATCCTCAATCAGAAGGGCTGGGCGGTCGCCAATTGGCCGATCGAATGGGGCGGCACAGGCTGGACACCGGTTCAGCAATACATGTTCCAGGAGGAGCTGCAATTGACCCCGGCGCCGCAGCCGCTCGGCTTCGGCGTGACGATGGTCGGGCCGGTGATGATCGCCTTCGGCTCGGAGGAACAGAAGAAGCATTTCCTGCCGCGGATCGCCAATCTCGACGATTGGTGGTGTCAGGGGTTTTCCGAGCCGGGTGCCGGCTCGGACCTCGCCTCGCTGCGCACTTCGGCAAAGCGCGACGGCGACCACTATGTGGTCAACGGGCAAAAAACTTGGACCACCCTGGCGCAGCACGCCGACTGGATCTTCTGCCTGGTGCGCACCGACCCGCAGGCCAAAAAGCAGGAGGGGATCTCCTTCCTGCTGATCGACATGCAAACGCCGGGGATCACGGTTCGCCCGATTGTCACGATCGATGGCGGGCGCGAGGTCAACGAAGTGTTCTTCGATGATGTCAAGGTCCCGGCCGAGAACCTCGTCGGCGAAGAGAACAAGGGCTGGGACTACGCCAAATACCTGCTTGGGCGCGAGCGTACCGGCATCGCCCGGGTCGGATTCTCCAAGGAGCGCATCCGGCGGATCAAGGAGCTCGCCGCGACCGAGCGCGCCGGCGACAAGCCGCTGATCGAGGACGAGCGCTTTCGCGAGAAGCTTGCCGCGGTCGAGGTCGAGCTGAAGGCGCTCGAGATGACCCAGTTGCGGGTCGTCGCCGCCGAGCGCAACCGGGTCGGCAACAAGCCCGACCCGGCGTCTTCGATCCTCAAGATCAAGGGCTCGGAAATCCAGCAGGCAACGACCGAGCTGCTGCTCGAAATCGTCGGTCCCTATGCGATGCCGTACCAGCCCGAGCACGACGAGGAGGAGCGCTGGAACGAGCCGCCGATCGGACCTGAATGGGCCGGCCCGATCGCGCCCACCTATTTCAACACCCGCAAGGTCTCGATCTACGGCGGCACCAACGAGATCCAGAAGAATATCATCGCCAAGGCTATCCTCGGGCTGTGAGCTCACATGAAGCCCCTCACCCACCAAACCTTGCGGGCTTGGTCCCCCCTCTCCCGGGAGAGGGGCTCTCAGACCGTGCGCCATCTGCCTTGCAGCCCCTCTCCTGCATTGCGGGAGAGGGTGCCGAGCGTAGCGAGGCAGGTGAGGGCTACGGTGAGGGCAGGGAGGAGGCGTAGGCGATGGATTTCGATCTGACCGAGGAGCAGCGGTTGCTCAAGGAGAGCCTCGATCGCCAGCTCGGCGACCGCTACGCGTTTGAGCAGCGTAAGAGCTACGGGCAGGCGCCGGAGGGCTGGAGCCGCGAGCTGTGGGCTCAATATGCCGAGCTCGGCCTGCTCGGGCTGCCTTTCGCGGAGCAATATGGCGGCTCGGCCGGCGGTCCCGTCGAGACGATGATCGCGATGGAGGCTTTCGGACGGGCCCTGGCGCTCGAACCCTTCTTCGCAACAGTAGTGCTGGGCGGCGGGTTTCTGCGACATGGCGGCAGTACGGAACAGTGCGCCGATCTCATTCCCAAGATTGCCGACGGCAGCCTGACCTTTGCCTTTGCCCAGACCGAGCGGCACTCGCGCTATGATCTCGCCGACATTTCGACGGCGGCGGTGCGCGACGATGCGGCCTGGGTGCTCGACGGCGAAAAGGGGGTGGTGCTGCATGGCGACACCGCCGACAAGCTGATCGTCACCGCGCGTGTCGGCGGCGGGCGGCGCGACCGCGACGGCGTCGGCGTCTTTATCGTCGATGCCAAGGCCGCCGGAGTGTCGAGGCGCGGCTATCCCACCCAGGATGGTTTGCGTGCCGCGGAGGTCACCCTGGCGGGAGTGCGGGTCGGGCCCGAGGGTGTGCTCGGGGAGCCTGGCGCGGCGCTGCCGCTCGTCGAGCGGGTCGTCGACGAGGCGATCGCGGCACTGTGCGCCGAGGCGGTGGGCGCGATGGCCTCGATGCACGAGCTGACCCTCGACTATCTGAAGACGCGGCGCCAATTCGGACGCGAGATCGGCAGCTTTCAGATCCTCCAGCACCGTGCTGTCGACATGCTGATCGCCTTGGAGCAGGCGCGCAGCATGGCGATGTTCGCAACGATGATGGCCTCAGAGGGAGACGCCGCGGAGCGGCGCAACGCGCTCTCGGCCGCAAAGGTGCAGATTGGCCGTTCCGCCAGGCTGATCGGCCAACAGGCGGTCCAGCTGCATGGCGGCATCGGCATGACGATGGAGTACAAGGTCGGCCATTACTTCAAACGCACCACGATGATCGACACGATGTTCGGCGATGCCGACTTTCATTTGCGGCAACTCGCCCGCGGCGGCGGATCGCCCGGCGGATAGGGTTGAACGCCGAGGTGATACTTGCCTGCCCGGCTTGCCGCATCCGTTATCTCGTCGACGAGCAGGATCTGAACCGACCGGCAGGACGCACCGTCCGTTGCGCGAGCTGCGGCCATACCTGGCGCCAGCCACAACCTCTCGTGATCCGCGACCGAGAGCCGGCGACGCGCATCGCACCGGAGCTCGGCGTGCCGCCGCGACCTGGCCCGTTGCCTGTCCCAGCCCCGCAGCAGCGACGTCCACGCCGCCGGTCGACGCTCAGTTGGGTCGTAATCGCCTCGGCGCTCGTGTTGCTCGTCCTCGCCGTTTTCGCCACGATCGTCGCTCGCGGCGAAGTCATAGCGGTGTGGCCCGCGACGGCCCGGCTCTACGCCTTGTTAGGGCTGCCGGCGATGCCGTCCGGGTCCGGGCTCGAGCTGGGAGAGGTCATT
>Ga0209526_10002082_pt1 | contig 13451 bp, 14 predicted proteins | sample JacPinW_OM2H0_M1_FD_188566 | JGI IMG/M metagenome (GOLD analysis project Ga0209526, IMG submission 188566) | Forest soil microbial communities from Algoma, Ontario, Canada - Jack Pine, Ontario site 1_JW_OM2H0_M1 (SPAdes) (version 2) | ecosystem: Environmental > Terrestrial > Soil > Boreal... | reverse complement strand
TGGAAGATCGTCAAGGTCCCTTCTTCAGGGAGCAGGGCGAGCAGCCGACGACGGACCCGTTTAGGGTTCTTATGTAGTGATGGCCTAAAGCGCAGACGTCCCCTACGGTCTTGGATCAACGGAACCGCTAATGATCAGGCTGGGCAAACAGGCGCACATTGTCTAGCAGGTCCTCGGCCGGCGGGCAGGTTCCGGAGGGTCAGCCTGTGACTATCTTGACCTCGCCGATTCCAAGGGCCTCCACCGGGGCCTTGATCTGGGATGCATCGCCGACCAGGATCGTGACCAGACGGTTCTGCGGGAACGCCGCGACCACCGCGGCCGTGGCCTCGACCGTGCTCGTCTCAGCCAGGCGCGCGTACAGCTGAGCCTGGTAGTCGTCCGGCAGGTGCTGTTCCACCTGATCCGCCAATGTGTCCGCGACCGACGCTGCCCTCTCGTACTCGAGCGGCGCGACGCCCACCAGGTTCTGCACGGCTATGTCGCGCTCCGTTTCGGTCAGCCCTTCCGCGGCCAGCGTGCGCAGCACCGTCTGCAGGTCATCCAGTGCGGGACCCGTGGACGCCGTGTCCACGGAACCGCGGATGGCGAGCACCGACGCACCCGCCGCGCCGTGCGGCGCCCGCGACCGGAGCACCTGCTCGAAGGCCCGTACCCCGTACGTGTAGCCCTTCTCTTCGCGCAGGACCCGGTCCAGCCGGGACGTGAGCGTGCCGCCCAGGCAGTACGTGCCGAGCACCAGAGCCGGCCATACCCGGTCGTGCCGGTCCGGGCCGATCCGCCCCATGAGCAGCTGCGTCTGGACGGCACCGGGCCGGTCCACGATCACTACACGGCCGGTGTCGTCGGCGATCACCGGCGGCATGAGCAGCGGCTCGGTGCTGTCGCCGGTCCATCCGCCGAGCGTGTCGGCGAGCACCGCATCCAGGTCGACACCCGTCAAGTCGCCCACGACGACCGCAGTCGCCGTAGTAGGCCGCACTTGAGCCTGGTAGAACGCGCGTACGTCCGCCGCGTGGATCCGCGCGACGGTGTCCTCGGTGCCCTGGCGCGGCCGGGACATCCGCGCGGACGCCGGGAACAGCTCCTGCGACAGCTGCTTGGCCGCACGTCGGCCGGGGTTGGCCATCTCAAGCGGAATCTCGTCGAGACGGTTACGCACCAGCCGCTCGATCTCGCTGGCCGCGAACGTGGGCGCGTGCAGCGCCTCGGCGAGCAGCCCAAGCGCCTTGGGCAAGCGGGAGACGGGCACCTCCAGCGAGACGCGCGCGCCGAGGTAGTCGGCGTGCGCGTGGAGTGTCGCGCCGCAGCGCTCCAACTCCGCGGCGAACTCCTCGGCAGTGTGCCGGCCGGTGCCCTGAGACAGCGCACGAACCATGACCGTGGCGATCCCGTCGAGCCCGTCGGGCTCGGCGTCGAGCGGCACGTCCAGGCAGATCTCCACGGCCACCACCTGCTGTCCGGGCCGGTGGCAGCGCAGCACGGTCAGCCCGTTGGCGAGGGCGCCGCGTTCGGGCGCGGGGAACGCCCAGGGCTTCGCCTGCCCGGAGGCCGGCTGCGGGTGGAAGTCCATGGTCACGGCAGTATCGGTCACCGCCCGGCTCCTTCCCGCTTGTCGTTCTCATCGGCTGCACTGGCCTCGCCGACCCCGCCGACTGCCGTGCCGGCCGTGTCTTCCGAGGTGACGGGCTCGTATACCAGCACCGCACGGTTATCGGGGCGCAGCCGCGCCATGGCAACCGCCCGGACCTCCTCAGCGGTGACGTCGAAGATCCGGTTGACGGCCGTGAACGCGAGTTGCGGGTCGCCGAACAGCACCGCATACCGGCACAGCTCGTCGGCCCGCCCGGCGACCGTACCGAGCCGGTCCAGCCATTCGCGTTCCAGCAGGGCCTGCGCCCGCTCCATCTCCTCGGCGGTCGGCGCCTCCGCGCCGAGCCGCGCCAGCTCCTCGTCGACGGCCGCCTCGATCTGCGGGATCTCGGCGCCGCCGGACGCCTTCACGTCCAGCCAGCCCAGCGAGGGGGCGCCAGCGAGCCGCAGCAGCCCGAAGCCGGCGGTGACGGCAGTGCGGTCGCGCCGCACCAGCCGGTTGTACAGCCGGGACGACATGCCACCGCCAAGGACGGTGAGCGCCAGGTCAGCCGCGTCGCACTGACGCGTGCCGTCGCGCGGCAACCGGTAGGCGGCCATCAGCGCGCGCGCCGGGACCTCCTCCAGGATCTCCTCGCGCAGTTCCTTGCCGATGATGTCGGGGAGCGTGCCGTCGCGGGGCGGCATCTTGCCGTCGTAGGACGGGATGGAGCCAAAGTACTTTTCGACCCAAGCGAGCGCCTGGTCCGGGTCAATGTCGCCGACGATGGCCAGGACCGCATTGTTGGGCGCATAGTTCGCGCCGAAGAACGCGCGCGCGTCGTCCAGCGTCGCCGCGTCCAGATCGGCCATGGAGCCAATGGGAATGTGGTGGTACGGGTGGCCTTCGGGGTAGGCGAGCGCGGTCAGCCGCTCGAACGCGGTGCCGTAGGGCACGTTGTCATAGCGCTGCCGGCGCTCGTTCTTTACCACGTCACGCTGGTTCTCCATGGACTCCTCGTCGAGCGCGGCGAGCAGCGAGCCCATGCGGTCCGCCTCCAGCCAGAGCGCCAGCTCCAGCTGGTGCGCGGGCATGGTCTCGAAGTAGTTGGTGCGCTCGAAGCTCGTCGTCCCGTTGAGGGAGCCGCCAGCCCCTTGGACCAGCTCGAAGTGGCCGTTTCCTTTGACCTGCGCCGAGCCCTGAAACATGAGGTGCTCGAAGAGGTGAGCCAGGCCAGTGCGGCCCTTGACCTCCTGTCGCGAGCCGACGTCATACCAGAGGCAGACCGCCGCGACCGGAGTCAGGTGGTCCTCGGAGAGCACCAGGCGCAGACCGTTGTCCAGACGGTGCTCGGTCACTGTCAAGCCGCCGGAACCGGCCTGTTGTGTGGCCGTATGACCCACGGGCGTGTACGTCCCTTCGATTGCGTGCAGGAGAGGTACAGCCACTGTATGCAAGGCGGCTGCTGGATCTGCCGCCCCAGCTCGCGGTCCGGGCGCCATCCCTAGGCCACGGTTGGTACGTCGCTCCCTACCAGTTAAGCGACGACGTGGGCCTGCGGCACGTGCAGATCGCTGCCCGGCACGCCGACTCGCGCACCACCATGCGCTGCGACCGCGCGCGCAAGAACCTCGACCGCCACCCCAACTGCATTTCGCTCACGTGGGCCCATATAAGGCAGTCGTGCCACGAATCGTGTTCGGCATCCTCATATGACCAGTCGCGGGACCGGGTACGGCGCGTAGCCTGGTGCCGTGCTTGCTGCGCTGTGCTCGCGCTCGCTTGTCCGGTGGTCTCGCGGGGTCGGTGGTAGTGGTGACCGTCTGCTCAGTGCTGGCTAGTCAACGGTCTGGCTCGTTGGCGAGTTCGCGGCATCGTCGTTGCGCTGACTCGGCGCTTGCGTCACGAATTCGACTCCGCTCTGGTGCTGAAGCCAGATGCCTTCGCATCCCAGCTTCTTAGCCAGGCCGAACGCAGGGTCGAGAGCTGGCCAGTCGCGGTCTTCGTTTCCGGTCATGCCGGTCACGCCGTCGAATTCGACACCCCGGACGTAAGCCCCGGGCCCGGAACCGTTCCGCTCGGTAATTAGAGTTAGGTGTGTCCCGATATAGATCCGTTCGATGGAACTCGTCATGATACTCCCCCTAATCTAGGGCTTAATCGCGTCTGACCATCATTGCTGCAGGCCATCAAAGGGGTTGTATACGCGTAACCTTACCCGGCGAAGCCTTACGCCCAAACGAGTCTGTAACCAGTTTTTCGGATGAAGTCCGGCGCAGGTTAGAACACATCCTCAATCAGGTGGTTCATCGCAGAGCAGCCGCAATAATAGGCACCACGCACGCTATGCGGGCATACGAAAGGGTTAACACAGGCCTGTAATCTCCATTGGCACGCGCGTCCGTGACCGGGCCTCTAGTGTCCATCGCGATAGTGACGCCGGTGCGCTGATGCCCCAGCCTGCCGCCAATCACCCGCAGGAGCCGCCGCATGCCTTGCCTCACCTCGCCTCGAGTGGCCGGATACGCCAGCGGTCATGGACAAGGCACGCCGGACTCGGAGGGCTGAACGCCAGCTCGTTGCCTTGCGAACCGGGATCGACGGCGAGGAGCTCGGCAAGGCCCGGCGCAGGCAGGCGAGTCTTCGGCCTCGGCGCACACCTTAGAGCTCGCTGAGCGCGCGCCTGTGAACTAGCAATCCGCGCTCCACCTCGCCGAGGGCCGCTCGCACCCTGTCATCCTGTTGCCCCGCCAGCGCTGCGGCCAAGTGCTGCCCGAGCCGGTCGAGATGCTGGCCGACGATCCGGCGGACCTCCTCGTCGCTCGCGGCCCCATGCCAGGGGTGCGGTGGCTTTCGGCCGGCCGCGCTCGGCATGCTCGCCAGCGGCGACACCCCGAGTGCCTGTTCCTGATCAGCAAGCAACCGGGCCCAGGTTCTCAGATCGTCAAAGAGCTGGTCGAGCACCGCATGGAGGGCGTGCGTCTCGGGAACCCTTCGGTGAGCCTGCCTCACGTCCAGGACCGCGTCGATGACCTCGCTGAGCACCCGGTTGAGGGCGGCGGCGGGATCGTCGCGCCGGGCCGGGCTCACGCCGGCACCGATGCGGGCCGACGGCCTCCGCACGCGCAAGGCCCAGCTACTGGATCACACCATCCCACGCGCGGGACCTCCCTGCTCTGACATCGGGCTCCTCTCGCCCCGGCCAGTCCGGATGAATCCGCTCAGTGAACAAACGAGGTAGTCACGAACAGAGCGTACCGAGGCCGGCCCCGCATCGGCGGCGGCCGCGACTCGCCTGGCCCAGCCGATCCGGACGTCGCCGACGGCGACGGCGACCTTCATCACGACGCGCGGCCGGGCCCTCGGCACAGGTTTCAACCGGGTTGATGGGTAGTCATTTCCGGGTGAGATCTGAGGTGTCGAACTGCGATGCGCCGGGGTGGGGTGGGACTGGACTGCTGAGTTCGTCCCACCCTGTCTGACGCAGTTAGGTGGTTATCCCCACTGGCCCGGCTGGTAGTCACCGGCGGGCTGCTGGATGATGACGTTCACGCGGTTGTAGGTGTTGATGAGGGCGATGAGAGACACCAGCGCCGCGAGCTGGTCATCGTCGTAGTGCTTGGCCGCATTGGCCCAGGCCTCGTCGGTGACACCACCGGCTGCATCGGCGATGCGGGTGCCCTGCTCGGTGAGTTCCAGAGCGGCCCGCTCGGCCTCAGTGAAGACCTTCGCCTCCCGCCAGACGGCGACCAGGTTGAGCCGCACCGAGCTTTCCCCAGCGTGCTCGGCGTCTTTGGTGTGCATGTCGGTGCAGGCGGCGCAGCCGTTGATCTGGCTGGCCCGGATCTTCACCAGCTCCTGCGTGGCGGCCGGCAGGGTCGAGTCAGACACGACTGCTCCCGCCGAGTTGATGTACTTCGCGAACTTCGCCGCAACAGTGCTGTTGTGGTAGTTGAGACGGGCGTCCATGGTGATCTCCTTGGCGTTCTTGCGGGTTACACCCCACTGACCCGACGGCCCGGTAATGTGTGACAGCCAGACGAACGTGATGCGCGTCACTCCATCCGCGATGTACGGACTGGATAGCCGGGCCACCGAACGGCCGCCGGCGAGCGGGCAACGACGGCAATTGCCTGTTGAGTTAGCTCTGTCCCTCGTCGTGGACGCGCCCAGACCTTCCAAGTGCTCGACTTCGGCCTCAGTCCCAAGCCGCCGCCGGTCTCGCCCTCCAGGTCTGCCGCCTTCGTCTGCACCCGGTTGGTGTTGACGAATTTGACAAGAACGACCCCGTCGTCTCCACATTGACCATTTGGTCACGCGGCCTCGGCCTGGAGCACTTCGGCCACGGGCCGGCGTGCGCCGACACGGGCTGGGATGGCGGTGAGCACGGCGACGGCCAGCAGTATCACGACGACCATCACGACAAGCCAGAGGGCAGGCGGGATCATTGTTGTCGCGCCCCCATTCTTGGCCGCGTCGTAGAAGCCGATCCCGCCTGGGATGCCGAGCAGCGCGCCGGACACCGAGATCCCGCTGGGCGCCGGTCAATCGCCTGGGCGTCGCTCCCAGGCCTGAACTGCAAGCCAAGCAGTTCATCATGCAGCAGAGCCGTCCACTGGGCCATCGTCCTACTGTGCCGTGCCCACGAGACTTTCTCATGGCCATGGACAAACCTTAGATGCGACGATGTAGGGCGATGCGGGCCGGAAAGGCTCTTGGCGGTGGAAGGTGTCCGATGCTGTCTGAGGGTTTGTCCGGCCACTAGACGCATGGCGGGATTAGATGGACAATAGCGACGGCCGCGTGTCGCGACATCCCGTCAGATGGGAAGGGTGCCCAGCGCCGTGGCGGGGGGAGGATCTTGGGTGAACCGCGCGGGAAAAGGCTGGAACGGATCTTTGCAAAGCCGCTCAGGCTTGAACGGCCCAGCGGAAGTGCGGTCAGCCTGACAGTCGCCTGGGGCTTGCCGAGGCCGGCTGTCATGGATGAGCGTGCGCGGGCGCTATCGGCGACACGCCCTATTTGTCGCTGTATGGAAGCACAAGTGATGGCTATTGGCGGAAAGGCTGATACAAGTGAATTGCGCGACTTGCGGCGGTCTGGTTACTTCCTCTCAGAGATTCTGTGAGGATTGCGGGGCCACGCTGACAGACGGGCCAGAGAGATCCGACGATGATGGCGCCGCAGCGGCCTACACAGGGGCGCCCGGGGCGCCTGCCAGGGTGATGCACGGAACGCTTCCCGGCTCGCCGGTCATCCTCGGAGCTGACGAGGTCATCTGGAAGCAATATCGGGTCGCGCGCTTGCGGACCAAGGAAAGGGGAGAGGGCACTCTGTACGTGACCGACTCCCGGGTTGTCTTCTATGCCCGGGCAAAAGGCCGGGGCACGCAGCGGGCCAGCATGCTAGTGCAGCAAACCAAGCTGGAGGACATAACAGGACTGGCCGCGTACGTCTCACGGCGGATCAGTTTTGGCTTAATCTTCCTGACCTTCGTGTGCGCACTAGGTCTCATCGTCTCCGTGCAGGCCCAGAGCGCCGCCGGAATAGTGATCTGGATCATACTGACGGCGGGCTGTGCCGCTGCCCTGATGGCGGGAGCCGCGGTTCGCGGCGGCGTGGGCGTAGTGATTCATTCCCGCGCGACGGAAGCAAGCCCGATCTCCTTCGGCAATTTCAGAGCGCAGCACGGATTGATCGGAAGCATCCTCAGGCCGTTCCTGGCGATCTTTGGCGCCTCCACCGCATTTGATGTACTCGAAGGTTTCCCCGGGCAGGACTCAAGGCAGGTAATCGAGGAGCTAGGGGCTTTGATTCTGGACCTTCAGACCAGGGGCTCTCTTGCCGCCGAGCACTGGAGCGTCGATGCAGGCGGAGAGCAGGCTAGGACTCGCGACTCAATCTGAGCCGGCAGGCGGCCGCGGTGAGCAAAGGTCAGGGTCAGGGTCAGGGTCAGGCGGGAGCATCGGTCCAGTGGACGGCAATACACAGATGAGAGTATCCATTCTCGAAGGGGCAACCGTGCAGCCGGCTCCGCCGGTCTTGGGCCGCGTGTCGTCTGGGGGTCCAGCCGCGCGGGTGCTGCGTGGACACGGCGGAGCCCTTCGTTTCGACGACAGCGCTCTCAGTAAGCATGTCCTCTTCATCGGTGGGATCGGCACCGGCAAGACGAGTGCGATGATGCAGCTGATCCGCGCACTCAGAAGTTCTGCCGGGCAGGACGACGTTTTCGTTATCTTTGACACGAAGGGTGACTTCCTCAAGGATTTTTACGAGCCCGGAGACGCTGTCATCTCGAATGAGTCCGGGAAAGGCCCGGGCGAAGTGGTCTGGAACCTGTTCTGCGACCTTGTCGCCGAGGACCAGGGCGCGCGCGGAGACCAGATTTTCGAAGTCGCCTCGACGATCTTCAGTGAGGGACTGGCTCAGGCAGGCGAGAACCTCTTCTTCGCCGCCGCGGCATGTGACATCTTCGCGGCTGTTGTGGAGGCCATGTCCCGCGAGGGTCGGCCGTACTCGAACGCCGACTTGAGATCCCGGCTCGAAGGCTCACGTGAGGGCCTGCTTGACCTGATGCATGAGCACGCTGATCTGGCCGGCACTGCCCGGTATCTGGAGGGCGAGACGGCGCCGGAGGCAATTCTGGCCTTCCTGCAGCAGACGCTGAACAAGTCGTTCTCCGGAACGTTCCGGCTGCCGGGTGATTTCTCGGTACGCGAGTTCATCCGTGGGAAACGAGGCCGCGCGCTGTTCATCGAGTATGACATCGCCATGGGAAATCGTCTTCTCCCAATTTACCGGGTGCTCATTGACATGGCGATCAAGGAGGCTCTCGGTCTCGGCCGCCGGCAGTCCCCCGGTAGCGTGTTCTTCGTTCTGGACGAGTTCGCGCTCCTGCCCAAGCTGTCGCATATCAGCGATGGGATCAACTTCGGCCGGGGCCTTGGGCTTAAGTTCGTTGTGGGAACCCAGAATGTCAGCCAGGTACTCGAAGCCTACGGCTCCGGGGTGGCAGGAAGCATCTTGTCCGGCTTCGGGACTGTCTTTGCCTTCCGGCTGATGGATAACAGCAGCCGCGATCTCGTCCGTCAGAGATTCGGCGCCAACCGCAAGCAGATCACGACCTTTGCGCCCGTGAGATCTGCGGGAGTTCAGCAGACAGTGGTCATGGGCAACGTGGTGGAAGATTGGGTCCTTTCCGATCTGAAGGTCGGTCAGTGCATCGTCTCGCTGCCAGAAGGCCCGCCGTTTGCCTTCACTTTTGACGAATACCGGGCGTCGGCTAGATAGGGGCGCGGCATGCGGCGGGGTGAATGCGACCGCATCACCGGATCCGCGGGCCAGCGCGGGGCGGCACGATTCGCAGGCTAGGCTGGGCGTGGTGGGCGATATCATGCACCATGACGAGCTTGGTGACCTCGTGGCCCCAGTCGGAGAGATTCTGAGTCATTTGGTGGGGACCGGCTCCGCCCATTGCGAGGACAAGGGCCACGAGCAACCCGCTGGCTTTCGTCAGCGCGGTCCGGGCCCGGCGTCGGACAGCATCTCGCATCGCGGTGTCCTTGGTTGAGGTCCTGAGGTGATCTGCCAGGGCACAGACTTCCTGCCGCAGTGCATTGATCCTCTCGTTGGCTAGCTGAAACAACTGCCGGCGCTTCATCCTGCGGTGACGGCGGGCCGTTGCTTGGAGCGCGGCGCGGGCCTCATCGACATGGGATGCGGGGACGCTCACGCCATGTCGGCTGGCCTGGGCCAGGGCGTCGGTGAGCATGGGATCGAGGAACTCCTGGAAGTGCTCGAGATCCGGCACCACGTCGCCGATTGGCCCATCAGCCGAAGGGCGCAGCTGCTCCCACCAGCTGCTGGCCAGCCAGTCCTGAAGGAGGTCGCACGTCTCGGCGCAGCTTTGCGCCAGCAGCCGGTCCTGCTCCAATTCGGAATACGTTGTGCGCTCAGAGGTGTGGACGAGCGCTTCGACAATATGGCCGTGCACCGCCGCGATCCTCTCTACAGTCACGCTAGCCACACATGCTCCTCATAGCCGACCCAAGCCCGTCAACGCCCAGGCCGGTCAAGTATCGCCGCTCGCGCCCCGGCATGCCCTCATGGGCAGAGCGAGGCATCTTTAGCCGTAAGAACGTGCTGCACCGCATCGTCCAGCCGGGCGGTCGGTAGCTGGCCCGAGGTGACCGCTGAGGCTATGTTCGCGATGACTTCCTTCGTGGTTGTTTGGGGGTCTGACGTGTTGAACAGGGCCATATCGGCCCCGGCCTCGATTGCACGTGCCGCGGCCTGCGGAACGCTGTAGCCAGCATCCTGAACGGCAAGGGCTGAGAGCGAATCGGTAAGCACGAGGCCATTGAAACTGAGCTGATGGCGCAGTAATCCGGTTATGGCTTCCGATGACAGGGTCGCAGGAAGCGTGCCGGTCAGACCAGGAATGGACACGTTGCCCACCATCACAGCCGGCAGGCGCGCGGAGATCGCAGCCTCGAAGGGCCGCAACGACCCGGTCTTCAGCACTGGCAGCGGTGGATCGAACGCGGGCCCGTAGTCAGTGTTGTAGCTGGCCTGGCCCATGCCGGGGAAGTGCTTCACGACCGGGATCACGCCGCCTTCCTGCAAGCCCTGTGCCAGGCCGATGCCGTAGGCGGTTGCGGTCGATGCCTGCACGCTGAACGAACGCGGCCCGACGGGATCGGCAGCATCCGGGCCAGGGCTGTCTGATAGGTCGAGCACCGGCGCCAGGTCCATGGTGACGCCGACTGCCCGCATTCGGCGGCCAATCTCCTCAGCCAGTGCCCGAACGTGCGCCACCGTCATTGTGGCGGCCATGGTTCGGGGCCAGGGCAGGCTCCCGACTAGGTTGGCCATGCGCTGGACCTCACCACCTTCCTCATCGGTCATGATCAGCGGGGCCAGCCCGCCTGCGGCACTCCGTCGCAGCGTTGCCAGCTCCGCAGGTAGTGCCGGTGGAGCATACGAGCCGAACAGGATGATCCCGCCGACACCCTCGGCGACCAGAGACTGGGCGGCAGACACATCGCCCTCGTCAACGGGCGCGACAATGAGTTGGGCAGCGCGACGTTCAAGACTCCAGGTGCTCAGCACCATGGCCGCGCTGCACGCAGCGTGAGATGACGGCCGGTGGGCTACCCGCCCAGGGCCGGTCGCAGGTGCAGCGTGATGGCCGTGAGCACCGCCCGCGTCATGCTGGCTCCCGTAACTACATGATGCGACGACCAGGCACACGGCGATAGCTACTGGTCGTAGTACTTTCAGCACGCAACGTGCCCTGCTCCGACACCCGTCACCTTATTGATTAAATATGACGGTGTGGCTGGGCCGGAGGGTGAAGGCGAGGTGCCCGACGAGGAGGACGCGGAAGAGGGTGCCTGCGCACTGGACGACGCCACGAGCCTGTAATCTAGCGACCAGTTGGTGCACGTCTCTCCGGGGTTTGGGCCGTATTGTGGTGCTTGATGGCTCTGGAACAAGACATTGGCGTTAATAGCCCCACTGGGATCATGTTGGATGCTTTGCACGACGATCTGGCTGTCCTGGGTGGTGCTTAGTGCGCTGGACCAGGGCTGGAGCGGGATAGCTGCCTGCAGCGCAGGTGTGTAAAGATCCCAGGCCTGCATGTAGTTTCGGGCGTCGATTCCCCCAAAGTAAGCGGCGATGGTATCGGCAACAGCAGTCACGTCTGGATCGGTGTTAACCGTGCCGATCCCGATCGTCAGCCCTTGGATGTTCAATTGCGTGGGCGGGGCAGTGGTTGGAGTGGCCGATGGTGTCGTGCTGGCAGCCGGAGAGACTTTCGGCGCGCTGTGGCGAATGCCGGCGGCAGGGTGGCTGCTATCGGAGTGGCGCAATAAAACCAAGGCAGCCACAGTTCCCCCAGCAGCCAGGAGCACAACAAGCCCCGCTACTAGCAGCCGACGGGAGTTGGGCGGGCGGGCCATGCGGGCAGGAGTGCCCTCCAAGGGGGGCGTGGCACTGGGCAGTACCTGGGCCGCCGGGGACCATCCCTGATCCGGGATGGTCCTGCTCGCCGCGGCAGGGACGATGGTGTCGCCCTGACGGTCACCTGGTGGCGCCTCGGCTTCCTGCAGGACGCTGCCAGTTTCGGCTCGCGGGTCGTGAGCGCTGTCTGTCGCAGCAGTCTGCCTGCCGTTTCCCGGCCGGGAATGCCCACAGGTGCCGCAGAACCGTGCTCCTTGTTTCAGCTCATGGCCGCATTGGCCACAAAACCGACGAAACCCCCCCATGGCTGTCTCCCGATTCGCTAAGGCGACCAGCCGCAATACAAAAAGCCTAACCTGGGCGCGCCATAACTGGAAGAGGCGCGAGGCCGAGAGAAAACGGCGTCGCCATCGCGCGGCCCGGGCGCAGGCCAGGCGGACGCCGGCAGCGAGCGTGACGCGGAAACTGGAGGGAACCCGCAGCACGTAGGCCTGGCCCTGCACTTCCAGGTAATCCCGCAACTGGGGGCACGAGCCGTACACCTCGTCGCAAGACGAAATCGGCGAATTTGCCGCCCGGAGGGAGCGAACCGGGGACTCCGCCGGTCAGCCGGTGTTGCCGCAGCACGGCTAGAACGTGAATCTTGTGCCGACGGTGTTCGGCACGAAGGCCTCGCCGAACCGGCGGGCCATCGCGTGCTGTGCGCGCCAGCCGGTGCAGTGCGCGGGCACGAGGACTTTCGGCCCGAGCGCCGCCAGGTCCTCGACGACCCGGGGGATCAGCGGCTCGAAAAGCGGGCCGTTGAGATGGAATCCGCCGAGCGCGGCATAGAGCGGCTGGTCGCCGGTCAGCCGCCCGGCGTAGCGGCAGATGTTCACGATCCCGGCATGCCCGCAGCCGGTGAGGACGACCAGGCCCGCGTCGCGGACGCTGATGATGAGCGCCTGGTCATCCAGGACGAGCGGGTCAGGTTCCCATAGCCCATCGAGGAACGCCTGCTGCGGCGGGAAGCCGGGCTCGTATCCGCTGACCCTGGGTACCTCGCCGGTGACCAGGACCGACCTGTCGAGCAGGAAGCTCGGCTGCCGGTTCTCGATGATATGAAAGCCGATCTCCTCCAGGCCGCGGCGGCTGACCGTGGGGATCTCGACCGGCTCCCGGCCGGGGATCGCGACCCGGCGCTGCCGCCAGAAATGCGGGTGGATCAGGACCGGCATGTTCCGGCGGCCGAGGGCGCGGGCCAGTCCGTCGAGGCCTGTGGTGTGGTCGAAGTGCCCGTGACTGCAGATGATCGCCTCGATCGAGCCAGGATCGATGTCCAGCCGCCGCATGTTCGCGACGACGCCATCCGGGCTGATTCCGGTGTCGAAGAGGATCCGGTGGGTCCGGTCACCCTTGCGGACCGTGATCAGCATCGAGAACCCGTGCTCGGCGACCAGGGCATCCGGCACCGTGCCGCCCGCCATCACGCCGCAGTCACACCTGGCCGCGAGGACGAAGTCGGCCCGGCGGGCTGGGCCCTGGTCGGGCATGAAGACGTCGGTGACGTTGTCCATCAGCGAGACGATCTCAACCGAGTCGACCGGGTCAAGCATGATCGGATCCGCGATCTCGACGTCATGCAGCACTGCCGGCGGCGGCGCCGGCGGACTCAGGTCGACGCACATGGCATGCCTCCGGCAAGGTCGGTGACATCAGTCTAGGCAAGGCGCGCGAGACCGCTCCATCCGGCGAGCTCCCGCACCATGGTCCCGGTGCGCACGCTCACCCCGCTCGCCGCGGCCAGCTCGGCGATGTCAACGTCCATCACTGATCTGCGGCAAGCTTGGCCGTCAAGACGATCTCGGGGATCCCGGCCAGTGCGCGCGACACCGGGCACACCCGCTTGGCCTCGTCCGCGTACGCCTGGAAC
>Ga0209526_10002081_pt1 | contig 13452 bp, 10 predicted proteins | sample JacPinW_OM2H0_M1_FD_188566 | JGI IMG/M metagenome (GOLD analysis project Ga0209526, IMG submission 188566) | Forest soil microbial communities from Algoma, Ontario, Canada - Jack Pine, Ontario site 1_JW_OM2H0_M1 (SPAdes) (version 2) | ecosystem: Environmental > Terrestrial > Soil > Boreal... | reverse complement strand
TGGTCGGGGCAGCGCCTGCATGTCGGCCCTGTTCACCTGGAGAGCGGTTGCAAGATCGGGATGCGAGCCGCCATCGCCAACAATGTGACGGTGGGCCGCGGCACGTGGATCACTCCGTTCACCCCGATCTTCACTAAGGTGGGCTCGCAGGAGATATGGGAAGGCGCTCCCGCGCGCCGCAGCGGCCGCTACACGGAGCTGAAGCGCACGGCGATCGCCTGCCAGTACGCGTGTCCGACCTGGCTACTAGAGACCTTCAACGTCCTTATGCAGATCTTCCTATCCTTGTGGCTTATTGTGGTCCCCGCCGCCGCAATCTCCTGGTTCGCCCGCGCTTTGATACCCGCTGGGGAAGCTGAACTTTCCGGCGAATATTTCAAGGTGACGCCGCTGTTCGAGATCGTCTGGCAACTTACTCTCTACACGTTCATCACCACCTGGGTCGCCGTCGTCGTGACCTCTTTGCTGGGCTGCCTCTTCATCCGCTGGACGGCTGCTTCACCGGGGCTGTACCCCTCGCGCGGGCTCAGGGGCGCTCTCCTCATGTACAGAATGAATAGGTTCAACGGCATCCAGAGACAGTGGACCTGGACCATCACTGGACAGTACCTGCGGGCGCTCGCTGGCATGCGCTTCCCCCGGTTTGGCGGCTCCGAGTGCGACATCATGTTCAACCTCGTCCCGGAGGTTGCTACTGCCGACTCCCAGGTATTCTTCGCAAATGGATGTTTCACCAACATGCTCGATTATGGAGCCGAGCACTTCAAGCTGCGCCACCTCGACATGCCCCGGAACTTCTTCGGCGGCAACAATTGCGTGGCGGAGTACGGGAATTTCCCGTCCAACTTCATGCTGGGCGTCTCCACGCCGGGCAATGATATACAGTTCCGACGACAGATGCGGTCGCGGCTTGGCGAGCCAATCACGGTGGCGGGAAACCCGCCCGTGAAATTTGCGAGTGCGTCATTTGAGGCGGAGAACGAAACTCACAGACTGCCGGGCTTCCCCCTGTTCCTCATCCGGATCTTCTTGTTTGACTTCTTCAGCATCGGCACACTGCGCCTCACTGAGGTGATCATCTTCGCGATTCTGTACACTTGTTTGCTGCGATTGGGCGGACACCCAATGGCAAGCGCGGCGATTGCTCTGATCCTCGTAGAACTCAATCTGGTCCTGTTCAGCGTCGCGATCAAGAAGTCCCTCGTCGGCAGCGAATGGGGAACTGATCACTCTACCACCTTCTGGTCCTGGCGCCACTTTGCCTACTTCTTTGCGCAGGACTGCTTCTTCGTCTGGTGCAGTATGCCTCTGGCATTCTGCGCCGGGACTATTCTCTCGAATCCCATCCTGCGGTGGATGGGATGTCACATCGGCCCGGGGACAATCGTGAGCCAGCCAATGCAGTGCTCCGACTGGAACGCGGTGAGCTTCGGCAATGACTGTGTAATCGACGGCTTCCTACAGTTTCACACCTTCGAGAATATGATGCTGAAGGTGAAGCGAACTCACATCCAGGACGGCTGCACTGTCGCCTTCGGCGCTACGGTGATGGGTGGCGCGGTCATTGAGCGGGATACGACGCTTTTGCCGTTGTCGCTCGTCCTCAAGGAGATGAACGTGATCGCGGCTACCTACGAAGGGAGCCCCGCGGAGCCTGTGAGCGGTTTCAACCCTCCTCCCCCCACTATCGCTCTGCGACGAAGAGGCGGTGAACGCTCTCTGGAGAAAGCAGCCATCGACGAGAAGGATCGGTTTACGAAGCTCACATGACCTCAGATGACGCGAGACGATAGCGAGTGGGTCAACGGTTTGTTCGCCGCCAGCGCAGGCGATTGGACGCCGGCGCCAACCAATCATGCGGCTCACGTTCTGTATGCGCCGGTTTCGCGCGAAACCGAGGCATCAAGGCGTTGCATGTCAATCCTTTCGGATATTGAGTTGCAAAGGGCGGACCGCTTTGTAACGGAAGACGGCAAGGCTCATTTCATACAACGGCGTGCGTTTCGTCGCTATTGCGGAGCCTTCGTGCTCGGATCAGCGCGGCCCTTATCGCGGATAGTATTCCAGGAAACTGAGAAAGGGCGTCCTTACCTTCCCGATTTGCCAAATTTCTGGTTTAGTTTTTCCTCCTGCCCGTTCGGTTTTCTCGGCGCGTGGTCGTTGACTCACAGGATCGGTGTTGACCTCGAAGATCAAACGAGGAACTTGGAGGCGGCAGAACTCGCTCAACAGTTCTTTTCGCAAGCTGAGGCGAAGGCTGTTAAAGTGGTAGGCGGTTTGGCGCGCCAACGAACTTTCTGCCAACTCTGGAGCCTCAAGGAAGCAGCTCTGAAATCCATTGGAGAGGGATTGCCCTTCGGCCTTGACGCGTTCGAATTCGAATTAGCTCCAAATCTACGTGTCGTTCATGCACCCCCTGATTATGGAGGGGCGGAGCGATTTAATGCTCAGATTATCGAGGGAACTGATATCAGCGCTGCGCTTGTCATTCGAAGCGTGGCCTAATGGCAAGATTGGCCGTTTGCGGAATATGCTCCCCGTGAGTTTCGAAGAGGGGTCGCCGAAAAGGCCGTAGTGCATGCTAGCAACCGTGTGACTCTGGTCTTCATTTTTCATCCGAGGTTCACGGTTGCAAAGTGATTACGAACTTAGGGTGCGCGACGGCTTCGATCATTAGTTGTCCTCGTGGACTGCTGCAAGTAACGCTCAACGAGCACAAGTTTGAGCACCGAAATGCACGACAGTATTCATGACGAGCACATCTCATCGAAATGCGCAAACATCTCACTTCGTTGACAACACCGACTGGCTGAAAACCGCAGCAATCATTTTGGTCGCGCTTGACCATTTCGGCCATTTCTTCATGGAAGACGACAGTTGGTGGAGCGTTTTCGGACGCTTGGCAGCTCCGACGTTTTTCTTCCTTATGGGCTACGCGCAGACCGGGACCGTCCCGCTCAACTGGATCTGGCTCGGTGTCATCTTGACCCTGCTCGAAAGCTGGAACGCAAATTGGACCTGGGTAGCACCAAACATTCTTTTGAGCTTCGCACTCATCCGCAGTGCACGGCCCTACGTGCAAATCCTTTTGCAACGTCACGGTTGGGCCGCCTTCGCCTTCCTCGTTGCCGCACTTTTGGCGGTATTGTCGATAACGGCCAAGATTGTCGATTACGGCTCAGAGGGATGGCTGTGGGCACTGTTCGGCTTATGCCAACGCACGTATGTCGACAGCAGATCAGCTACCGACTTGGATGGCCCAGCCCAAAGCTCGGCACCGCCCGCGCCCGCGATGAAGGAGAACGCGGGCCTAATGCGACTGCTGGCCTGCTTTGCCGCCGTGGTCGTCTGCGTCTGGCAGGAACAAAGGGAATACTCGTTTCCTCAGATCCAGTTCTCCGTCTTCATTTTCGGCATCGGCGTTTGGGCCGCGAGCCTGTGTCTGTTCCTGCGCGGCCCGAGCCGCATCCAACCGCCAGAAGCCATAGCCGGCGCCCTCCGCTTCATCGGCCGGCACACTCTGGAAATCTACGCAATCCAGCTAGCCGGCTCCGAACTCCTTGTAAAGTTGGTGCCCGATGTCGCCCCCTGACCCGAGACCGGATCGTCGCCAAGGCAGGAGAAGCTGTCGTAGCGGCGAAATAGCCATGATTGCTCACGATCTACCGCGGCATACATTAATAGTGGGGACGTTAATTGGAAACGCGATCATTTATCACTTCCGCTAGCGATGTGATCTGGCGCTCTCCAGCCGACCTGCTATCCGCAAGGAGATCAAAAAATCGCCGATCGAATGTTATGGAATACCGACCGACCATCAATTAGCCGTTCACAAGGGCGGCATCAAACCGATGCCGACCTAGGGCAGCCGCTTACGGAGATTGGCATCGGTGTCGTGCCATTGGGCGTCGCGATCATAGCTGCGCGCAATCTGCTCTAACAATTGCGAAGTAAATGGCCACTCTACTGCGGTGCGCTTAGACCAATCACGATACTTGGCTGCCAGTTCGCGCTCTTGCCGACCGTCAACATCGCGCCAATGCGCTCCTCGCTGATTGTAGAGGCCCACGGCCATCGCCGAAGCGACCCTCTGATTCCCGATTTCTTCGAGAACTTCGCGTATTGCAATAACAGGCCAGATTCCGTCCGTGTCTTGCTTGCTCTTGGACAGCAGTTCGCCAATCGCACTGTCGCCGACATCCTGCCGACCGTATCCGGCGAGCAACCTTCTTACCTCGACAATCCAAGCTTTCAGCTTCGCGTTGTCGATCTTGCCGCTCTCGTCGGTGCCAGGAATGCGCTTCGATTTATGAAGGATTCGGTAGGCTTGAGTAGCTACGTTCTCCCGCGCCTTGTCATCGTCTATATTCCACTCAGGCGGATCGGGAACTTCTCCGCCACGCCGCTTATAGACCAGGCCAACGGCTTGCACGAACAACGTTGGATCGTTGGCGAGCTGCCGCTCCAGATTTGGAATGCCGCGCTCTTCATGTTCAAGGCCAGCGAGGTACAAGAATTCCAGATGGGCCAACTCGTCTGCGGACACGTCCGCGCGGCCATCCAGGACTTCAAAGGCGCGGCTGAAGTCGTAGGAATGGAACCGGACGTTCTCGTCTGCCGGGTGCGATGAGGTCGCGACCTCCTTGAGCAACTGAACAATTCGAAGAGAATCTAATTTCTCAATCCACAGGCGGGTGGCTGCAAAGGCGGCTTTAGGCCGTTTGGCCGCGAGAAGCCGATCAACCATCTCCTCCAATTCTTCAGCGTCATCCGTTCGTGCATTAAAGGCGTTGGCTTCCGTCCAATAGCGATCCTGAATGGACTGTGGCTGCTGATCGACCATGGTCCAGGTGCTCCGCGCGAACGGCGCATCGTTGAGAATGCGAATGACCTTGTCGTCGGCATTCGCGGACCGGAAACGCTTGACCAAAGCCGAGATCAGTTGTGTCCGCTGAGGTTCCCGAAGTTTAGCAAGGTAGCCGCCGATACACATATTGACCGCAAACGGCGATCTGCTTTCCGGCTCTGAAGCCAAGCGGTGCAGGAAGCCCTCCGCGTCAAATCCCGGCAATGACAGATCAGCCATTATCCAGCCAATGACTCCAGAAGCCTCACCGGACTCGCACAAACGCAATATCCCGTCATACCCCGAGGTGTTCCACACGTCAGTGATCGCGTCGGCACGAAGCTTCGCTATTTTCTCCTCGCGCTTTTGATAATCGAACTTTTCGTCCCGTATCTCTTCGGACGATTCTTCGACCCACTGACGCGCGAACAGCCAGTGGTGGCGAACGACGGGATCGGCTGGAAGCAACGCTTCGTATATTTCCCGCGCCGTGGTTCGCAGGGGTTCGGACGATTTTCGATTTCGGGCCCGGCGCGTAAACGAGTGCAACCTTACACGCTCACGGAGATCAGCCTTCTGGGGCTCGGCGGGATTTGTGCCAATCCACTCGCGTATCTTGTCCCAAATGCGGACTTGGTCCGCTTCTTCAAGAATATGCAATTGGGCGACTAGGTCGCCGAGCGTCTTTTCATTGTGGTCCGGCCACTCGATTGCGAGATCCAGCGCTTTGCGGAAGAACAGGTAGGCTTCTTTTCGGCTGGTGCCTTGTCCAACGCCTGATGCATCCTTGCGCCAGCGTGGCCGATGGTTATACGTGCCAATTGTCGCTGACGGGTCGAACTGTTCCAGGCACAAGTCCCAACCGACGTCCCGGTATCGCTTCGTGAGAATTTCCAGCACGGAGCACCGATGATCCAACGAAGCGGCCGTTTGCGGCATCCAGTTTCGAAAAATAGCCCTCAGGCTGCTTTCCGGCTTATTCGACCAGTTGTCGTCGATCTTGATCTCCGACATGCGAGCTAGGACGTCGGCGACGATTGGCATGCGCTCCGGCTTCCAAGCCAACAGCTCCAACGCCCACAACAAACCGCTTCGTGGGCAACCGCCGCCAAAAATCTCTGTGCTCGCTGGTTTAAGCAGCGCAAGAATCTGCGGATCGCTGCTCTTCAAATCTTGGGTAACAATATTGAGGAACAAATCCGGTGCAGCCTCTGCATAGCGTGGCAAATCGCCGCGTTGAGAAGCCCAGGTCTCAGCGGCAAATGGCGTTAGCAGTTCGCGGATCGTCGCATCAACCCAAGCTTCCACATCGATACCAAGGCGTTCACGGAAAAGATTGTTGCCGTGTATCGCCAGGAGCACCAGCGTCTCGCGAAGCCCCTCGCGCAGCGCGTCAGAATGATTGCGCGACTTGCCGTAGAGGCTTGCCATGTATCGCTTGTCTTCGGGAAGATCGAGAGCCGGATCACGCTCTGACAGCACCACCCAAGCTGTGAGGAAAAAGTTCTCTAAGTCGTCCTTGATGATCAAGTGATGCATCGCGTACAGGACGTCCAATTTAGATGCGACGCCGCGATACCGGCCAATCGCCCACACGGGCGAGTGTTCGATAGTTCCCAGTTCGGCAATTGCCTTTTCAATGCTTTCGTACTTGTCACCCATCATGAACGACAAGACGTCTTTGTCTTGCTTAGAAGTGCTATCCCATGCTCCGGCAAAACCTAGCGGGATAAGCTTGCGCGTGAGGCTAGTGTCTTTCGCCCACGGTGGAGATTTAATTGCAGGGATGTCTGATAGGCGACGTCTAAGGATGGTCAAAGACTGACCCGATGCGTGGGAGAGCATGATGACATCCTCTTCCGGGATGCCCATCGCGATCAGGCCTTTGCGGAAAGTATCGTCGTCAATGAGATCGAGGTCAGTGTCCGCATCCACTTCGACTGAGCTGCGTCTGCGCACGACAATTGTGTGTTGTGTCTTGTAGAGCCCAGCCGAAGCTTGTTCGACTTCGGGATTTACGAGCACCGCTATGAAATTAGACGAAGACTTCGTCGCTCGCCGCAAGGCTGAAACCGATGTAAGGACCAGTGCTTTGTCGTTATAGCCGCCGATGGCCGCATCCTTTGCGTCGAGCGCGCAAGCGAGAAACGCGAGCGTTTCTTCTTCAGAATCCGACGTAACAACGTAAGGGAGTGCGGGCGGGTTCTTGAGCCAGCTTTCAAGACTGTCTTTGTTGGACTGTATCGCGCCGTCAAATAGCGCTCTCCCCATAGGGGGTGTCGTTACATTCGCCCAGCGATCCCAACATTCTTCGAGCGAGCGAATATCGTCGCTACCATTCCCAAGGCGTTCGGCGATCCAGCTTTGCGCTGGCACGGATTGTTCAAGCCAGAGTTCTAGGTCTTTTGCATCGAACGCTTTTACGTCCTTCCAGTGCTGACTTTCTCGCTTTTCTTTGGCCCACGCTTCTTTGCCCGCCCATGTGCGCGGAGTGACAAACACAAACGTCAGGTCTTTGCGTTCCTCAGGCGTCACACCGGCGACGCGGGCTGCGTAATCCTCTTCAGCTTTCCCCTTGGGGTTTTGGTTGGTCCCAAACTCCCACCCGGACGCACCTGCGGGAATCCAGGGTTTCGCGGTGTCGGTAACAACCTGTCCATCCCATCCATGGGTCTGTGCGTTGTCGTAGGCGGGGAAATCGCACTTGGTGATATTGGTACCGGTGGAGAGCACTAGCTTTCGCAAAAGCGCGGGCAATTGCGAGCGCGCCTCGTGCTTTTCCGCCCAAGCTTCGATTTGGGTGGCGGTGATATCTAGAAAACTCGGAGCATAGGCGCGGACCGCGACAGCCTTCGCGCGGTCCCGCGACTGCTCGTCATCGTAAGCCGCCTGCATCTGCAGCAGCTGATCGCGCTTCGCGCCGAAAGCCTTTTCGAGACGCAAGGCCATGTCCGCCGACAGCGAAGCGTTGCCGTTCAGCAGGTTTGAGAGTGCGGGGCGTCCGACCCCGATCAATTCGGCGGCCTTTTTCACCGACATTCCCTGCGGAATGACGGACTTTTTGATGAACGGGCCGGGATGCGGGTGCTCGAAGGTCACGGTTGTTGTCACTTAAAGAATCAGGTTGCGCGGGAATAGTGTAGCGTGTAACGCTACACAGAACAACGAACTTCGAGGATTCTTCGAGGAATTCAATGTCAGCATCAGCGCCCAATCCCACGACGGAACCTGAAACCGACGTGCCACAGACCAATTTCGACCGGCTTCGTCCGCACTTGGCGGCAGACGGGCTCGCCGCCGCTCTTCTGGATGCCTGGTTGGCGGAGCCAAAAACCGGGGCCGCCGAGAGAATGCTGAAGGCGTTGGACGACTTCGGCAAGCCGAAGGAGGAAGCGGATGGCCCCGCTACGGCTGGCTAAGCTTGAGGTTCAAGGCTTCCGTAGCTTCGGCTCGGGTCGGCAGACGGTTGATCTAGCCGACACGGTGACGACTGTTTGGGGTGGCAACAGCCAAGGCAAGAGCAGCCTCGCCGAAGGCGTTGAATTCCTGCTGACTGGGGCGACAGCGCGACGCGATCTGGTCGCGAGCGCGAAAGACGAGTTCGCCGACTCATTGCGCAACGCGCACATTGCGCCGACGGTGGACGTTTTCGTCGAGGCTACGTTCATGTGCCCTGACGGTACGCCGCGCCGTCTCAAGCGTGTCCTTACCGAAGACTAAAGGGAAGCTCTCACTGCGGCAGCCGGATCGAGATTGACGGCAATCCGTGCACCGAGGCCGACGTCGAAGCGCAGATTGGATTGCGCCTGCTGCCGCCGCCGTTGCGTGCGCCCGTTCTTGCCCAGCACACGTTGGCCTATGTCTTCTCGGCATCTCCGACCGAGCGCGCCACTTACTTTCGTGCAGTACTCGATACGCAGGACCTGGAGGATTTTCGCAACGCCGTCGAAGGCTTGAAGAGCAAACTGACCGTACCTCAGCCGCCCGAACTTACCAAGCTGGCAGTGGTCGAGACGATCCCGGAGGCTGCAGCAACGGTCGGCGGGTTGCGGAAAGCAAAAACGGCCACGGACCTGGAAAAAACCCTGGCGCGCACTCTGGCGACGCTTCTGACGGCGTTGGGCGTTACGGCAAAGGGCAGCCTCAAAGATGAGGCCGACCAGCTCGACGCGATGCTGGATGGGCGGCGCAAACAGGCATTCCCGCTAGGACTTTTTAGCCGCAAGGCGTTCGTTTCTTGGCCAGGGTTGTTGGCGGAAACTTCGACGACGCTGCTGGACTTTGATCGCGAGCGGACCGGCGTGAATGTGGAAACGCGGCGGCTGACAGTGCTCTTTGAGGCCGTGTTGTCGCTGCCGGAAGTCGAGCACGCGCACGACCCACAGGATTGCCCGGTCTGCGGGACTGCGTCGGCGCTGACGCCAACAAGGGTCAGTCATATTCGGGGGCAAGTTGAAGCGAGCGCGTCCTACCAGGCCGCCATGAAAGCTGCGACCCAATTGCTGTCTGACGTGGATGGACGCCTTCTGGCGCTGTCACAGATGGCGGCACAGGCCCTTCCAAAATTCGCGCCTATGACGGCGGCGAACAGGCGTAAAGAGCACTTTAGGCTCAGCGAAATCCGCCGATTGGTGCTTGATCAGACGCTCGTCGATGCGTGGGTGCAGGCGACACGCAATGTGATCAGATCGACGCGTCGGCTGCAGCGGATGATCGGTAAGGCGCGAGCTGACATTGCCGCCGCATCGGCGGATATTTCCGTTTGGTCAGCCGCATCGGACCTAATCACGGCGCTCGAACACGTTGCCGAACTCTACGCGGCTTGTGAAGCTGCTCAGCAAGCTTATGCGGCACCGGCTCAAGCCTTAGCGCAGCCTTTGACTGCATCGGTGGACCAGAGCGTAAAGACAAACGGCTGGCAGGAACTCATCGAATTTGCGCGCGAGCCCAACGCGCTTCGGCACGCGCTGGGTGAAGCACGAGCCCATGCCGCGAAGGTCAAGAGCCTGGAAAACGCCCTAAAGGAAATCGACACGGGAAACGGCAAGGTTGCGGACCAGAAGTTCGACGGCCTGAGCGTTTCGGTCAAACTCTGGTGGGACCGGCTGCGACCCGATGAGCCTTCCTTTTTCAGCTCGGTCGGTCGGCGCGGGTCAAAGACACGCCGCACGATAGATCTCAAAGTCGGACTGTCGGCGAAGGACGACCGCAGCGACCCGAAGTTTCGGGACGCCATCGCAGTCTTCAGTCAGTCCCAATTGCATTGTCTCGGCCTGTCGCTGTTCTTGGCGCGCGCCATTGAAGAACGGACGGGGTTTATCGTTCTCGACGACCCGGTGCTGACGAGCGACGAGGACTATCGCGCGAATTTCAACTCGACCGTCATCGAGGAGCTGCTGGCAGCGGGCGTCCAGATTGTCGTCATCACCCAGGATCACAAGGGCTGGAAGGATATTGGGCAGCGATGGGCACACCGTGACGTCGGGCAACTGCAGCTTATCAGGCACACTCCGAGCGTCGGGACCGAGGTCCGCAACGTCCAGGATGAGCTGGCGACGATGATCTCGAAGGCGTCGGCTCCGGCAAACTCCCACGACCCTGACCTACGCAAGCAAGGCGCAACCCAATTGCGTCAAGTTATCGAGCGCTTCGGCAAGGAAGTACTCGTGCGTCATCGCCGGAATAACGGCGACCCGCTAGCGTCCATCACCGAGTATGACGGGCACGATTTTGGGACTTACAACGCAGGGGTATTCGCGCTGCTCACAAAGGACCGCTCGCATCCGGGTAAGCTTCGCTCCGGCTTCGGGTACGTGACGCCGGGCGCCCACGACGACACGCCGCCGTCGAGGGGTGATCTGCGTCAGGTCTTGGGCGACCTAAAGCAGCTGAAGCGCGACTATTTGGATTAGCGAGTATTAATTCGTTCGAGCTGCAAGTAGTGAAATGAAGATTCACCTTGCCGGATGGCCCCATTTCTCACAGTTTTCAGTGGGGAACTCATAACGCGGTGGTCGTGACCTTTTATTTGCCCCGCGTAGAAGTCGAGGAGCGGGAGTTGTGGCCGCAGACGAGGAAGACCGGGAGCAGCGAGAGCGAGCCTATCGCCTGATAGGCGAGATCGTTGATGGGATCGTAGCTCAAACCTGTGCGAGGCATTATCTGGCGCCTCCTAGAACATACCCTTTCCACGCTTCTCAGAACCTGCCCCGTTTTCGCTTGACGCGAAATTTCTTGAGTTTTGCACTCAAACCGAAGCAGAGCGAGGGTCGGTTAGTGCACAGCATCTTGCTACCTCGGCAGAATTCTTACAAAGTCGGCACTTGGGGGTGATGCATGAGGATTGATATCGCTGTTGCAAAACGCGCCTGTGGCGCGTTATTTGTTTTCGCGCTCGGTGTTCAAGCACCCTTGCACGCGGCAGAACCGTTTGAAGGGCTCTGGGCCAAAACGCAAAAAGAATGCCTCGAAGAGGAAGGCCCAAATAGCAGGACCCTGATTGATCTCGGCAGTCTCATTGAAGGCAAGCCGTCGCCACTCTTCGACCAATACGAAAATCATTGCAAGATAGAGCGGAAGACTGCCGTGGGAGACGGAACGACGATGTTGACAGCAACCTGTTTCGAGTTTTGGGAATACTTTACTAAGGGCATTGAAGGACAGAAGGCGATCATCAAGCTTTCGCCAGGGCCAAAGAGCACTCTGAAAATAGACGGCACCTCTTACAGGCACTGTGAAGAGAAAAGCGCCCGCCAAGAGCCGAAGCAAATCGAGGCGGGCCTCGCATCAGTGGCCTTGCCCGAGACAGAGAAGCTATTGATTGCAGCCGTTGAAAAAGCGCGGGCAGCGTACTCAGCCGGGGCAAACGAAATGGCTCAAGGTGCTGCTCGACCGGCCCGCGCCAAGGAAATTTGCGCCGCTATCAGAAATCCGCAGGTCAGCGGCTGGGTTGGCGAGGTCGAAACTCTTTCCTCAAACTCTGACGGGCTGGGTGTCCTTGGCATACGCATTGCCAAAGACCTCTTAATCAAGACTTGGAATAATGCGATATCGGACACAGCGAGTAAGACACTAATCGATCCTGAGACCATCAGAACCCCCTTATGCCAAAGCGCTCAAAATTTCCCTAAGTAGGCCACTCGCATTTTATGCTCATGGCAACGATCACGGTTAGGCCTCGTTATCCGGTTCTTGTCCATCGGGCCGCGGATTTGCTCCACGCTTTCTTCAGACCCCACCTCGCGATGACGCCCTTGCGCTTCGCTAATCCTTCGCCGTCATCAGGCTGGATAGAGGACTTCCACCTCCAAGCTGTCGTTCATACTCGGCACACATGAAAGAGGCCGCCAACTGAGGCGGCCTTACTCCGGCTTGTGACTGATACGGGTGACGAGACGCTCGCCGCACCAAAGCTCAATCGTAGGACCTTCGAAAAGTCCGTTGGCTTGTTCGATAGCTTCGTCGTCGTCTCGGCAAACGAAGCCCCTATATCCAATAAAATGTTTCTCAGATCCGACGAAATAGGCCCGGTAATCTGGCATGGTGCCACTCCCAGAATCAGGCGGGAGCGCAACACTCTCAGTCACCGATAGCGGCCGACGAACGGGCGGTGATGGGGGCAGTGAATTCCCTTTATGTTTGGTAGTCGATTAAATTCAAAAGGGGCCACTTCACTTTTTCAAAAGGGACCAACCACTTAATAGAGGGATGGAAAGGGGCCAGTGCCCGGCGCTGCTTGAGAACAGATCAGCAACCTAGATCTTTACCTGAACTCGGCGGATAGCCCCTCCAAGTCCGGTCAAAAACGGTCCTTACGCCATTAAAATGGGATGTCTGCGTTGCCCCCGAAAGCAGACATCGGCCAGCGCCGCCGAGGTGACCGATCCCGATCCTAACCCCTTCGCCGATTGCAATTACATCCGCTGCTACGGTGGGGCGAAGCTCGCTGACAAGCACCTCGCCAGTACCGTTCATTGTGTGGACGATGAGATTATTCCGTGGCTGAAGCACCGTGAGCGACGAAGGGGACTGCGAGCGCGCATCACGAAGAACCTGATCGTAGGCGCCAGACGACCCCGGCCACGACGGCAATGGCGAGAAGGATCCAGATGACCATGTGAAATTGTCCATATCCGCCGTAGCCCCATGGCTCCATCGTTCCGAACATGATCAGTCCTCCGGTTCCTTTGGCATGGTCGTCCGCTGCGTCACCACCATCCTAGCAGCTTGCACTCACTGATCGGTCTGGATGTGGATCAATTCCTGCTTTGCGACGGGAACGAGCAATGAACGTCATGAGGCGGGATACTTGAAGGCAGGCTGAGGGGTGGCCATTGCAGTTGGGGAACCACCTTCGCCATGTCTTGTTACCGTCATCGGGCCACGTTTAGCCGCGCGGTAATCCGTGGCTCGGGCACGGTCCTGCCTTTACGTTGCCCCCAAGGCGCCAAAGGGCGGGGCCGTGCTTTGCGCCGCGCTAGTGTACCTAGGACTCAGTTGTTTCGGGAGAGCGCAAAAATAACGGCAGTTCTAGCGGGCCATCGAAGTCGTGGCTGAAGTCGAAGAACCCGCTTAGTGAAGCCGTCCGCCGCGAGCGCGAGGAAAGA
>Ga0209526_10002080_pt1 | contig 13463 bp, 15 predicted proteins | sample JacPinW_OM2H0_M1_FD_188566 | JGI IMG/M metagenome (GOLD analysis project Ga0209526, IMG submission 188566) | Forest soil microbial communities from Algoma, Ontario, Canada - Jack Pine, Ontario site 1_JW_OM2H0_M1 (SPAdes) (version 2) | ecosystem: Environmental > Terrestrial > Soil > Boreal... | reverse complement strand
GCGGTTGTACATGAGTCGCCGGTTGGCGGGCCAGGCGAAGCCCCAGTTCAACTGCGCGCCAGGTTGACCGGGAGGATCGGGTTCTTTCCTGGCCGCAAGATTTCTGTCGGGAGCCGGAAACACGCCCGAATAGATCCACGACGCGCACGTCGTCGAGCCGTCATCTGCCAGGACCGCAAAGCCCGGCAGGTGCTTGCCGGGGTCGTTGGTGTAATAGCCGTTCATTTCCTTGAGGAGCTTTTTCGCGCTCGGCTCTCCGATCTGCCGCTCCTTCGGATCCTCGTTCTCGTAGTCGAAGAGCAGGTTCTTGAATCCCTGATCGCGAGGGGCCTGACTGCCGGCATAGAGCTTCTTCAGGCGCTTTCCGAGCTGATAGGTGAACCACACATCGGTGCGGCAGTCGCCCGGCGGCTCGGTAGCCTTGAAATGCGACTGCAGCATCCGCTGCGTGTTGGTAAAAGTGCCCTCGGTCTCTGCGACCTGCGCGGCCGGGAAAAAGAAGACCTCGGTCTGGATGTCCTCAGGCTTGACTTCGCCGCTCTTCACTTCCGGCGCGGTCTTCCAGAAATTGACGGTCTCGTGCTCCCAGTTGTCCTTGACGACGAGCCACTCGAGCTTGCGCATCGCCGCGCGTTCCAGCTTCGCGTTGAGCGAGGTCGCTGGATTCTGGCCAATGCACAGCATCCCTTTGACCTTGCCGGCATTCATGGCGACGAACATCGGCAGGTGCGAGTGGTCGCCGAGAATTCTGGGATGCCAGCCGTAGCCGAAATCGTTCTCCCGAGTCGCGGCCTCGCCGTACATGGATTTGAGGTACGAAACGACGAATTTCGGCGTGTTCGCGTAGTAACCGGTGGGAACGGTCTCCGCCACCAGGTAATCGTCGAGCGTGTCGTGCTTCTTCAGCGCGGTCGGCGCCGGCAGGTATCCGTGAATCGAGTGGTAGAGAGTCGGAACGTCGGTGGATCCCTGGATCGAGGCGTGACCGCGGAGCGCCATGATGCCGGCGCCCGGCCGGCCGAAATTTCCCAACAGGAGCTGGAGCAACGCGCAGCAGCCGATGATCTGCGGGCCATTCGTATGCTGCGTCCACGCGACGGCATAGGCGAACGACGTCGTTCGGTCGGCGCCGGAATTCGCGAGGATCGTGTCGGCCACGTTGAGAAATGTAGCCCGCGGACAACCGGTCGTGCGCTCGACCATCTCAGGCGTGTAACGGCTGAAGTGCTTCTTGACGATCTGGAAGGCGCACCGTGGATTCTGCAGCGTGACATCACGCTGGGGCGGGGGCTTCAGCAGCGACTTGACCAGTCCGTCATACGGAGGCCCGTGCGGCACCGTAGAGGGTTTCGCCCCTGTGCCCGACGTGGCCCCTGGCACCTCTCCCGACTGCGCGGTCGCGGCAATGTGGCCTTGATCGCCGACGGGCCCCGCGCCGTACTGCCAGGTCCGGGTATCGTACTGGCCGACGAATCCGTCGTACGGCCACTCCGGTACCCCGCCTTTGTAGGCCATGAGTCCCGAAAACACTCCGTCGTTGTCCTCGGCGTCCTTGTAGTCGGCGGAGATGATCGTCGCGGCATTGGTGTAGTTCACGACCCACGAGCGAAAGAACGGGTCCTTGTTCCATCGTTCGCTTTCGATGACGTGACGAATGATGCCGCCCAGAAACGCGATGTCCGACCCGGCGCGCACGGGGGCGTAAATGTCGGAGACGGCGCTGGTGCGGGTGAAACGCGGATCGACGTGGATGAGCTTGGCGCCATGCTGAACCTTGGCTTGCATGGGCCAGCGGAAAGCGACGGGATGATTCTCCGCCATGTTGGAACCCATGACGACCACGCAGTCGGAATCCGCCATGCTGCGCGGGTACATGGTGGCTGCGCCGCGACCGAGCCTCGTCCCCAGACCGGGGACGCTGGAGCTGTGTCAGATGCGTGCCTGGTTCTCGATGGCGACGACGCCGAGCCCACGCATCAGCTTCTGCTGGATGTGATTCCACTCGATATCGAGCGTCGCGCCGCCCAGCGAAAAGATGGCGGTCGTCGCGTTCACAACCTTTCCGTTCGGAAGTCGTTCGATGAAGGTCTCATCGCGCGTCTTCTTCACCAGCTCGGCGACCCGGTCCATGGCTCGGTTCAAGTCCCAGGCCTCCCATGCGGTCGCTCCGGGAGCCCGATGCAGCACGCGAGTCGGTCGATTGGGATTGATGTGCAGCTGGAACGTTGCCGCGCCCTTCGGGCAGAGGGTCCCTTCGTTGTGAGGGCTGCGGGAGTCGCCTTCGATGTTCACAATCTGGCCGTCGACCGAATAGACGAGCGTCGCGCAGCCGACTGAGCAGAAGGGACAGACGCTCGGAGTCACCTTCGCCTTCGCGATCCGAAGCCCCTCCGTCTGAGCCAGCACCGGTTGGAGGTTGACCCCCGATGCGATCAAACCGCCGAGCGCGGTCGCGCTGCCGCCTGCCAGGGAAAAGCGAAGGACATCGCGGCGAGAAATCTCCACGGCAGAGACTCCTTTCGCGTACAGGCACGCGGCGCGTGCAGGACGTTCGATCGACACGCGCGAAGCGGCTTATATACGCGCGTGTGGACAAAAGCCACCTCAGCCACATGTTCTCGTTCCCGCCGTCTTCACACAGCGCAGGCCCTCGTGTGGCCGTTTGGCGGTATGCTCCGCGAGCGGTCCGGGATCGCACGTGCGACGCTTGTCTGACATCGACACGCTCCAACCACTGACCGTGCGGACGGTCGCGATCGCCGTGACGGACCGCTTCATGGGTCGCATTCCGAATGCGATGCTGATGGTCGCGGTTCTCATGGGCGCAGCATCCGCGGTTCGTGTGCTGTTCGGCGCCACACTCGTGCCGTCCATGCGCCCCGAGGTCATCAAGGGATTCCTCGGTCTCATCCTCCTGGTCGCGACCGTCCGCCTGACCGTGACACCGGAGCGCTGACCTGTAGCGCCTCAGTGTTCGGAGGCGACGGCCTTTCCGCGCAGGTTGCGATAGATATACGTAGTATACGCGAGCGCGAGCGGGATGCCGATGCCCCACCAGCCGAGCGCAACGCGCTGGCTGTGCTCGCCGGTCGCGGCGCCGGCGGCGGTGATCGCGAAAGCCGGGTCCAAGGTCGAAGGCAAGAGGACCGGGAACATGCCCGCTGCCGTGGCCGCCAGCGTGCCGGCGAGGAACGCGGACGAGGCGATGAACGCCGGCAGATCGCGCAGCGTCCGCGCGCCGATCAGGCCGGCCAGCGCGAGGAGCGCGAGCGGCCACGCCCACGGCCGCGCCATCAGCTGCGGGTAGATCTCCGGCCGCACCAGTGCGGTCGCGACGATGGCCAGCGCTCCCAGCACCGCCATCGCGGGCCAGAGGAGGCGCGCCGCCTGCAGCGCCCGCTCGCGCACCGCCGCTTCGTTTCGCCAGACGAGGAAGAGAGCGCCGTGCAGCGAGAGCGCGACCACCGCGAACGCGCCGAGCAGGATCGTGTACCAGTCGAGCACGCCCGCTTGCCCGCGGACGCGGAAGTTGGTGAACCACGGCGCCATGAACGTCCCGCTCGAGTCGAGCGGAACGCCGCGCAGCACGTTGCCCAGGGCGGCGCCCAGCACCAGCGACATCGCAGCGCTCGATCCGCAGAGCACTGCGTCCCAGAACTGCCGCCAGAGCACGTCCTCCACGTGCGAGCGCAGCTCGATCGAGATCCCGCGCAGCGCCAGCAGCCAGAGCACCAGCATGAGGGGAAGATAGAAGCCCGAGAACCCTGCCGCGTACGCCTGCGGGAAAGCGAAAAAGAGCGTGGCGCCGCCGGCGATCAGCCACACCTCGTTCCCGTTCCAGACCGGCCCGATGGCCGCCAGCACCTCGCGCCGCTCGCGATCGGTGCGCGCGACGAAGAGGTGCAGCGTGCCCGCGCCGAAGTCGAAGCCGTCGAGCACGGCGTAGACCACGAACATGAGCGCCACCAGCGCGTACCAGAGGCCGGTCATGGCGTCGCCTCCCGGGCGGGCCCGTGCGCAATCTCCCGGCCAACCAGGAAGAGAAAGAGGATCGCCCAGAGGGCGTCGAGCCCGCAGAAGCCCAACGTGGTGAACGCCACGTCGCCGGCGCTCACCCGAGGCGAGGTCCCATCCGAAGTGCGCATCAAGCCGTAGATCAGCCACGGCTGCCGGCCCAGTTCCGCGGTCATCCAGCCCGCCGTGTTGGCGATGTACGGAAAGGGGATCGCCAGCATCAGCATCCAGAGCAGCGGCCGCGACGACGAGAGCCGGCCGCGCCAGAGCCAGAACGCGGCGGCGAGCATCAGCGCCATGAAGAGCGTCCCCAGACCCACCATCACGTGGTACGCGTAGTAAAGGAGCTCGATGTTGTCGGGCCACTCGTCGCGGGGAAAGTCGGCGAGCCCGTGGACGGTCGAACCGAATGAGCCATACGCGAGGAAGCTGAGCATCCCCGGGACGTAGATGGGGTTCTGGAGCCGCTGCGCCGTGACGTCCGGCTGGCCGATGATCGCGAGCTTGGCGAACTTCTCCTCGTGGAACACGCCCTCCATCGCTGCGAGCGTCGCCGGCTGGTGCTCGGCGACCAGCTTCCCCTGGCGATCGCCGGTGGGGAAGAGTTGCAAGGCGCAGGCGACCAGGCCAGCGACGACTCCCATCCGCAGGCTGGGCGCGGCCTCCTGCACGCGGCCCTGCAGCGTCCAGAAGGCGCCGATGCCCGCCACCGCGAAGGCCCCGGTGATCACCGAGCCGCTCATGTTGTGGAGGAAGGCCCAGATCGCCCAGGGGCTGAGCACGAACTGCCAGAAGTGCGCGATCTGCAGCTTGCCGTCGACCAGCGCATGGCCCACCGGGTGCTGCATGAAGGCGTTGGTGGCCATGATGAAGTAGCCGGAGATCCACGAGCCGAGGAAGAGCGCCAGGAGCGCCGCAGTGTGGGCCCTGCGCGAAAGCTTTTCCTCCCCGTAGACCGCGAGCGCCAGGAAGGTCGACTCGAGGAAGAACGCGAACACGCCCTCCATGGCGAGCGTCTGCCCGATCACGCCGCCGGAGAAGGCGGAGAAGCGCGACCAGTTGGTCCCGAACTGGAACTCCATCGGGATGCCGGTGACCACGCCGATGGCGAAGTTGATCCCGAAGACGCGCACCCAGAACCGCGCCTGCGCGTCTTCGCCGCGCAGCTTGAAGAGCAGGACCAGGAGCGCGAGGCCCATGGTCAGCTGCGGGAAGAGATAGTGGAAGGTGATGGTGAAGCCGAACTGGATGCGGTGCCAGAACAGTGGGTCGGTCATGGCGCGCCGAGTATGACAGGTCGCAACTGCGACTGTCAGCCCGGGGCGTGGCGAGGAGCAGCTTGCGCATCCGCTCCAGCGCCTGCTCCGTCTTCAGCACGCGCAGCATCACCAAGGGCTTGCCGAACAGCTTTTCCCACTTGCCCATCAACCCCCAAACGTGGCGATACGAAAGCTCGAGGCGGCGCGAGGCCGCCGCCAGCGAACCGGTTTCATGGATTGCATAGGATGCATCAGGTGCTGCACCGTAACAACGCAGTGGCGCCGGACTTAGAAGGCGGCCCGCAGGAGGATTCCCTGAAGACCTTTGCCGAGGCACTGTTCGGCGCGCTCGGTCTGATCACGTCGTGGGACAGAAATTTGATCGAGATCGTCGCGCTCAGCCTAAAGGTCAGCCTGAGCGCGGTGCTGTTCGCTACGCTGCTCGCATTGCCGATCGGCGCCGCGGTGGCGGTGGCGCGCTTTCCCGGACGGCACGCCTTGGTCGTCCTGCTCAATGCATTGATGGGGCTGCCGCCGGTCGTCGTTGGGCTCGTCGTGTATCTATTGCTGTCCCGTGCCGGTCCGCTCGGCCAGTACGGACTGCTGTTTACGCCGCCCGCAATGGTCATCGCGCAGACCCTGCTCATCCTGCCGATCATCGCCGCGCTCGCGAGGCAGGCGGTCGAGGACGCATGGATCGAATACCAGGACCAGCTGCGCTCGCTCGGCGTGAGCGGGATTCCGGCGGCGCTAACGCTGTTGTGGGACATCCGGTACTCGCTTCTGACCGCGATACTCGCGGGGTTGGGTCGGGCGAGCGCTGAGGTCGGTGCGGTGATGATCGTCGGCGGCAACATCGACGGCGTCACGCGCGTCATGACCACGACCATCGCGCTGGAGACCTCGAAAGGCGATCTGCCGCTGGCACTGAGTCTAGGCATTGTGCTGATCCTGCTTGTACTGTTGCTCAATGCCGCGGCTTTCATCGTCAAGGAAGCCACGCAAAGGCGCTACGGATGAGCGCACTCCTGCCGCTGCACTTGAGCGAGGTGACGTTTGCCGCGGGTGGCCGCACGATCCTCGACCGCGTAAGCGCGCAGATCGAGGCCGGGCCGCGCACCATCATTCTCGGCGCCAACGGCGCGGGCAAAAGCGTGCTGATGCGCGTTTGCCACGGCCTTCTCGCGCCGACCTCCGGGAAAGTCGAATGGCACGCCGCCGAGGTTTCGGGTGCGCCGCGCCGGCAGGCGATGGTGTTCCAGCGCCCGGTGATGCTGCGCCGCTCGGCGCTTGCCAATGTTGCGTATGCATTGAAAGCAGCACACGTTGCGGGCCGGGAGCGGGCCCGACGGGCGGCCAAAGCGCTGGAGCACGTGGGGCTGGCGGATCTTGCCGAGCACCCTGCGCGCGTGCTCTCCGGCGGCGAGCAGCAGCGCCTCGCGCTCGCGCGCGCCTGGGCGCTCCGGCCGGATGTCCTGTTCCTCGACGAGCCGACGGCGAACCTCGATCCGTCGGCGACCAAGGAGGTCGAGGCGATCATCACCGCGATCCACGCAGCTGGCACCAAGATCGTGATGAGCACCCACAACCTCGGCCAGGCCAGGCGCCTGGGCGATGAGGTGCTGTTCCTTCATCAGGGGCGGCTGGTCGAGCGCGCGCCAGTGGAGACATTTTTCAAACGGCCCGCCTCCGCGGAAGCAGCGGCCTTCATCAAAGGAGAATTGCCATGGGCGTGATGCTCAGAGTGCTGGTCGGGGTCCTGCTGTGCACATCTGCGTATGCGGAGCAGAGGTTCATCACCGTGGCGTCGACCACCTCGACAGAGCAGTCCGGCCTGTTCAAGCACCTGCTGCCGGCGTTCGAGCAGAAGACCGCTATCCAGGTGCGTGTAGTGGCAGTCGGTACCGGCCAAGCGCTCGACATGGCCAGGCGCGGCGACGCCGACGTGGTGTTCGTGCACGCCAAGCCGCTGGAGGAGAAATTCCTCGCCGAAGGCTTCGGCGTGCAGCGCTTCGACGTGATGTCCAACGACTTCGTGCTGGTGGGGCCGAAGTCCGACCCCGCCAAGATCGGCGGCACCAAGGATATCGTCAGCGCGCTGCAGAAGATCAAGGCCGCGCAGGCCCCCTTCGCTTCGCGCGGCGACAAGAGCGGCACGCACTTTGCCGAGGTCGAGCTCTGGAAAGCGGCCGGCGTCGACATCGCAAAGGACAAGGGGCCTTGGTACAGGGAAACAGGCTCCGGCATGGGTCCGACGTTGAATACCGCTTCGGGCATGAACGCTTACGCCTTGACCGACCGCGGCACCTGGCTCTCGTTCAAGAACCGCGGCGATCTGGTGATCGCGGTGGAAGGCGATCAGCGCCTGTTCAACCAGTACGGCGTCATACTGGTCAATCCCGCCAAGCACCCGCACGTCAAGAAGGAGATGGGCCAGGCATTCGTCGACTGGGTTATTTCGTCCGAAGGTCAGAAAACGATCGCCGAATACAAGATCAATGGCGAGCAGCTCTTTTTTCCCAACGCGAGCAAATGAGATTCTTGCGTGCGATCGTCTGCGGGCTATCTCGACGTCCATTCAAGCGCAGGAGCCGGTGTAGCTCTGCCCGGTGACGAAACAGCGTGAGGGCTGGATGCAGATGGTCTGCATCGACTCGGCACGGAACATCGTAAAGCGACCGCGACTCCCGCCCGTAACGTTGTGGCAGAACACGTCGGTGACGTTGAACCCCGCGGTGGCCGCGTGTGGGGGCAGTTGCCCGCTAGAGTTGCCCGGTACTATCGTGAACGTGCCAGTGCTCGCGGGCGGGATGGAGTAAGGGACGGGGGGCTGGCTGTCCATCTCCGCCTGGGCCGGTAGAGGACGACGACGATGAAGGCGTTTCGAAGACCATGTTTCCTGCTACTGGGCAGCCTTCTGTTCTGCGCGTGCCAAGGCGTCACCCCCTTTGTCGAAGATCCCACCGTATTGCCCGGACGGCACCCCGCTGCAGGCGAGGGGCTGTTCGGGAACTTCGCGGGCCGGATTCCTTGCGCGGCCTGTGACAAGATCAAGATAACGCTCTCGCTATTCGAGCGGCCAGAGGACCACGCCCCAACCACCTACCAGCTGGAGCGGGTTGGAGAGGACGGAAACGCGCGCATCACCACCCGTGGCCGTTGGACCAAGACCGTCGGAGCACCGACAGATCCCAATGGCTTGGTTGCTCGTCTCGATACGAACTCCCCTCCGCAGTTCACCCGCTACATGGTCGTAGGTAACAAGCTGCTGTTGATGCTGGATCAGAACGACGACCTACTGGTCGGCAACGGAGCGTGGAGTTACACGCTGTCCAAGGTGGACATGGGCAACTGGCCCTAGCATCGAGCGAGGCCCAGGAAACACTCGGCGCCTAGGGTGGGCAGCTCTGTGCGCCGTGCACATCCCAAAGAAGCTGCCCGCGGGGCCCGTGACCGGTGGTAGAGTGGCCCCGGGCCGATACCCACCCGACCTGGAGTCGGAGGCGCCGACGAAGAGATCTCGGCGAGCACCCTCCCACGATCCAAGAGTGGTGGACCGGATCGCGGCCCTCGTCCACGAACGCGACCATGCCCTCACTGGTAACCGAGCTTAAGCCGCGGCGCGCGGCTCGTCGGCCTCGACGAGGGCGTAACCCTGAAGCAGACCATGCGCGTACGCATGGCGCACCCTGACGAGATGTCGCTCGAGTGCCTCGAGTTGGGCCTTGAGGGCGATGTTAAAGGTAACGGGAAGCAACGTTTGCCAACCTCGGGCCCTTCGAGGACGTCCGCAAACTGTCCGCAACTGACAACGAATCGCTCGAGATATTCCCGCCCGCCCCACTCGTTCCGCGTTTGACCTCCGCGGTAGTGGCCACAAATCAGCGAGCGCCCCCCGCCGCGTTCCGGGACGCGCGGGATGGCTCCCGAGCGTCAGCCAGAAAGGTCGTCGGCGATGCCCACGATCGCGCCGAGATCGTCGTGAAGGGCTTCGAATCGCGCGGCGCCAACCAGCCGCCGTACTTCGCGCTGGGCCGCCTTCCAGCGTGGGTACGCCGCCTTGATCATGCGCTTTCCCGCGCCAGTGAGCACCACGACGCGGGAGCGCGCATCGCGCGGTGAAGACATGAGCTTCACCAGCCCGGCTTTCTCGAGCGGTACGATGTTCCTGCTGAGCGTGGTCTGGTCCGTGAGCACCACTTTGGCGATCTGCCCGATGGGCGCGCCTTCGTCGCCTGCGTCCGCGATTGCGACCAGCAAGATCAGCTGCGAAATCTGGATCCCGAGCGAACGGATCGACTGGTCATACGCGCGGGTCAGGACGCGAGCGACCTGTCGCGCACGGTGAGCGACGCATTCGCTCGCGATCGTCTTCGCCATCTTGAGCACATCAGCCATTGCCCATGCATATACATGAATTCATAGTGAATCTAAAGCAACGTTGACGTCCGTTCACCTGCATGCATATACATTCATCTGTCATGGGAGCAGCTGACGTGCTGATGGCGCTGGTGGCCGCTGCGATGGTGGCGGTCCTGGCGCTCGGAGCTGCCTTCGGGGCGGCGCGTGCCGGGCTGGGCGTCCCGGAGTCCCGGCGCGTCGGTCGGACCGTTGTCTTGGTGCTGGGCGCGTGGCTCGCCGTCACGGCCGCACTGGCAATGGGCGGCGCGCTATCGGCGTCCGCTCGGCCTCCAAGCTGGCCGATCCTCCCACTGACCGCGTTCGCCGTGATCGTCGTGGTGACTCGCTCGGCCGCCGGGAACCGCGTGCTCTCGAACATCCCGCCTGCCTGGCCGATCGCCACCCAGACGTTTCGCGTCGGCGTCGAGCTGGCCCTCTTCGCTCTCCATGCTGCGGGGCGCGCCCCGGTACAGATCACGTTCGAGGGCCGCAACTTCGACGTGCTGGTCGGGCTCTCTGCACCGTGGATCGGATGGCTCGTAGCCACGGGGCGAATCGGAACGAAGGGGGCGCTGGCCTGGAACGTGATCGGACTGGCAGTGCTGGCGAACACGGTCGGCACCGTCGCCACCTCGACGCCCGGCCCACTGCACCTCGACTGGCCTGGCGCCCCGCTCACCGCGATCACGAGCTGGCCCATCGTCTGGTTGCCCGCGTTCCTGATGCCAGTCGCCGTGTTCCTCCACGTCGTTTCGCTGCGGCAGAACCTCCGTCGACTCCGCGCAGCGTCCGGCGTTCAGCAGACTTAGGAGCTCGCCATGAAAACGACAGAGTTCACGGGTATTCGCGTCGAGGTCGAGACGAGTCTCTCGTTCGACGAGGTCACCCAACGTCTGCAGCGCTCGACGGGGCAGGCCACCCTCCAGGACATGATCATTCGCAACGTCGGTGGGCGCGTCACACCCTCGACGATCGACACGCTGGCGATGCTTCGCCAGGTCACCCGGGCGGCAGGAGGCGATCTGGGCGCCGGCTGGAACCTCGTGGTCCTGCACCACACCGATTGCGGGATCACGCGACTCGGCGGCGCTCCGAAGCTCCTCGCGGGCTTCTTCGGAATCTCGCCGGACCGATTACACGAGCGAGCGATCGACGACCCGCGAGCGTCGGTCGCGCTCGACATCGACGCGCTGCGCGCGAGCCAGGAAGTCTCCGGCGACGTGGTCGTGACCGGTCTCGTCTACGACGTCGCAACCGGACTGGTCGAGACCGTGGTCGCGCCGTCGCTGCTGCGACCCGCCGTCGATGCGGGCGCGTGGCGCCGACAGGCTGCACGCCCCAAAACTGAAGGCCCGGCCACGCTGAAGCGAGCTGACCACGCCTCGTCTTGCATCGACCGGTGCTTCTCGCATGTTTCGGCCGCCTGCTAGCGGCAAGCCGCAACAGAACGTACCAGCGGCGTTTCAGCCTCGGTCCCGAGACAGTCTCCGCTTCGGTCGCACGCATGGATCTCCAGCCACGTGACCGATCCTGTCACTCAGTGCTTGACATTCGCCTTTGCACCCCGCTCGATGGCCAAGGTCAAATCGGCAGATGGGAATTCATCCTTCATGGCCTTGACCAGACTCTCCGGATCTTTGGCTCTTTTGAGCTCTTCTTCAAACACGAGCAAATATCTTTCCGTAAAGTCTACGGCGGTAGTTGCGTCCAGGAGGGCCCCGACCTTGCTATGTCCCGGAATGACGACTGACGGTTTCAGTTTCCTGATTTTCCTTAGCGTGTTCGACCAGTTCTCTCGGGCATTGCGGTCCGTCTCCGCAGTGTAGACATGCATGTCGTTGAAGGCAGTATCACCGGCAATGAGTGTTCTTTGCTCGGGAAGCCAAAGCATGGTGTTCTCGTCCGTGTCTCCTTGGACTTTCTTGAGGATCTCGATTCTAGAGTTCTCAAATTCTATGAAATCAGCGTCGTATTTGCTGATCGCGACAGCATGGGAGGTCGCGCCTGATCCCAAAATCTTCTTCCATTTATCTATCTTCTCCTGGTAAACTTTGTTGATTCGCTCCACCACGGCAGAATTCGCGATGATTCTCGCGCCAGGATAGGCATCCTTGAAGACCTCGAGACCAAGGAAATGGTCGGCATGCTCATGTGTGATGTAAATGAGTGACAGGGGCTTCCTGGTGTCCTTGATTTGTTGCAACACTCTCTCAGCGCTGCTCTTTGTCAACTGCGCGTCCACCAACATCACTTCGTGTGCGCCCTCGATGATCGTCGAGTTCGTCCAGAATTGGTCGTCTGGGGACGTGAACACCTTGATTGACATTGCCTGGTGGTCCTTTGTAAACGACAGCAGTGGCACAACCAATGCGAGTCCCAAACACCAACACTTGAATGCCTTGGTCCTCATTTTGGATCGCTCCCTCTGTGCCCCAGCATCCAGTTCGTGATATTGACGACCGAGTCCCGATAGAAAGTTTCATATAGGGATAGCGCTCCGAAACCGATGTGAGGGGTCGCCAATACGTTTGTGAGCCGACGAAAGGGATGATTTACGGGAAGCGGCTCCTGCTCGAATGCATCGACCGCAAATCCGGCAATCCTTTTGTCTTCCAACGCCTTGATCAACGATGCCTCTTCGATCAGCGGCCCTCGAGAGGTGTTGATCAGATAGGATGAGGGCTTCATCCACGCGAGCTCGGACTCCCCGACGATTCCGCGAGTTTTGTGGCTAAGCACCAAATGGACGGTCAGGAAATCAGCCTCTCGAAACAGAGCGGCTTTCGACACCAGCTGTGCCCCTGAGGCCTGGGCCTTTTCTCTCGTCAGATTCGGACTCCAGGCGATGACAGGCATGCCGAAGGCTCTTCCGATCTCCGCAACTGGCCCCCCGACGTTTCCGAGTCCGAGCACCGCAAGGGTTTTTCCTCTCAAATCGCTCCCAACGCTTCTTTGCCAGCCACCGCCTCGCAAGGACGCGTTCTCGATCGCGATCTTTCGAGCGACCGCCAGAATCATGGCCCAGGTGAACTCAATGGTTGGAGTCGAAGAGTAACCCGTATGGACAACGTCGACGTGACGCTTACGAACCGCCTCGGGGTCGATTGCGGCATTTCGGGCGCCCGTTGATGCGATGAGCTTCAAATTCGGCAGCCGCTCGATGAGAGCCGCTGTCATCGGGGTTCTCTCCCGCATGATGCAAACGATATCGAATGGAAACAGCCGTTCGGCCAACCTCTCGAGATCGAAGACGTGATCCGTGAAGACTTTGACTTCGGGGCGCCCCGGAATGGATGACCAATCCGCGAGCTTCATCGCTATATCCTGGTAGTCATCTAAAATCGCAATCCTCATTCTCGTTCGCCTCTCTCTCTCTCTCTCATACCTGGCCTCTGCCGCCATCGGCGAACAGTTCGAATACCGGTGACGAACCTGGAATCATCCGATGCCAGGAACAGGGCGGCTCTTGCGATTTCGTCAGGCTTTCCCATACGATCGCCACTTTTCCTTGCAGCTTGTTCATCTTTTTCTCCACTGTGACAACTCGGAGATGCACGGCCTCATTGGCGACGCCGACAAAGGTGCAAGCGGTATTGGGTGCCCACAAAGGCAACTCTTTCGCTGCCAAGTCAGGCGCACTCGACCACATAGCCGAGTCCGCCGATCCCGACGATTGCCAACTCGACTCGTCGGACAGGCCGCAGCATCACTACTTCTCGGCCCATTGATCGGTAAATGCTACGGGCGCCCAGCTATAGCCTCTACCCTCTTTGCGAAGGCGGCCCAGGC